>JGI20163J15578_10001370_pt1 | contig 10108 bp, 11 predicted proteins | sample TergutCu122P1_FD_15578 | JGI IMG/M metagenome (IMG submission 15578)
AGGGTCTGCAAAAGAGGAATTTTTCAAAGACTTGATAAATTACTTGAATGAGAATATCGGTTGACGATATAGAGGCAGTGAAGTAAAATGTACACATGTTTAGAAAAATCAAAAAAAAGAGGTAGAGAGGATTATTACTAATATGCCAATGTTACTTATAATAGGAGCTATTGCGTTAATTATTTATTATGTTATGCGAATGAGAAATAACGCAAAAAATGAAGACGATGAATCATCGGGAACAAATCGCACAGGTTTTATGGATATGTTTATGCCTTCCGCAAATACGAACAATACCGATAGTTCAGACGAGGACTTGAGTTCAGATGATAAGCGAGAGGAAGAAGCAATGCTAATCGGCGACCCATATGATGACTTAGAAAAACTGGCTGCTTTGTTTGAAAAAGGCATTCTGACTAAAGATGAATACGATGCTAAGAAAAAAGAACTGCTTGATAGGATATAAAATATCGGAGAATGTGATGCATAGAAAAATTTTGTGCTATATAGTAGTGATATGTCTGATAATATCGGGCGTACTGGTAGCCGGATGTAATCGCGAAGAATCGGAAGAACAGCAAGCTTCTGATTTAGAAGAAGTTGAACCTGAACCCGAGCCGATATTCTATATTGCTCTCGGAGACTCTGTCGCCGCAGGGTTCGGTGTAATGGAAGATGTAAGATATACAAATTTATTATTTGACAAGCTGAAAAGAGACGAAATCGCCAATGACTACAGAAATATGGCTGTAAGTGGTTATACGACGACAGCGCTTCTTGAATTATTGGAAAGGCTTTCAAGATCAAATTTGGAAGCCTTTGAACAAGCATCGGTTATTACGATAAATATCGGCGGCAACAATATTATGCAACCTTTGCTTGTAGCGTTATCGGACTTTCAGGAAATTGGAGTTATGCTTAATGAAGCAGTTGAGACAACAGCCGAGGTTAGAGAAATCATAGATGATGCAGTAGAGTTTGCTAATGAGGCAAGAGACTTGATTGATAATTTTTCAATAGCAGATGTGCTCAGAATTAACTCTTTCATACGCAGAGCAATAGAAGTTATGGATGAATTGACTGAAACATATTCTCAAGTCAGCGAGCTAAGAATACTGGAACTCGTAGACACTATGCAAGGGCAGTTTTCTGATGAACTGGAGCAGCAATTATTGGAAGGCGTTGAAATTTTTGAGCTTGAGTTTTATTTAATAATAGATTGGCTAAAAACAAATGCTCCTAATGCGATAATCATCGTAAATACAGTGTACAATCCGATACCGAGTGAGATTGGCGATTTTGCAGTGCTACTATCCGAACGGGTTGGTACATATATTCAAAATATAAATGAAATAATACTTGAAAACTCTGAGACAAGAGGTTTTTTGGTGAGTGATGTTTATTTACGCTTCAAAGATGAGCCAAACATTAATGATATAATGAATTCGAATTTGGATATGTCTGCCATGACACTAAATTTCGACATTATTCACCCGAACAATATCGGTCATGCAATCATTGCGGAATTAAATTATGATTTGATCAGAGTGAGGTGAAATTTGAAAGGGTGTGATCATTGATGAGGCGAAAAATGACCGACGTGGCATCCGAGTTAAGTGCAACGACTAATCCCAATCTTCAATGCTGAGTTTTTGTTGAAGTTTTTTGAGTTTTGCTCTCTGATTACGATAATCGGGCAGCACGTTTTCTACAACAGCCCAAAAACGTGCTGAGTGGTTTAGTTCGATAATATGTGCAAGTTCGTGAACAACGACATAATCAATGACATCATCATCAGCCATAATTAAGCGCCACGAAAAATTTATGCTTTTCTTAGCAGAGCAACTGCCCCAACGGGTTTTTGCGCTGTTTATTTTTATGTTTGTTGGCTTGACGGACATTTTTTTCGCAAAAACATCTACTTTTGCGACTATTGTTCGCTTGGCAAGATTTTTATATATTTCGATACAACAACGTCTTATTTCATCCGATGTTAAATTCGCCGGCATGTAGAATTTTTCATTATCAAACCCCATGCGATTACCATCTTTGGCGATAATGGGGTACTGATAGCCTCGATATGTTAACATGTCGCCGTATGTCAGCGCAAAGTTTTCGCGTTGAGTTATGCGCTCAACGGATTTCGCAAGTTTTTCTTTTATCCATTTTTCCTTTGATAGAATAAATTTGTCGATTTCTTTCTTTGAAATTTTCAGTGGCGCGCGAACTTCCAGAGCCCCTTCGCGAACATAGAGTGCCATGGTCTTACGTTTTGAGCGTATGAGAGTATATTCAATCATTTGGTAAACATATCCTTTTGAATTAATTTAGTGTTATTCAGTGGGGGTATATTATTTTACCACATTTTCAGCATTTTTATTGCGATTTTGAGAAAAATATTATATAATGCTTAGGAGAAATGAGGTAAATTAAATGAAAATCAAAAAAATGTTTATACTTTTAATTGTGTTGTTATTATGCGTTTTTGTATCGGGTTGCAACAACAACGATGATGTTTCAGATAACTTAGCTGCCGGAACGCAGGTGGGAGATAATGATATGCAAAATGTATCACCGGGTGAAGATTTACTTGTCGAAAATCCCGAAGTTTATGAAGCTTTGATGTTGTTTATGCAGTTAGCCGGAGAAATGGATATGGGAAACCAAACAACCACCAGAGAAAGAATTATCGAGATTTTCGGCACACCAAGTATAGATGATGAAAATATGATGGAGTTTGAGGTCGCTGCAGATTTTGGGGTTTTTGCATTGATTGGTGATAATGTGATCACTCACATTACAATTAACCCTGTTCCGGATTTTTTTATTGATGAAAACATGGAGCCGGATTATGATCTTTTGAGGTCTTATGTGCTAAATCCGACAGGTTTAACTCTTGAGTATTTTGAGACTTTGATGGGAGCACCGGGGTTTATGACATCTTATGGGTCAGGATTTTTTTCCTATACATGGAGGTCATCAGCTTTTGTATTTACCGTTGATGTGGATGGAAATAATGCAGTTAACACAGTTTTTTTCTGGGATTATTTTGACTCGGATTTTGACATGGACGATGCTTTTGAGCAGAGTATTTTGATAATACCCGAGGATATGAAGCAAATTATGAACACCCTTGTTTGGGAAATGGAAAATAATAACGGGCAGATAGAAATTGAAAGAGCCAAAGAGATAATTGGTTTGGAATATACTCTGGCTGATGAACGCATAAATTTTTCAATAGCTGATGATGTTGAACTTATGCTGGTAGTTGAAGATACCGGCATGGTTGAGTATGTATTTTTAGGTTGGTTTAGAAATTTCTACCTAAATGAATCATTGGCGGTTGGGCTTGATGTTTTGATTGATATTGAAGCTAATGCCGATGATATGACATTAGAGGAACTTGAAGAATTGCTTGGCAGTCAGGGAACGCTTTTTCACTATACTTTTAATGAATTTACATATGTTTGGATAACTCCCGATATTGGGTTGCAAATAATAGCAAATCAAAATGGTGAGATTTTGGACTTTAGTTTGAGTTATTTTGTAGGTTAAATTAAGAAGACATTGAAGTTAAACAAGAGATACAAAATGCCGCTTAAGCGGCGTTTTGATTAAATGCAGATAAGGGTGTGTATTGTGTCGGAGTTTACTCATTTTGATGTTGAGGGCAATGCTGTGATGGTGGATGTCAGCGACAAGGAAAAGACAGCCAGGCATGCAAAGGCAGTTGGTTATATTACCATGTCAGCCGAGTGCTATAATAATGTCTGTAGCGGAGCGGTGAAGAAGGGTGATGTGTTGTCTGTGGCGCGTATTGCCGGAATTATGGCTACGAAGCAGACGAGTAGTTTGATACCGCTTTGTCACACGTTGCCTATAGAAAAAGCGTCAATTAAGTTCGATTTTGATGAGGGTGACAATGCAATTTCAGTTACCTGCATTGTGAAAACAACAAGTAATACAGGTGTTGAGATGGAGGCTCTGACCGGAGTGAGTGTAGCGTTATTGACTATTTATGATATGTGCAAAGCCATAGATAAAAATATGGAGATAAAAAATATACATCTTGTTGAAAAAACAGGTGGTAAAAGCGGTACGTACAAGAGGAATTAATTTCACTTTAGGGTTTTAGTTATGTTAGATTCGTTTAATCGTAATATTGACTATATGAGAGTTTCCATAACCGATCGTTGCAATCTGCGATGTGGTTACTGTATGCCTAATGAGTTTGCACATACTTCTTATGATGATATATTGCGATACGAAGAAATTTTGAGAGTGTGTGAAATTGTTGCAAGTATCGGAATCAGAACAATAAGGGTAACAGGTGGAGAGCCTCTTACACGCAAAGATGCGGTGAGCTTTATCGGACGCTTAAAAAACATATCGGGGATAGAGTGCGTTACGATGACTACTAATGCGGTGTTACTCCGGCAATATGTTGATGAGTTAGTAGTACATGGTCTCGATGGATTGAATATCAGTCTTGACAGTTTAGATTCAAAAACTTATGAGAGAATCACCGGAAAAGATGAATTAAGTAATGTATTAATGTCGCTGGAAAAAGTTTTGAATGCCGGATTGCGTGTGAAAATCAACTGTGTGCCGATGAAAGGCTTAAACGAAAATGACATACTTCCAATGGCCCGTATGGCAGAAACAGAGTCTCTGGACATACGTTTTATTGAATTAATGCCGACAGTGCAAGGGCGAAAATTCGAGGGTGTCAGTGGGGAAGAGGTTCTTAGCATATTGCAAGGTAAATATCCCGACATTACACAAGATTCATCCAAACAAGGGTCAGGTCCGGCTAGGTATTATAAAAGCAAAAATTTAACGGGTAAAATTGGTCTGATAAATGCAGTAAGCGGTCAGATTTGTTCTGAGTGTAATCGTCTGCGTTTGACAAGCGAAGGGTTTCTCAAGTTGTGTTTAAACTTTGACAAAGGATTGGATTTGCGCCAAATGTTGCGAGGCGGAGCGAGTGATGACGAAATTAGAAATGCCGTGAAGGTTGCTATTTATGAAAAACCGAGACAATATCACTTTGGTTCGGACGAAGTAGGCATTGAATGCATGTCAAATATAGGGGGATAGTCGAGAGGGCTAAAGCCCTCAGTGTTAAGTGTCAAGTGCTAAGTGCTAAATTATAAATTCAGTTGTGTGGGGGCTTATGGGTATTGTCAAGGCTGTTTGTATTAGTGAGAAAAAGGGTGTAGCCAAACGTGATGTAAAATCAGCACGTTTTATTNCCGACCGGGGCATTGAAAATGATGCACATAGTGGTGAAGGACTGCGTCAAGTTAGTTTGTTATCANATGAAAAAATTGAGAACTTCAAAAGACTTGGAGCGAATGTAAGTTATGGTGATTTCGGAGAAAACTTGGTNGTAGAATATATTGATTTTTGCAANCTTCCGATTGGTACGATTTTGGAATGTAACGAAGTTGTTTTAGAGATTACGCAGATTGGGAAAGAATGTCATTCGCCNTGTCAAATACACCATAATATGGGCGATTGCATTATGCCGCGAGAGGGCGCTTTTGCGATTGTGAAAAATGGTGGAGTTATATCTGTTGGTGATGTTATGGGGATTGATGTACAATCGGTGACATCAAAATTTCGCGCCGCTGTTGTAACTCTCAGTGATAAAGGCGCAAAAGGGGAGCGTGAAGACGAAAGCGGTCCGCTAATCGCTTCTGTGTTGGAAGAATTTGGGTATATCATTGATAGGCGGCAAATGCTGCCTGATAATCGTGATTTAATAGAAGCGGCACTCATAGACCTTGCCGATGAACGGTGTGTTGATTTGATAGTAACCACAGGTGGCACCGGATTTGCTCGCAGAGACATTACACCGGAAGCGACTATGGCTGTTGCCGAACGTGTTGCGCCGGGTATAGCGGAAGCCATTCGTGCTCATTCTATGCAGCTAACAAATCGAGCAATGTTGAGTCGTGGTGTTGCGGTAATTCGTGGTGGCACGATAATTGTAAACCTTCCCGGTAGCCCTAAAGCTGTGAGAGAAAGTTTAGAGTATATTTTGCCTGAACTTGCACATGGTATTGAAATACTTCGCGGAGACGCAACTGACTGCGCAAATTATATTGACAATTAGGGGAAAATGAACAAGAAATTTTTTGCGAGTGTAGTAGTATTAATAATGAGTATCATGGCTGCGGGCTGTGCCGACAATGCTCAAGACGCTGCAACTGAGGATAGTCCTGCACCGATTCTCGGTAGCATAATACTGTCTACGACTACCAGTACATATGATTCGGGTCTACTGGATTTTTTGTTACCTGCATTTACCTATGATACAGGTTGGGAAGTTCATGTCGTTGCTGTGGGAACGGGTGCGGCGCTTCAAATGGGGCGCGATGGCCAGGCTGATGTGCTTTTGGTTCATTCCCGTCATGATGAAGATCAATTTATCGCTGAAGGTTATGGCTTTGCTCGTTATGATGTTATGTATAATGACTTTGTTATTGTCGGTCCTTCGGGTGGTCCGATTGCTTATACAGATGATGTCGAAACGGTGTTTAGGGCTATTTCTGATGGTTTGGACTTTGTTTCTCGTGGAGATGATTCGGGCACTCATCGTAAGGAACTCGAAATATGGGGTATAATTGGTATCGATCCTGAAAGTAACCCGAATTATATTTCGGTTGGACAGGGTATGGGTGCGACCTTAGGTATGGCAAGAGAAATGAATGCTTTTACTCTATCTGACCGTGCTACGTGGCTAAATTATCCTGATGTCGGGAATCTTGTTGTCATTAGCGAGGGCGATGAAAGGTTGTTTAACCCTTATGGGGTTATTCCTGTTTCCGGGCATTTGAATGATAGAATTAATACTGTCGGTGGTCAGGCGTTTGCTGATTGGATAACCGGCGAGTCGGGGCAGGCGATAATTGCTTTATTTGGCGTGGATGAATTTGGTGCGCCGTTGTTTTTTCCTGATGCTTAGGTGCAATGGGGCTATAGAAAAGGGTGGTGTGTTTGTTTAGTTTTTTTGATGATGATATATTGGGTATTGTTGGTGTTACTTTGCGTATGGCGGTTGCTTCAACGGCGATTTCTTTGGTGCTTGGTACTTTTTTGGGGTTGCTTTTGGAGCGTGCGCGGTTTCCGGGGAAGGGGGTTATTGTTCGGATTAATCGCACGTTAATGGGTGTGCCGCCTGTTGTTATTGGGCTTGTGGTTTATTTGTTGTTCATGCGTCGAGGGCCTTTTGGTTTTTTGGATATATTATTTACTGTGCCGGCGATGATTATCGCACAGGTTTTGATAATTACTCCTATAATTTGCGGTATTGTTTATTCAGCGGCTCATCGCAATGCCGGGAGGATTCGTTTGTTTGGTAAAACTATGGGCGCCAATCGATTTCAAATGCAGCTTTTGTTGATACGCGAACTGAGCAATGAGATTTACTTTGCAGCTATTGCCGGCTTTGGTCGTGCAATTAGTGAGGTTGGCGCTGTTATGATTGTTGGTGGAAATATTCAAGGGCGAACACGTACCATGACAACTGCTATTACGCTGCTTAGAAATAGGGGTAATTATTTTGATGCAATTTACTTGGGTGTGCTTTTGTTGATTCTTGCTTTTTTAATACACCTTGCGGCGGATTTTGTCCGCAGGAGGGAGCAGCGCATTGATGAAAATTACTAACCTTACAAAAAGTTTTGACGGATTTAATTTGCAAGTTGATAACTTTGAGCTAGAGCCCGGGCGAATTTATGGACTCATTGGTCCGAATGGGTGTGGGAAGTCCACGTTTGTAAAGATTATGGCGGGATTGCTGGAGCCTGATAGCGGAAATGTTGATTTTATGGGTCTTACATCGTATGATATTACCATGATTCCACGTAAGCCGTACTTTTTGCATGATAGTGTTTATAAAAACTTGCTTTATCCGCTTGCGTTGCGTAAAATAAAGCCTGAGCAAGAGCTGATTGATGAGTATTTAGATTTAGCCGGATTAAAAGACAAGCAGAAGCAATATGCGCTGAGTTTATCCGGTGGGGAGCAGCAGAAATTGGCATTGGTCAGGGCATTTATTTTTAATCCCAAGTTAATTTTAATTGATGAGGCTTTTACTAATTTGGATATTGAAAGTATGTCTTTGTTTGAAGATTTTATTCATAAAAAACAACAACTAGAGCCTTTGACTTGGATTATTAGCAGTCATCAACTTTCGCATATTCGCAGACTTTGCGAGCATGTTATTTTTATGTACGATGGTAAGATTGAAGCGGTGGGAACTGTACAAGATGTAATGCTAAAGCCAAAAAATGCATTATTAAAGAAATACATCGAGCTTGAGGCACTGACAGAGGGATAATGAGTAATGAAATTTTTGAATGTTGATACGTTAGAAGCGGCGCGAGAGAAGCTGCTTGATTGTGCTGATGGTTGGCTTGTGACTAATGAGGTCATAAAGTCCGATGAAGCTTTGGGTAGAGTTTTGGCGGAAGATATCGTTGCTGTGGATAATGTTCCGCATTTTCGGCGTTCTACGGTTGATGGTTATGCTGTTATATCGTCGGATACGGCTGCTGCAGGGGAAAGTATACCTGTCTTTCTCACTGTAAAAGAGCGTATTGAAATGGGTCAAGCGGCTTTGTTTTCTATTAGTAGCGGCGAATGTGCTGAGATTGCTACCGGTGGAATGTTGCCCGGTGGGGCTGATGCAGTAGTGATGGTTGAATATTCGGAACTCTTTGGCGATGATGAAGTTGCGATTTACAGCAGCGTATCATATGGTGAAAATGTTGTTCAGATTGGCGAAGATGTTCGGACGGGTGAACTGTTGGTTCCGCGTGGTAAACGCATTTTGCCGCAAGATATCGGAACTTTTGCCGCTGCGGGTATAATATCGATACCTGTATATTCAGCTCCTAAAATAGTTATAATATCTACCGGTGATGAGCTGATTTTTCCTGAGAATGCACCGAATTTAGGGCAAATTCGTGATGTTAATACTCACGCATTGTCTGCGCTGGCTTCAAAGTATGGTTTTGAAGTTGTTAACTCAGCAGTAGTACCTGATGACCGAAGTGTTATTGAGCAGACAGTTCATTATGCTATGGAAATTAGTGATATTGTTATTGTTTCGGGTGGTAGTTCTCAGGGTGAAAAAGACATGACTCGTTCAATTTTTGAGCATTTATCAGAGCCGGGTGTTTTCACACACGGTTTGGCAATTAAGCCGGGAAAACCCACTATTTTGGGATTTGATAGCGCTTCAAAAACTGTTTTGGCCGGGTTGCCGGGGCATCCGGTTGCGGCTATGGTTGTTTTTGAGCTATTGCTTTGTTGGTTGTTGCGGGAATTAACAGGCTGTACTATGCCACCGGCTATTGCTGCAAAAATTTCTTGTAATATTGCAGGAGCGCCGGGGCGGCAAAGTTTTTGGTTAGCGAAATTGATTTGGACTGTTGATGGTTATGTTGCCGAGCCGATTTTTGGCAAGTCGGGTCTTATATCTACGTTAACAAAAGCTGATGGTTATTTTATGGTTGATCGTGATGTTGAGGGCTTGATTGCAGGAGAAACAGTATTGGTGCATTTATTTTGATGGAGGCGTTATGTCAAAACGTAATATTTATTTAGAGAATAAGCCTGTTGATGAAGCGCTCGAGTGTTATATTAGTGCGATTGAGCCATTGTTATCATTAAAAAATGAATCAATTGAAGTTATTCATTCTTTAGACAGGGTGACTGCTCGGGCGGTTTTCTCAGTTGTGAATTCACCGCTTTATGATAGTGCGGCAATGGACGGTATTGCGGTCATCAGCTCAAGTACTTTTGGTGCGAGTGAGTCTGTACCGCTTACTTTGACTAATGGCAAGGATTATATTCCGGTCGACACCGGCGATCCGGTTAAACCGCCTTTTGATGCTGTTATAATGGTTGAGGATATTCAGGAAACGGGTGAGGGGAGCTGCTTAATTCGTTCAGCGGCGGCTGGTTGGCAGCATATTCGTCCTGTGGGTGAGGACATAGTACAAGGGGAGATGATTCTTCCGGCAGGTCATAAAATACGACCGATTGACATTGGTGTATTGTTATCAGGTGGTATCACAGATGTTTTAGTCAG
>JGI20163J15578_10001371_pt1 | contig 10103 bp, 9 predicted proteins | sample TergutCu122P1_FD_15578 | JGI IMG/M metagenome (IMG submission 15578)
TGCCGAGGGCTTTTTACCCGAAACAAAAGCCGTTATATCACTTGGCGGGGCTGAGCCTTTGGAGCTTGATATCGTACTATACCGCGACCCCACCCCTGCACCCGACCCACTCCTGCGCATCCGCTTAAGCTGGGGCGTGGATGGCGGTTTGCAGTGGCCGTATTGGCATTGGATGCTGCTGAATAAAGGATTGTTTGAGCCTCCTATCCATCAAGGCGCTAATTATGCCTGGTATACACATATGATGTGCGGCCGGGGTACCGACGGCAGCGGCATTAACAGATTTGATGTTACGCCCTCTTTCAATGTAAGCCTCACTGAAAACATCCCGGCCCGGTATGCTATATTCAATATATACTCTCTGCCCGACGGATGGTTTAACTACTATGTAACTTTGGCTAACCCCGATGGGTGCTGGTTCGGCCCGCTTATGGAGCGTGTTTGCGTATTTAATGAGCACGGCGAAATTATATTGTCACTTGACAACAGTGACGCCGGAGAGCCTTGGTGGAACTGGCATGTACTTGATATTGAGGTTATTGACGGTATACCCAGGGTTATCCAAGCCCAGCCGGAAACAGTGACAATAGGGCGGATTGTTTTGGAGTGGGATACTTCTCTGCCTTATATGGGAGGGTCAGTAAAGCAATTTCGTTGGAACAGTCCTTTTACAATTGCCTCGTATGCTTGGTGGCCGGGCGGCAGCTCCTCTTCGCGTTGGCCCGAAGTATGGGGGCCGGAATTTAACGTAAGACCTAGAGGAAGTTTTAACGGAAGGCGTGTAAGTTTAGACATACATTCTATGCCTGACGGATTGTGTGAGTACTTAATAACCTTTGAACATATAAGCTTTCCGTTTAACACGATGCTTCCAAGTTTACCGGATTTCGCTGCTGTTCATGTCTACAATGAAAGAAATGAGCGTATATCTTCTTTCCACACAGGCAGCGCTGACTGGGTTTTCAGTGGAAGCTGGCGGCCCGAACTTTCGGCGCATCATATAGTATTTTTAACTTGGCATCCATTTAACCTGGAGGTAGTTGACGGCCGGTTAAATGTTATCCCGGTGAATACCTGGACTGCTTTGATGCTTATGTAACCTCCGGAGCCGGATTATATTTTTAACGGATATTTATAAAAAATACACCTTAAAAGTTGGCTAATGTCTAACTTTTAAGGTGTTTTCCGATTCGACAGCATTTCAAAATTAATTTACTGAGCTTTCATAAGCGGCGGCGGTGACGGGTTTTTTACCTGATACCAATTGCCGCCAATAAATATATAGCTGTTTCCGTCATAATATATCCCATACTCAAATATAGGGCCGCCAAATGAAGTTCGGAATAAATAAACATCAATTCCTTCATTGCTGCTGATAAGCTCAATCACAGAGGGCTCTGCCTTTTCTAAAATTAAGCTTTCCGCCCACTCGGTAAAGGGGTCATAATAAGCAAAAGAGACTGCAAATTCATAAATACGGCCTCCCATCATATGAAACACCTTTATATATGGGATATTATGCATATATATTGATATTTTACCATCNGCAAAGGAAATCCATTGNGGTTTATAAACATAGCGCGCNCCTATATCCGCAGAGAGGGGCATAAAGGCTTCTCTTAAAATCAAAGTATTTTCATCATCTGCAAGCTCGAATACTGCAATGGGTTCATTTTCATTAACAGCCGAATAAACACGCAAAATATACCTGCCGTCATCATCGTCATAATAAACCGCACGGCCTTGCGGCAGGGCAAAGCTGCTGGTAAGCGCTGCCGTAAATTCAACTATACCGTCATTATGCAATGCAATTGAAGAAAGTCTTATCATTCGCTCATATTCAGTTGCGTTTTCTAAAAAGAACATGCGCTGTGCTTCATATATTGAATCAGCGGCCCTTACGCCTAAATCAGCTTCACCGTTACAGCCTGCAAGCATCAGCAGTAAGCATATAATTATTCCTAAAAAAACTGCTCTTTTCATAGTCACCTCTTTTTGCAAAATAAATCATTCCTTAACCTTAGCCTTTCCCAAAATGCTTCCCGCAAAACCATAAAGCCACTCAAAACCCTTCCTGGCAAAAGGCATAAACTTCCCTATTAAAACAGCAGAAATAACAGTGCCTTCGCGTATGCCGTACAATTCTCCCAAAAATGACAAAGAAATCACAATACCAATAACTACAAGGGCTGAGTCAAATATAACTTTAATACGGTGAAAGGCGCTTCCTGGCAGCTTATACACAATTGCCTCAACCAGCCCCTCTGAGGATAAGTTTACAAGCTTTGCTTGCATATAAAGGACAACTCCGCTTGAAATAAGCACTATACCTATTCCTAACATAATAAGCTGACCTGCATATGTCGGTATTCTGAAATCTCCTACGATTAACCTTGCAGCGCTTACAAAATATCCAAATATAAAAGAAAAAATAATTTGTGTAAGATTAATCCACTTAAATTCCCTTCGCAGAATTATAATTTGCAGCAAAATAAAAATTAAAAACAAAACAGTGACGCATATACCCATATCAATACCTATAATTTCACTTGCAATAAAGGGCACAAGATTAATCGGGGATATACCGAGCTCAGCATTAATAGCAAAAGCTACTCCCAAAGCCCACATAAACAACCCTGCATTGTAAATTAAAATTCGCTCTAAAAGGCGCTTTTCCCGCATTATGCTTACAAATTTTTTAATAGTCATATACTTACAACTCCCGGGCGGCTTCTTGCCCTGTTATTATGCGTAAACACCCGGCAGACAAAGCCTCTAACTCATATTCTCCGGGCATAATAACAACAGGGGCTAAAAATTCCACCTGCTCAGAAATGCTGCGAGTAACAAATTCTGACTTGGCAATGCCTCCTGTAATAATTACAGCGTCAACTCTGCCCTTTAGCGCCGCCCCTAAAGAACCAACAGCTTTTGAGATATTGTAGCACATGGCCAAAAGCAATACCTCTGCCTTTTTATCCCCTGCGCTTATACGCTCCTCTACCTTGCGGATATCTGTAGTTCCGAGATGAGCTGCAATGCCGCCGTTGCCGCGTATCCGCTTTTGAAGTTCCTTCTTCCCCAAATTATTATCAAAACAAAAATCCACAAAGTCCAATAAAGGGGCTCCTCCTGCGCGCTCGGGAGAGAAAGGGCCGATATCATCCCCTACAGAATCTATCATTACGCCCTTTTCATAGGCAGAAAGGGATACCCCGCCGCCTAAATGGGCAATAATTAAATTCAAATCTTCAAAATTTTTACCCATTTTCTTGGCATATTGTATAGACTGAGCGCGGGAGTTAAGCACATGAGAAAGGCTTTTGCGTTTAATCTCGGGAAACCCTGTTATGCTTGCAATTTCCGGCAAAATCCCTGCGGAAACAGCATCATAAATATATGCGTCACAACCGGCCTCCCGTGCCACCAAATCAGCCAAAAGAGAGCCTAAGTTGGAAGCGTGAACGCCTCCTAAACCTTTAGTAACCCAATCTTTCATTTTTTCATTAACCTTATACCCTCCGGCCTCAATCGGAGGCAGCAAGCCGCCGCGCCCAACTACGGCCGAGAGGTCTTCCGGCTTATAGCCGTGGTCTTTAAGGGCTTTAAGCACAAATTCCAATCGAAAATGCTTTTGAGAGGGCAAATCGGGAAACCCTTGAAGCTCATCCCTATTATGCTCTATGCTTTCGGTGAAAATCGGCTCATCATCTTTAAAAAGGCCGATTTTTGTGGATGTAGAGCCCGGATTGATAGCCAGAATTAAATGTGACATTCGTTTTATTCCTCCTATACAAGGCTCATTCCGCGCTCAAAAGCCTTTTGATTAATCTCTGCAAAATTTGGTCTTACATTTGCGGCAATAATTCGCATCCAATCAATATCCGTAAGCCCCATTAACTTTACTGTGGCTCCAAGGAGCAATATATTAAGAACACGAGAGTTACCCAGCTTTAACGCTTCCCCGTGAGCATCTAAAACAGTTGTATCAATTTTTGACTGTATCTCATCTAAAATCTTATCCGAGTAAACCGCTTGGCCGATAAGTACAGGCATAGGGCTCCAAATAAGGCTGTTTACCACTGCTTTTCCTGTAGGCTTCAGGTACTCAAGCCATCTCAGAGCCTCCATTTGCTCGAAGGAGACAAGTATATCAGCGCTTGCCCGCTCAATTACAGGGGAGTAAACCTTATCGCCGTAACGCACATGAGTGGAAACAGCGCCGCCCCTTTGACTCATTCCGTGGATTTCGCTCATTTTCACATCAAAACCGGCTTCCAATAAGCCTTGTGAAAGTATTTTCGAAGCCAAAATAGTACCTTGACCGCCAACNCCAACCAACAATATGCTCTTAGTCATTTTAAATCCCCTCCCCTGCAAGCTTTATGGCCTTTTTAGGGCAAATTTGTTCGCAAACACCGCANCCCATNCACATTTCCAAATTAATCTGCGCCTTTTTCTCTTTTATTGAAATAGGCGGGCACCCGGCGCGTATACAAGCTTTGCAGCCAATACACTCTTCCTCGNTTACCGTATATNTTTTCTTAAATAAATCTTTACCGTATTCATTATAATCGTCTTCCGTAAGCGGCTTAAGTACACAAGGCCAGCGAGTGATTATAACATAAGGCTCATCTTTAGAATAAGCGTCATTCAAAGCTTCCCTGACGGCTATTAGATTATTAGGGTCTATTGTTGCCACATTTTTAGCCCCAAGGGCCCTGGCCACCGCCTCAATATCAATTTCCGGCGCCGGCTTAAGGTATGCGTTTCTCCCTGTNCCGGGATGCTCTTGATGACCTGTCATACCCGTGGTGCGGTTGTCCAATATAACGCAAATNGTCTTACTTTCATTGTAGAGAATTTCAATCAACCCCGGTATACCCATATGGAAAAATGTGGAATCCCCCATAACACCNACAACACGGGTATCTTTACCGGCGGCGCTGAGAGCAATCTGGGAGCCGTGGCCTGAGCTAAAAGCCGCCCCCATACATATNAGATANTCCATNGCGTTAAAAGGCGGCGCAAAGCCTAAAGTATAGCATCCGATATCCCCTGCCACCAAAGTATCTTTCCTTTTGGCAAGCTCGTAAAAGAAGCCCCGATGAGGACAGCCGGCGCAAAGAACGGGAGGGCGCGGCGCCACAAGGGATTTGTCGTAAGAAAGCCCTTCAAGCTCCTGCCCGAAAATAGCTTTCCGCAGCACATCCGGCGTCATTTCACCAAAAGGAGGGATAATATCTTTGCCAATGCACTCGTAGCCGCGGCGCGCCACCCAATGCTCAAGATAGGGGTCATTTTCCTCAATTATATATACTTTCTCAACAAGGCCCATAAACTCATCTAACAACTTATCAGGCAGCGGGTATGTAAAGCCCAATTTTAGATAGGTCGCATCCTCGCCAAATACTTCCTTCGCAAAATTAATGCACATACCTGAGGCAATAACGCCGATTTTGCCGCCTTTTTCTATATAATTAAGCTCTGTCTCTTCGGTAAAGCCTTTAAGGGCTTTTAAGCGCTCCTCAAGTATAACCCGCCTTTTCACCGACATCAAAGGCACCATAAGGTATTTCGCAGGGTCTTTTTGATAGTCCTTAAAGGGAACTTCCGCACGCTCACTTAAAGCAACAGGACTTTTTGAATGAGCTATACGTGTTGTAATACGTATCATTACAGGAGTGTCGAATTTTTCACTAATTTCATAGGCCGCTTTCATCATATCAATACATTCCTGAGAGTCTGAGGGCTCTAACATAGGAATTTTGGCAGACTGAGCGTAATAGCGATTATCTTGCTCGTTTTGGGAAGAATGCTGGCCCGGCTCATCGGCAGAAATTAGTACCATGCCTGCATTTACCCCTGTGTATACAAATGTAAACAACGGGTCAGCCGCTACATTAACCCCAACATGCTTCATAGAGGCTACTGCTCTGGCTCCCGCAATGGAGGCTCCTATTGCCGCTTCTAAGGCCACCTTTTCATTAGGCGCCCATTCGGCGGTAATTCCTTCATATGTAGTCAGATTTTGCAAAATTTCCGTACTTGGTGTACCGGGATAAGCCGAAGCAAAGGTTACACCCGCTTCATAAGCGCCGCGGGCTAATGCCTCGTCGCCGGTTAATAGAAGTTTCATATTATTCCTCCTGTGCTTATATAGTTAAAAGTATTGATAACAATTTTTCCTCAGCACTTGCGCCCCTGGAAACAAGTATAATAGGAGCCTTTGCCCCCAAAACGCACCCTGCCATTTTAGCGCCGCCCAAATAAATCAAAGCCTTGCTCATAATATTTCCGGCAGAAATATTGGGCATTAAAAATAAATCAACCTCTCCTGAAATTTTGGAATTAAATCCTTTTATAGCAGCCGACTCCGGGCTGACCGCCAAATCAAAAGATAACGGGCCTTCAATATTGCAGCCCGCAATTTCACCGCTCTTATTCATTTCGACAAGAGCAGATGCGTCAAGAGTTTCTTGCATTTTCTCGCTTACACTTTCCGAAGCGGCCAAAACCGCTACATTAGGGCAATTATATCCCAATTTACTCATAAAACTAAGAGAGTTTTCGAGAATAGCTTTTTTTTGTGAAAAATCAGGGGCAATATTCATCCCGCCGTCTGTAATAAACATTAACCTGGGATAATAAGGCGACTCTAATACAGCCAAATGCGACAAAAGCCCTCCTGAGCTTATACCTGTCTCTTTATCAAGTACGGCTCTAAGCAAAGTGCTCGTTTGCAGATTACCTTTCATTAGTATTTCGGCTTTGCCATTTTTAACCAGCTCAACTGCTTTTAAAGCTGCCTCCTCCTCGGAGTCCGCGCGGATTATTGCCTCAGGTTCAATATCAAATTTAATTTCGTGAGAGATTTGCATAATTTTGTCAAAATCGCCTGCAAGCCAATATTTAATATTTAATTCCTTTTTGGCATCGCGTATGGCCTCAAGGGAATGCACATCCGCCGCCGAAGCTACTGCAATTTTTTTAGAGCCTTTTTTAAGGGCATTTGCTTTAAGCGAATTAAAATTTTCAAACAAGATAGCAGCTCTCCTCTCATATATTTCTGTAGTGATTTGCTATATAGTGCTCATACACTTTAAAACGGCAAAAATGAGCAAGCTCATTCTAATCTGTTCTAAAGTGCATTCACTATAATATAAACTATACTACAAAACAAACTCCCACGCAATGAAAAGCGCAGGAGTTCATTCTTAAATTATATATTCACTTAATTTTCTTTGGTGCTATTGCTGATGATATTATTAAATACTTCTCTTTAGTAGCTAAGCCGCCTCTGATATGTCTTTCAGATTTATTAATTTCTAACACTCTTCTTGCTTCACCGGCAAGATTAGGGTTGATTTTTTCAAGACGCTCAGTCACATCTTTATGTTTGGCTGTAGCTAATAAGAACGCTTTTACCAAGCTCTATATCAGACAGTAATTTTAAATAAATATCTATGCTTTCATTTTTATCAACAATAATTTTATCAACTACACGCTTAAGGCGCGCATTGGTCATAAGCTCCATATTAATTATGCTTTCAATATCAGCAAAGGTAGATGACAGAATATTTTCAAGCTGCTCTTCTTTGTTTAAATTATGCGGCAGAAGTTTAAGCTCCTTTTCAAGCCGCTCTATTTCTGTATTCAGCTCACCCGCTTTTTCACGAAGCTCCTCCCTGCTAATCAAATCATCCTCATACATATCCATATGCTTTTTGCGAGACTTATGGGCTTTTGCCAATTTATCGGTTAATTCCTTCGAGAGTTGTATTATCGCTTTTAGCATTGTAAATACGGTTAAATTCTTTCATAATACTTTGAACAATATCTTTTTTTGAAGCTAAAATGCCAATAAAATATTCGCTGATTGCTCTTTTCAGCTCATTTTCATCAAGCTTTGCAGTACACGGGCAGCTATCTGCTCCCCTGGCGTTTCGCCCGCTGCACACCCATTTAATATATCGGTTTTGATAGGCTCTCTCTATCCGGCGGAAGCTATAGCCGCAATGCTTGCATTTTATCAAAGTCGAAAAGAGATGTTTATTGCTTTGGCGCTCTTTGTAAGCGTTTAACGAGCTTCCGCGCTCTATCAGTATTTTTTCGGCTTTATCAAATATATCTTGCTCTACAATACGCAAATCAGGCCGCTCGGTAATCATCCACTCGGCCTCATCTTTGCCTTTACGCCTGCCTGTAAGAAAGTCTGCAATTTCTTCTTTTCCGTTAATTATTTTGCCGGAGTACAACTCATTTGAAAGAATCCTTGCTATGGCATTTTGACTCCATTTAAAGCCGCGCTTGGTTTGTACGCCTTCATGGTTAAGAATTTGAGCTATTTTATTTGTACCATAGCCGCCATTTACATATAAATCAAATATTCTTCGGACAATATTTGCCTCAAAATCATTTATCGCTAAATTAAAATATTCACCTTTAGTTTTATCATAACCATAAACTATATTGGGAACCCGCCCTTTTCCGGCATTAAGCTTTTTGCCGAATTTAACGCGCTTGGAAGTATTGGCGCTCTCCTCTTGGGCAAGGGCGCCGTAAATTGTTAAAATAAACTCCGAATTCCCCATAACCGTTTGATTTGAGGTTAAAAAAACAGTTTCAATATTCATACTCTTCAATGTCCTGATGCTATTTAAAAAATCCACGGTGTTTCTCGCAAAGCGAGATATATCCTTAACTATTACCATATCAAAAACCCCGGCTTGCGCGTCTTTCATCAAACGCTGAAATTCCGTACGGTTTTTAATTTTCGTGCCCGATATCCCTTCATCGGCATAAATACAAACGAGTTTATGGCCGTTGTTTTTGGCAAACTCGTCAAAAAACAATTTTTGCGATTCAAGGCTGTTAATTTGATCCTGCTTGTCTGTTGATACACGGCAGTAAGCGGCTATATTCATGGTTTTCTCCGTTATTTATCAGTTATAGCTTTATCCTCTGTACTAATTCATTTTGGCTCACTATATATTCAATTATCCATAAAAAGCTGTCTCTTTACAATACATTTATTAAAAAAAATCATAACTTCTATATTATCTATCATATGATAAACCCAAAGGAGGTGTTTGATATTATGAAGGCGAAAAAGCTTGACAAGCCTGTTAATATCACCTTTCATAACCCAAACACCCCTGAAGAAACGGCTAAATTGCTGATAAAAATAAGTGCTGAAAATATGGCTGATTATATAATAGCTAAATTGCCCCACCCTGAGGGGTGAGGTAATAAATTAGTTCCTTAAACCTTTGGAAGTGTTGCAAATCCCTTTTCCAACTCTTCATCTGTCGGTATATAATCTGTCATTTGTCCGGAATTATAGTTTTCATAAGCGGCCATATCAAAATACCCCGTTCCCGAAAGGCCAAATAATATGGTCTTCTTTTCGCCTGATTCTCTGCATTTTAACGCTTCATCAACAGCACATTTAATCGCGTGAGATGACTCAGGTGCAGGCAGTATTCCTTCACAGCGGGCAAAGATACAGCCGCCTTAAAGGCTTCACTTTGTATAACAGACACGGCTTCCATATGCCCGTCATGATAAAATTTCGACAGCACCGGGTTCATACCGTGATATCTTAAGCCGCCGGCATGGTTTGGCGAGGGTATAAAGCCGCTGCCGAGGGTATACATTTTAATAAGAGGCGTAGTTCTCGCCGTGTCACCAAAGTCGTAGGCATATTTCCCTCTGGTAAAAGTCGGGCATGAAGCAGGCTCGGCAGCTATAAACTTAATATTATTCTTTCCGTCAAGCTTATCCGCCATAAAAGGAGATATTAAGCCCCCAAGGTTGGAGCCGCCTCCGGCACAGCCTATTATAACATCCGGCTTAATATTATACATATCGCAAGCCATCTTTGCCTCAACTCCGATTACACTTTGATGCAGTAGCACATGATCAAGTACCGAGCCGAGAACATACCTGCAGTTTTCTTTTTTCACAGATGCTTCTATTGCCTCTGATATTGCACAGCCTAATGAGCCGCCCGAATCAGGGTTTTCTGCCAAAATTTTCTTGCCTGCCTCAGTCATATCAGAAGGAGACGGTATAACATTTGCCCCATAAGTCTCCATAAC
>JGI20163J15578_10001372_pt1 | contig 10103 bp, 8 predicted proteins | sample TergutCu122P1_FD_15578 | JGI IMG/M metagenome (IMG submission 15578)
GTAAACTTATTCTGGTAAGTTTGTCTCATTTGTCTCGGCTTGAGTTTGAATTTGATTTTTAGTTTCGTGGTCGATATATTCATTATCTGTGCGGGCTACTTCCCAAATAGCTTTGCTCTTTATTGGAAAAAGCAACCACAATAACCTTGAGAAATCATATTGTGTTATCCACTTCTTATCAGTAATCAATATCGCCACCTCCTATTTTAAATTTTTTCAACTTCAATAATGGACGTAGTAATTAATCGCGTAGCTATGATTATACCATTTTGGGCTTTAAATAGCAATTTTTTTCTTTGATTTTGATAGTGCGATTTGTGGTGGAAGTGACTCTTCACACATTGTCGGATTTGTGGCTAAATGGCTCTTTCCGCAATCTGTTCGGGGTATGAAATCATAAACTGGTCGAATTAGACCAGTTTATGATTCAAAAATTTAGTTTAAAGTTCTGTGGCGCAGGAGTTTTCGTGTAAGTCACGCCTTGTGACAGTGAAATTTTCGTTCAGATTGGGTTCTAATTGTAAATTTGTTACCGGAACGTACTCTAATATGTACGTGAGGACAGCAAATTTACAATTACGGTTCCAATATGGGCGAAAATAGCCTGTCACCTACAGGGGTTTCATGGTTGGAAAGAATATAATATCCCTAATCGACGGCGCATTTGTTATAAGCATTATAACTCTATCTATGCCGATTCCTAGGCCGCCTGTTGGAGGCATTCCCACTTCAAGTGCTTTTACGAAATCCTCATCCATTGGATGCGCTTCATCGTCGCCTGCCTCTAGTTGCATTTGTTGGTCTTTAAATCTTTGATATTGATCTATTGGGTCATTTAACTCTGAGAACGCATTTGCTATTTCCCAGCAATTGATATACGCTTCAAATCTTCTTGTTATTCTTGGGTCTTTTGGGTCTCTTTTTGAAAGAGGCGATATCTCAACCGGATGCCCTATTATAAATATTGGTCCCTCAAGATATTTTTCGCAGTGTTCTTCAAATAACTCCGCTAACACTAATCCTCTTGTCATTTTTTTTGCATCTTCTTTTGGAATTCCGTGGCTTATTCCTGCTGCTCTTGCTTCTTCATCTGTTTCAATTTCTGCAAAATCAACGCCTACCCATTTTTTCACTGCTTCTTGCATCGTCATTCTTTGCCATGGTGGAGCTAGGTTGAATTTCTTGCCTTGATATTCAATCTCCATACTGCCTGTTGCTGCAAGTGCCGCTTTTGCCACGACGTTTTCTGTTACATCAATCATATCTTCCATGTTACCGTATGCTTGGTAAAGCTCCATCGATGTGAATTCCGGATTGTGGTTTCTGTCCATTCCCTCATTTCTGAACATCTTGCCCATTTCGTATACCCTGTCAATTCCACCAACAATAAGTCTTTTCAAGTAAAGCTCATTTGATATGCGAAGTTTCATGCCAAGGTCAAGGGTATTGTGGTGTGTTGCAAAAGGTCTTGCATTTGCGCCACCTGCAATAGTCGTAAGGATAGGCGTATCAACCTCAAGGAATCCACGCTCATCTTCGAGAAATCTTTTGATTTCTTTTATTATTTTGGAACGCATCAAAAACGTTTCTTTAACTTCAGGATTTACGATTAAGTCTATATACCTTTGCCTATATCTTATATCTGTGTCTTTTAGTCCATGGAATTTGTTCGGCAAAACCCAAAGAGACTTGGTAAGAAGCCTTACATCCTTTACTTTTATTGAAATTTCGCCATTTTTCGTCTTGAACACTTCTCCGACAACGCCGACGATATCTCCAATGTCATACGTAACAAAAACATTGTACTCTTCCTCTGAAATTGCATCTTGCCTAACGTAACATTGAATTCTTCCTTTGCTGTCTTGAATATCAATAAAAGAAGCCTTGCCCATGTGTCTGTTTGCCATAATTCTACCGGCACAGGAAACTTCTTTGCCTTCCATTTCATCAAAGTTGTCTTTTATATCCAAGCTAAATGCCGTAACGTCCCATGTTTCTTCCAAAAACGGATCGCGGCCGGCCTCTTGAAGCGCTTTTAGCTTTTCTCGTCTTATGAGCCTCTGCTCGTTTAACTTTTCTTCCGTTAACTCTTCTTCTATTTCTACTTCGAGATTTAGATTTTTGTTATCATCCATATCTGTTCTCCTTTGTTGCTATCAACGCTATGCAAATCTGGCTTTGCCACATTTGACTTTGCGTCACAAATACAAAATTTTGTACCACAATAATTCCAGTTTTTTAATGTGGCGAAATTACGGGTACAAAATAATTTTGTTATTAATTTATGTTATGCGATTTTGCGTTTTAATTACTTGTAAATATCTACGATTTTGTATTTATAAGTTCCATCCGGAACAGCAATCTCTACTTCGTCGCCTTTTTTCTTACCTAAAAGCGCAGCCCCAACTAAAGACTCATTTGAAATTTTGCCTTCAAAAGGATCTGCTTCTGTTGAACCCACGATACTGTATTCGGATTCTTCTCCACTTTTCTTTTCTTTAACTTTGACTTTAAGGCCTACATTGACGCGGTCTTCAGATATTTCACTTTCGTCAATTATTTTCGCCTTTCTTATCATGTTCTCTAGCTTATGTATGCGATCTTCAAGCTCAGCTTGCTCATTTTTTGCCGAATCATACTCTGAGTTTTCCGATATGTCTCCATATGAAATCGCTTCTTTTATTCGCTCTGCTACTTCTTTTCTTTTAACTGTAACTAAATCTTCAAGCTCTTGTACGATTTTCTCGTACCCTTCCTTGGTTAGTAGTATTTCTTCTGACATTATGTGTAGTCTCCTTTGGTTTTAATCACGTTTTGAACCATGTCGTAATATTATAGGCTTTTATTGTTGAATTGTCAAACACAAACAAATTTTTGCATTAATTTTAGTGCCAGAACCTCAATTTGAGTGACGTTGTTCATGGAATTTACATGCGGTAATATTCTCTTCTGACGAGAACATTACCGCACAAGTATCATTTTAAGCATCACCTTTTATAACGATTTTCGTATCTGTGACCTAAAGTACGCATATGCTTACAAAGCTTATCCGAACCCGACTGAGAAAATGGTTTACCCTCTATTTTCTGCCACGTGTCTTTTGATTTTCTTAGAAGTACTCTTTACAAATTCTTCTTTCCTTAAAATCATTTTCTTGATTTTCTTGTAAAATGGTTGCTCAGCATTGATTTTATCAATCTCAACCCAAATTAATTTTTCAAGATCTTCTTCTGTGTAATTTTCGCCAAGTTTTGCTATTACTTCTTCTTCGTTTGCTATGATTGACGCTACTATCATAGTATCTTCGCCGGCAGCTGTGTCTTTTTCCCAAACCATAGTTTCCAAAACATAAGGCACATTAAGTAGATGATATTCTATTTCCTCAGGATAAACATTTTTTCCGTTCTTTGTTATAATAACGTTTTTCTTTCTACCTGTGATATAAATGTATCCCTTGTCGTCGATTTTGCCTAAGTCACCTGTATGATACCATCCATCAATTAATGACTCATCCGTAAGGTCCGGTCTCTGATAATATCCAAGCATTACATGTGGTCCTGCCAGACAAATTTCGCCGATTCCTGTTTCCGGGTCAGCATCAATAATTTTCGCTTGTGTTTGTGGAATCGCACGGCCTGCCGAAGAATCAATCGATTTAAAATCAGGGTTAAGTGCACTTATAGGTGAAGTTTCCGTTAAGCCATAACCTTGAATTACGCTAATTCCAAAGTCGCGAAGCCCTTGCAGCACTTCAGGATTTATAGCCGCTCCGCCGCACACACCCATTCTAAGTCTGCCGCCAAAGACTGCTCTGATATCTTTAAAGAATTTATTTCCTAGGTCAATTCCAATTTTTTTAGTTTTGTTATTTATCTTAATAACTTTTTTAAGTGTATCCTCTTTGCCTTTTTTGCGAACACCTTGCCATATTTTGTTGTACATGTTCTCAAATAGCAGAGGAACACCAAGAAATACTGTAGGTCTAGCTTCTTGCAAGTTTTTCGCGATATGCTTTAGCCCTTCACAGTACGCAATCGATGCACCTTTGTAAAGCGGTACCAAAAATCCGCACGTACATTCATAAGAATGGTGAATCGGAAGCACCGAAAAGAACGTATCATTATGATCAACATACATAACAGTCGTTGCAAGCATGATATCAACTACAATGTTTTTGTGCGACAACATGACGCCTTTTGAAACGCCTGTAGTGCCTGAAGTAAACAGTATTACCGCCATTTCTTCACGGTTTATTTGCGCATCGATAAAGTCGCGGTTTCCGGCTTCAACAAGGCTTTTACCTTCTGCAATCAAATCAGAGAGTGCTGTGATATCACCTTCTGACTGCTTGCTTTGCTTATTAACAATCATCTCAAGACTGGTTTCCCCGCTATCTTTCATCTCTTTGAACACATCTTGGAATTTGTCAGTAAGAATTACGCATGTGCATTCTGCAGTTATGATTAGATTTTTTAAATCGCTAATAGCAAGCTCCTTGTCAAGAGGAATAGCAACGCCGGTTCCGCCAACTGTTGCAAGATATGAAATTGCCCATTCGTAAGAATTTTCACCTATGATTGCGATTCTTTTATCTTTTTGCCCTTTTGCAATAAGTGCCGTTCCAAGTGCGTTTACATCAGCAAGTGCTTCGTTGTAAGTTATAGGCGAATATTCGTCTGCGCCCTCTACCTCTTTTACCAAAAACGCTGTTTTGTCGCCATAAAGTCTGACACTTTCCTCAAGCATATGCTTAATGTCAAGAACAGGAACCATATTACTTTTGTATTTTACAAGCGGGTCTGGATTTGCTTTTACTTTTTCAATTAACTCAAGAGTTTCTTCCATTGCTTTTTCTCTTAAATTTGTGTACTCTTCCTTTGTTAACATTTCTCTCTTCTCCTTCACATGTTACTTTCTTTTTCACATTGTTCTTATTTTAATACTGTTTACATTATAATCGCTACAACGTCAAATCGGAAATGTTTTTTTCAATTTTTTTGAAAAAAAATGTAATTGACTGTTACAGTTTACACTCGGTGGCAAATTGCTCTTGAAGCAAGCCCTGCGGAAAGAGCCATTTAGCCACAAATCTGACAATGTGTTAACAGTAACAATTTACTAATACATTTTTTCTATAATATCGCCTTTAGAAATTTTTCCGCCCTTGATAACTCTGCCAAATATGCCTTCTCTCGGCATTACGCAGTCACCTGCAAGTCGTTTTATTTCGCACTCGTTATGACACTCTTTTCCAATTTTAGTTATTTCGATTATTGCTTCGCCGCCCATTTGAAGTTGTGTCCCAAGGGGCAATGTGCTAAGTTCAATTCCTTCGGTGGTTATATTTTCTGCAAAACGTCCAAAACATAACCCTACTTCTAATTTGTCTCTTATTTTATCAATACTTTCATTCGCAAGCAAGCTAAGTTGTCTTTCGCCCGGTCCTGCATGAGCATCACCCACAATTCCATGCCCTTCTTTTAAAATTGCTTCAGGTGTTTCTTCTTTCATGACACCTTTTTTGTCGCTTGTGTTTATTGCCATTATTTTTCCCATCTTTACCTCCTTACTTGTCAATTTTCCGTATAGCGTTGTTACTGCTCACCTCTCCCTCGTCTGCGCAGCCAGATTTGAACAAGCAAATCTGCACCTACAACACATACATACACGTCACTCGGGTTCGGTTCACGTGCCTAGCTATCCGAAAAATTTCCTGCGTAACTTAAACTAGTTTAAATATCTATTTCAAATTCCAATCTGTTCAATTTGCTATTCTGCGCAGACGTACTCTCCTGAGCGTCCGCCCGATTTTTTTAAAAGTCTAATATTATCTATAACCATATCTTTGTCAATCGCTTTGCACATATCGTAAATGCACAGGCACGTGCCGGATACAGCTGTTAGCGCTTCCATCTCAACGCCCGTTTTGCCCTCTGTTATCACAAGTGCTTCTACCGTAATTATGCCTTTTTCAACATCTGCATTTATTTCAATTTCTACCGAGTTTACAGAAATCCCATGGCATAAAGGTATTAGCTCAGGCGTTTTTTTCGCTGCCATAATTCCAGCTACTCTGGCAACTGCAATAACGTCGCCTTTTTTAATCTTTTGCTCCGTAACCTGGCGTACTGTTTCAGGTTTACAATGCACCTCGCCGCCTGCTATAGCTTGACGTAGCGTTATTTCTTTATCTGAAATATCTACCATTTTAGCACGGCCTTGTTGGTCTAAGTGTGTGAAAGACATGTGCAATCTCCTTTACTTTTCAACTTGCTAGTATTTAATTCGGCTACCCTCCGATATTCCCCATTCCACGGTTTGTTTTAAAACCACTGCAAAATCCTCGCTCCGGTTTAAGTGCAATCGCAGCTTTTATTTTCATAAGTGCGTCATCGTCGTTTTCTTCTAATATCTGCCTCAAATCAGTTTCAAGATTATCGCCAAGACAATGTCTTATCTTCGCATCTGCCGTAATCCTAACTCGATTGCATTTCTCACAAAATGGACGACTCACAGGTGTAATAAATCCCACTTTGCCTTTATGCCCATCTATCTGATAGAGTGTTTCAACTCCCGGTGTTTCTTGTGTTTCCTCGCATTTTTTTAAATGCGGTCTTTTAGAGAGTACTTCCTCTGCAGAAATATACCTGCCATCATGTTCTTTTCCCATAGGCATGTACTCTATAAATCTTACCTGCACATCCCTGTCTTTGGCAAGCAAAATAAAGTCATCTATTTCATCGTCATTGACATCATGCATAAGAACCGTGTTGATTTTTACAGGCGTTAAACCTGCCTCTATCGCTGCATCAACTCCGGCTAACGCATCGGTCAAGCTGTCTGCTCTCGCAATTTGCTTGTATTTACCTGAATTAAGGCTGTCAATACTTATATTAACTCTGTCTAGTCCCGCTTTTTTGAGTTCATTCGCCATATCCGGCAACAAAATGCCATTTGTCGTAAGTGCAATGTCTTTAATGCCATCTGTTTCTTTACATATTTTAATAATTTCAAAAACATCGTCGCTCACGAGAGGCTCTCCACCTGTAATCCTGATTTTTCGTATGCCACTTTTTTCAAAAAGCTTAACAATTCTTTTTATCTCAGCAAGCGTAAGCATGCTCTCACCGTCAGAAGGCGAATGTTTACAATACGCACAATTAAGATTGCATTTGCTTGTTATCGATAAACGCAAATAATCAATAGTTCTGCCTAATTTGTCGGTCATGTTGTGTTCAGTCAAATTTATGTCCTCCGTCTTGCTTGTTAATTTTTAAGTCAGTCTGTTTTGTATCCGCCAAGCTCGTATAGCTTGTCTTTCATCTCGTTTGATTGCAGTATTTCAATAAATGCTTGAACTTTTGGGTTTTCCTGCATATCAATTGAGACTAAAAAGTCGTATTCTTCATCGGCTATCGGAATAAAATCCAAGTCAAAAATCTTTGCCGCCGAATAAATCCCCATGCCGGCATCTGCATTTCCGCCTGCAATTTGAGCCGCTACCGCAGTATGGGTGTATTCTTCGTTTTCGTATCCATTTATCTTATCATAAGTCATGTCATTTTGCTTCAAAAGAAAATCAAATAAAATTCTCGTGCCTGCACCTTTTTGCCTGTTTACATAAATTATGTCGCTATTTTGCAAATCTAAAATTCCTGCAATTCCTTTTGGATTTCCTTTTTTCACTAAAATCCCTTGCGTTCTTTTGATGCCTTTTATAAGGGTTGCTTTACCTGCAAGGTGCTTTTCCATATAGCTTTTATTGTATTCGCCGGACTCGGTGTCAAGCAAGTGTATCGGTGCAATATGTGCTTCGCCCCTCATTATCGCCATGATTCCGCCCATGCTTCCAACGTGCGTACCCGAAAGTACGAAGTCAGTCTTTCTTCGCATTATGTCTCCCAAAACATCAAGCATAGGGTCGTGACTTCCTACTGACAAAAGGGCCTTTTCGATTTCTTCCATAGGCCTAAGTAATGTTATTTGTGCCTCTTGTCCTGCTTCCAAACCTTCGCTATCAAATGGAATTTTTAACATTCCATCAGCTTTTGCAAGGGAAGAAATTGAGCCTGCACCTCGCTCCATGGGCGTCGCCACAAGTTTTCCTGAAATAATTCCAAGTTTCACACGCAAATATTCTTGATACTTGAGATTTGAAATTACTCTGCGCGACACCGTCGCCTTCACTGCCTCTTTGGCGTTTGGAGTGTTTTTTGTAAACAACTCAATTACAGGATAAACTACATTTTCAAGCACAACCATAGCTGAAACAGGATATCCCGGAAGCCCTATTACAGGCACATGCCCTAAAGCTCCAAGAATTGTCGGCTTGCCCGGTTTGATTGCAATTCCATGGCAAAACACACTTCCACTTTCCTCTATAATTTGCTTCGTATAATCATCTCGCCCAGCTGAACTTCCCGCATTTAATAACACAATATCGCTTTCTTTGACTGCGTTAAGTAATGCCTTTTTTAGAAGTTCTTTCTCATCTTTTACAATATCATAAGTTTTAACTTCACAATTTTCTTCAAGAAGTCCTGCTTTTAACATGTGCGAATTGAATTCTATAATATCGCCGTTTTTTGGTTCAACTCCAATCGGAATCAGTTCGTCTCCTGTTGGTATAACACCAACTTTTAGCTTTTTAAACACTTCTACTTGAAGAAGCCCTCCAGATAAAAGTGCTCCAATTGCAGCAGCATTCAACTCTGTATATGACGGCAATATTATATCACCCTTGCACAAATCTTCGCCAATTTGTCTGACATGTTTCCACGCATAAACAGCGTTATAAAGCACCGCCCTTTCGTCCTTTAGAATGACATCTTCTATCATAACTACAGCGTCAAACCCATCAGGGACAGGGTCTCCTGTGTCAACCATCACAAACTGGTCTTTTTCTAGCGTTACAGGAGTCAGTTCAGTTGCTGAAAATGTGTCAATTGCACGAACAGCGATACCATCCATGGCACACGCGTTGTAATGTGGATTTGAAATCTTTGCAAAACAGGCACTTGCTGTTATTCTTCCAAGAGCATCCGAAACAGGTATAACTTCCGTTTCCTGCGCCTTAATAAGCGGTTTCAAAAACTCACTATATCCCACAAGGGCGTCTTTTAATTCACGATTTTCCAAATAGTAGTGTTTCATGCTTGCTCCGTTTTTCATTGCTTTTTAATAAAAATAATTGCTATGTTTTATTAGTTTTATAACCATTTGCTCAGTCGGGTTCGGATAAGTTTTGTAATCATATGCGTTTGCCGTTCAAATTGATTTATTTTAACCATTTGCTCAGTCGGGTTCGGGGTATGTAATGTTTTCTTCGAAAACATCCCGTAAAATACGATTCCGAAGCGACTTCGTAAACGGTAAAATAAATCGCAGTATGCAAACCTCGTATTGTGTAATCAAAGTTCTTACTAGCTAATATCTATAGACTTTAACTTCTGTGTCAGCATCCAAGCCCTCTGCAAGGCGTGAAATGCGAATATATCCGTCACTTTCTGAAAGAAGTGCGATAAGTCCTGATTTATATGGAACTGGCTTTGCCACAAGTTTTTCGTCTAAAGTTTCAAGCGTAATTGGCACAAAATCTTCACGTCCATGGTTTGATGGAATTTTTTCCGAAATAGTTGCCAAAACAAATGGTCTTTGCATTTCAGGTAAACCGATAAGTGCTTCACAAATTGGTCTTACCACTTCAAGCATAACAAAGAATGCAGACACTGGATGCCCCGGAAGCCCAATTAAAGCTTTTTGTCCTGACTTTGCGATTATTGTTGGTTTTCCGGGTTTTAAAGCAATTCCATGCATTAAAATCTCTGCACCTACAGCTTCAGCAAAGACTTTTTTCGTGAAGTCCATCACACCTGCAGAGCTCCCCCCCGAGACAAGGACAATGTCACATTCGTCATGGGCTTTTTTTATGATGTTAGCAAGCTCTACTTCATTGTCTATACAAATTCCGTATGAAACAACTTCACAAGAAAACCCTTCCGCCTGTGCATAAAGAAGATGCGAATTAACATCTCTAATGCCTGCAAGGTTATCTTCTAGTGGGCTTTCAATTGGAACAATCTCATCGCCTGTTGAAATTATCC
>JGI20163J15578_10001373_pt1 | contig 10094 bp, 8 predicted proteins | sample TergutCu122P1_FD_15578 | JGI IMG/M metagenome (IMG submission 15578)
CACTGATGTATGGTTGCAGTTATCCAGGGGCTTAAGTGCTCTTATCCCACCACCTGTAGAGGTGGGGGTATTAGAGCACGTTAGTCATCGGATAAAGTGTAATGTTTTGCCGATGGGTAAAGTTCAATATAATATGGAGGAAAAAAATTATGAAAAAAGTAGAAAATGTATTAGAACTTAAACCCATGGAAGAATACGTAGCCCCTTGCCTTCCTACTCAGGGGGAAAAGTCGCCAGAACTGCTGGAGAAGATGCCCTTAAGATGGAAGCGAAAAGCCCTTCTTACAGGAGCAGGATTATTGACAGCAGCAATGATTGCAGGGTGTAATTCTGGCGATGGAAGTGGAGGAATCCAACCCCCTGGATTTTTACAATCAGGGAACGAAAACGATTACGATTGGGATATTCATCACGGAGGAGCAGGAGAAGGGCCAATCTATTTTGTGTATCTTACGGAACAGGAGATGTTAGGCATTCTCCAAGCCAAGCTAAAAGAAGTAGGCTTAGAGTTGACAGGGACGCCTCCAGAGGACTACGTTACCATTGACATGGGTTGGCGTGAGCGAACCATTGAAATTGACTTATTTAATGAAGAACATAATATAGGGGTAGTGGTTTTGGAATTCTGGGGAGGAAGAGGAAGTTCAACCTCTGAAAGAGCCCAGGAGATCAGAAGTGCCGTTACCCAGCACTTTGGAGAGGAAGGAATACATGTAGGGGTGCTTTTTGGTGGAGATCAAGATGTATGGAGTCCAAGATACAAAGAGCAAGCCGAAGACGAGCTGAGAGAGTACTTTGTAGAACAAATAGAAAGCTTCATTGAAGAATTGAGAAATGAAAATATCATCGATTAAGTACTACTTTACAAAAATTAGGAGATCAACCTTATGCACCTAACTTTACATCTAACTAATCAATGCAATTTAAAGTGCAAATATTGTTTTGTTCCTCACAACGAGAAGCGAATGACGCTGGAGATTGCCATGAAGGCGATCCAACTTGCCATGAAAGATGGGAAGCCCACAGGAATCCTCTTTTATGGAGGAGAGCCCTTGCTGGAGAGAGAGTTAATTGAGAACATTATACAAGAGACACAGAAGATAAAAGAAGAAACAGGGCATCACTTTATCTATAAGATGACCACCAATGGGACTCTACTGGATGAGGAATTCCTAGAGTTGTCAAAGGCTGTGAATCTAACCATTGGCCTCTCTCATGACGGCTATGCCCAGGATGATAACCGCTTGTTTGCCGACGGGAAGGGTAGCTTTCAAGTTTTGGAAGAGAAGATTGATTTGTTGCTGAAATACCAACCCTACGCAGGGGGACTATCTGTAGTTGACCCTTCCACGGTAGCCAAAGCTGCCCAGACAGTACAGTTTCTGTATGACAAGGGCTTCAAATACATTTCCGTTGGAATGAACTATGACAGAATCGCTCCCTGGACCAATGAACGAATGATGATATTGGTGGAAGAATATCAGAAGATGGCGCAGATGTATGCCCAGTGGATGAGAGAAGAAGAGAAGATTTATCTNTCAACCTTCGACATGAAGATACTGTCACACTTAAANGGCGAGAANTANGGCAAAGACAGGCGTCTGCAAGCCAAGAATCAAATCACCGTAGGAGCAGACGGGTTACTGTATTCGGGCTCAAAATATCTGGAGCAACCCGAGTTTGAAATNGGAGATGTTTTTNNNGGANTNGATGANAANCGANGNNAGCAGATGTTTGANATGGGAGCAGAGCCTTTGGAGATTTGTAAAAAATGTAAAATAAGAACAAGATGCAANTATGTTTACGANAACACCCGGCTAGTGGATGGAGTAATGTGTAAAGACATCTCCCCTGTACAATGCGCCCATGAGCGATTAGTGACTCCTATTGTGGACCAAATGGCAGAGGGGTTGTATAAAGAAAAGAATCCGTTGTTTTTACATAAGCATTACAATGATATGTACACGGTGATATCATTATTTGAGGATAGCATATAATAGAATGGAGAGCGGTTAAGGCTTTAAACACCTACGGAGAGTGCAGCTGTTTTTTGGTCGCTGACCTTCGAAAGGAGATAAGGAAAAATTTTAGAAATAAAAAGGAACGATAAAAACGAAAGTGGTTAAAATGGCCACTTTCATTTTTTTGACTTTTTTGGCTTTGTCCAGTAAAAAGAGTATCATGACTACCGAATAGTACAAGAATTCTGCGTTTTATTACAATCGCTATTGTAAGGGCAGAAAATGTCCTGTATGATTTTGCAGGATAACATTTACAACTTCGTGACAACTTTGTGATACTTCCATGACATCCTTTTTCTATAATTGCATCTTAAGGAGGACTAGAGGGGTGTCATAACATAATTATTATCAAAAAATCACTTTAAAAAATTCCCTCAAAAACAGTTGGGGAAAGATTTGACCCAAAAACCACGAAAGGAGCAAAATCAAAACATGAAACATTTAAAGTCAAAAAAAATGAATAATGTAGTCGTATTTGTAGTGTTAATGGCCTTATTAGTCACTCCCACCATGGCACTGGCAGATGGGGAAAATCCCTATGGCTTCGAGGAAATCATCATTGAAAGTGAGGTTATTATAGAAGAAGAGGTGGTTATAGAAGGTGAGATGGAAATTGAACCCTCCTTTTATATCCCACCGCCACCAATGCCTGGAGAAGAGGAAGGAGAACCACCAGAGGAATTGTTCCTATCCGTATCACAAGACAGTTGGAATCCAGGACCAGAGGCAAGTAGTTCATCACCATTCAAGTAACTTCTAACGATACTTGGGGTGGGATTTTCCCAGAACCTTCGGACTGGCTAACCATACCTTTAGAAGGTGTGACCACCCAGGTGGGTAATGGCTCTTTTGAGATTCGAGTGACAGAAAATACATCCACCGAGCCTCGCACCACCCAGATATCCATAGGTGGGCAAGGAGGTACTCCTGCCTTCCGAGCAGTCATTACCGTGACTCAGCAAGGGGCTCAGGGAGGGATAGAGGACTTCTTGACCTTATCTCCAGAATCTTGGAACCCAGGGGCAGATGCAGACAGTACCACCATCCAAGTTTCTTCGAATACAGATTGGCGTGTTCAGTTTGTAGATGACACCTGGTTGTGGGTTACAGATATTGTTTCAGGATATCATACAGGAGGTCACACCGGTTCTTTCCAGATTCATGTAGAGCCCAATCTAGGTGGTCAGCGCACAGGAACAATAATCCTAACGGGAGGTGGCATCACTAGCTCTGTAACTGTAACCCAGCAAGGAGCGCAGGTAGAAGAGCCATTCCTTCTCCTGTCCAGAGTCTTTTGGAATCTGGCAGACATAGAAGACTCAACGATGATAGATGTTCGCTCCAATGTATCTTGGACTGCTACTAGCAATGACCCTACTTGGTTATTAGTATCCCCGGAAAGTGGAGAGGACAATGGAGTACTGGTGCTTACAGCTCTTGCCAATGAGGGAGAAGCAGTACGTACTGGAACGATTACGGTAACAGGTGGAGGAGTCACTGAAACCATAACGGTAACTCAAGAAGGAAGACCAACAGAGGGGCCTCGGCCACATGTATACTTATCGGAAGAGGAATTAACGTTTACGGCTGCTGCTGATAGTGAATATGTTTTTGTGGTAGCAAATGTGCATTGGCCAGTTCCAACGGTTACTACTGAAGATGGCGAAGACTGGCTAACAGTAGATAATGTATATGTAAATGAATTTCTTTCTGGTCAATTTAGGGTCAATGTGGATGTAAATACTGGACCACAACGAAGGGGAACCGTTACAGTAGCTGGTGGTGGAATTATTCGTACAGTAACCGTTACCCAAATGCCTGCACAGGGGCCTGTTCTGATAGTCTCTCCTTTATCTTGGGAAGCAGCAAGTGCAGGAGATGAAACCTCGAAGAAAGTAGTGGGCAATGTGCCATGGACTGCTACCAGCAACAATCCCACTTGGTTATCGGTTTACCCTGGAAGTGGTAACGGAGATGGAAGCCTCAAAGTGGTTGTAGAAGCAAATGACAGAGAAGAAGCAAGAAGTGGAAGTATCACCGTAACAGGAGGTGGAATCACTCACATCATAAGTGTTAGCCAGCTTCCCAGGCCAGGCCAGCCAGGAACTTCTGAACCAGAATTCTTTTTATCAGAAGAGGAATGGATTACCTCCTATGAGGCAGCCAGCAGAACCATTGTTGTAACGTCACATGAACCCTGGTGGAGGTCTTCTGTAGCTACTGAGGATGGAGGCAGTTGGCTAACAACCGATCAATTCACAGACAGTTGGCCAGAGGATAATTCGGGTTCTTTTAGAATCAATGTTGAAGTCAATACAGGCGGTCAGCGAAGAGGAATCATAACCATCACCAATGGAGAAGAAAATCTTACACTAACGGTGATTCAAAGGCCAGCCAGGGGGCCAACTTTGATTGTATCTCCCTTGTCTTGGGAAGTGGGATATGCAAGAGACGAAACTACTAAGACAGTGTCCAGTAATGTGTCTTGGACAGCCACCAGTAATCATCCCGCCTGGTTGTCAGTGCGAAGCGCAAGTGGAACAGGTGATGGAACCTTCCGAGTAGTGGCAGAAGCCAATGATAGGGAGGTGGAGCGTCAAGGAAGCATCACCGTAACAGGAGGAGGCATTACGCATATCATAAGGGTGACACAAGAAGCAGCATCGATGGAACCTGTTTTGACCTTATCAAAAGACCTCTGGCGTGCAGCTCACACCGAAGATGAAACCACCATAAACGTCACTTCCAATGTTAGCTGGACCGCCACAAGCGATAGTCCCAGGTGGCTGTCAGTGTTGCCAGCATCAGGAAATGGTAATGGTATACTGCGGATAATTGCAGAGGATAATCTCAGATCAGGGGTGGCGCGTACAGGAGTGATCACCATATCTGGAGGCGGAATCACGCAGCGGGTAACCGTACATCAAGGGGCAACGATGTTGTCAATTTCACAAGCCACCTGGTTGGCCTCTTATACAGGAGATGAAATCACCATAGACATCACTGCCAATATTCACTGGACCGCCACAAATGATAGCCCAGGATGGTTGTCCATACANCCTGCAAGAGGCTATGGCAACGGGCACCTTAGGATGGTTGCAGAACCCAACACAAGCTTACACGCAAGAACACGAACGGCACGAATCACCATAGCAGGTGGTGGAATTACTCATATTGTGACCGTGACTCAAGGAGTAGAAGAGATGTTAGTGATTGATTTTTGGTATTGCTATACTAACAGGGTTGGCTTTTTTAGAGGGGATATCAATGTATACTCCTCTGTTTTAGGAGATACTGGGTCAAACTTTGAAACCTATTTTCGCTCTGGAGTGGCTTATGCAAGGAGTGTTTGGGGGAATGCCCTAGGAGTTCCAATTGGTGAGAGTTCTAACAGGCGAGATGCGCAGATTTTAGCATATGGAGGAAGCAGACGAGAGATGGAAGCTCGTTCTGGATGGAGAAATTCAACTGCGGCAGGATGGGCCAGATTTATTGATATATCACATTACACTCGCATAGCATTAGAGTCAGGAGAAATGATCGAGGTTCGTCTGTTGAGACGTACAGAGTTCTATATGATTGATTTTAGTGAGTGTTTAATTCGGCAGCATCTTCATCATAACGCTGACTTTTATATATACTTAGCCATACATGAAATGGGACATGCTTTAGGTTATATGGGGCACAGTCCAAACGGAATTATGGCTGGTGTCAATATAAATGTGTTGAGTGAAAATGAAGTAAGACATCTTAGACAGATCTACGATCTATTCCGATGAGCATTGATTACAATACTATTTTATTTAGAAAGAGGTCCTTTATGAAGAAAAAAATAAGAATAACGACAGTAATATTACTTTCTCTTTTGCTCATTGCTTGTACAGCTAATGATGATCCAAACGTAGGTTACGAAGCTTTTGAAGATTCTAATAGGGTTGAATTTTATGAGGATGACAATGATGGAGAAGTTGAAAGGGAAACGCCTGCCCCAATCGTTGCTACAGCGTTTTATGATTATCAGGAATTTGAAATAGCTTTAAAAACTTTTACCACGGATGTTGTCATTGCAAGAATTGTAGACCATGAATATATTGGTGAGTCAATTGTGTTTGAGTTTGAAGTGTTGGAAAGGATATTCGGGGATGCAGGAGATAGGATTTACGTCATTGCTGAAAGAGGCATGGAGGTTCAGTTTGATCAGGAAGAGTTAGAGCTCGATTTTAGGCCTGGACAGGTAAATTTCTATGAAGGGGTGGATTACCTACTTCCTCTCATTCGGATTGATGATGCCTACGCTGACATCCAAGAAGATGCATTTGTCTTAATCAGAGATATTGTCATTGACCTAGACAATCCTATGAATAGTGTAATGTACAGCACTCCTCTATACTGGCATACAGAGCAACTGGAGCTACATGAAGATACGCCAAGAGAAGACATTATTGCCCATGTATATGAATTGGTAAGAGACATTGTAGTCATAGGTCGAACCATTCGTTCCGAAGCTGTGGAAGAGATTATCAATGGTTCACCTTACGTGCTAGTTGTAGAAATAGGAGAGCCTATTCGATTGGCAGCAGAACAAGCACAAGTGGAATGGGGACCAACGGATCTCTATGAGGTCACCGTTATTGAAAGCTTAAAAGGAGAGGTGAATGAGGGAGATGAGATGGTCATCTTGTTTCACGCAGACACCGTCTTTCAAGGGGAGCGACACATCGTCGCCACAATGCCCATGAGTCCAGGAAGTAACTGGCACGAGTTTACCTCTAGATACAGTTTGTTTCAGGTTGGGCAAATTGATGAGATTATGTTGATTTTGAACGGCCACTAAGAGCCGAGGGTATTAAGTCATCTTTGGGATTGTATTCAATAATCTACAAAGGTTCGTACAAAAACTAATTCAGGAACTCGGGAAGAGGAGACTTTAGACAGGTTTCCTCTTTTCGAGTTCCTGCGAATTGATATGTCCTGCTTCCTGAAAAGTGGAAATTCTCGATAGATTCTATCAAAAAGGAGACTGCCATCCTACAGCCCCCTGAAAAATTTCTTTAAATTCTCTTAATATACTTCCATTCTCTTAATATAAATTCGTCCTTCTATATACTTCCATCCTCGGCCCACTTCTTAGCAAAGTCCATTATCTCTTCATAGGTAGCGCTTTTGGCGTTACGCACAAAGAACCCAGAGGCGCATACTCCTAGGGTGAGAGCACTAACAGGACCAAGCCCTAGAGCCAATCCTAGACAAAAACCAGAATTAAAGTTGTCTCCAGCTCCAGTGGTAGTCAGTGGTTCTGCGCAATAAGGTCCATCCACGTGGTAGAACGTCCCGTCAATACAACAGCCTGCTTCCTTTACCGGATGAGCCATCACGCAATAAATACCCATCTTGTCATAGACTGCCTTGGTGGTGCTTTCAAGATCCCCTGCTGGAATATCAAAGGCAGCAGCAATCTGGTACAATTCCTTCTCGTTAAGGCCTAATACCGCGCGGAAGGTACCCTCAAACTGACCAATTAGCTTCATCCCCGCTAGAATATCTTCCTTGGTACGCTTCTCTGGGTCAGACAAGTCAAAGAAGGCATAAGGTTTAATGTCTCGCTCCTTCATTAATGGGAACACTTCATCGATGAGATGTTGCATGTTTCGGTTCTGATTGAAAACCAAGGACCAATCTAGCAAACTGAACACATCACATTCATCCAGCATGGCGGCAATGGTTTCTGGTGGGCCAACCACTTCTTGGATGCGCTCCCAAGTAATGTTCTTAAACACGTCAGGTTCAAGAACCATTAGTTTGCCATCATTAAACTCAAAACAAATGTTGCGACCAGGATTACATAAGCTGTAGAACTTATCGGCTTTTTCTACCAGGTCGTGGTAGATAGGGTGAATAGGATCACCTAAGGCTCCAATGTGGGTCACATTAATCCCATAAGCTAAGAAAGCATTGGATAATAGGCACTGTTTCCTCCTGCCCTTACCTGTACCGGCACCATCTCAATGTTGGTGCTAAGACCTGCTGCCCGCAGAACCATTTCTCCATACTCTTGTATGGTGGAGATTCTGTCAAAATTCGCCACATCATGGCGCTTGTCTACCACATGTACGATTTCGTCCACGAATCCATCCATTCCCACAATGGCTTTAAGCTTGCGGGGATTTTTGGCATCCAGTTCTGCCCATAGTGTTTCCAAATGTTCTTTCATGGTTTATTCCCTCCTACGTCTTTGTTTTTATTTGAAACAGTTTTACCCGAAAATCCTTTGTTCCATCATTATAACAAATAATGATGGACACTACAAGAAATAGTATTCTTGAACTTGCTTTAAAGCAAAATTGCGATATAATGAAACTAAGAAAAGACGTTAAGAAAATAAGAAATGCAGTAAAACTTTTTACTTTTAGTGTGCAGGGGTGAGGTGGAGAAGGGTGTTCGTCTACCTTGTAAGAAAGAAGGAGGGGACATTGCAAGAAACATTGTTAAGTGTTGGAATCGACATTGGAACATCAACAACCCAGTTGATTTTTAGCAAAATAACTATCCAAAACCAAGGGGCAGCTTATATGGTTCCTAGAATTAATATTGTCAATAAAGAAGTGATTTACCGAAGTGAGATATATTTCACCCCTCTTAAGTCTCCGGTTGAAATAGACATTGATGGAATCAAGGAAATCCTTCTAAAGGAATATCAAAGGGCAGGATTTTCTCCAGAAGATTTAGACACAGGAGCGGTGATGATTACAGGGGAAACCGCTAGGAAAGAAAACGCCAACTTGGTGCTTCATGTACTGAGTGAGTGGGCAGGTGACTTTGTTGTGGCCACGGCAGGACCTGACTTAGAGGGGGTGTTGGCGGCTAAGGGTGCAGGAAGTCACAAGGTTTCAGAAGAAAGAAGTAGTGTCATTGTCAATCTGGACATTGGTGGTGGCACCACCAATATAGCAAAGTTTCAGGCAGGTCATCTTATAGGAACTGCTTGCTTGAATATTGGAGGTCGATTAATCAAGATAGAGAAGGGGAGGATCAGCTATGTGTTTCCTGGGATAGCACAACTGGCCAGCTTCCATGGCATCTCCCTTGAAGTGGGAGAACCAGCAAGGAGTGAGACGTTGTATAGGGTATGCCAGCTAATGGCTAGGCAGTTGGCCATGGCTCTTGCCTTATGTCCTCCAGATTCTTTTCATCATCAGATGTACACCAATCAAGGAAAGCCTCTGGCAAAGGAGCCTATCTTAGAGGGAGTTACCTACTCTGGTGGAGTGGCAGATTGTATGATAAAGGATGCGGAATTCTCTATGAAGATGGGTTGTGTAATAAGGAAGGTTGCATCCTCCAAAGAGGCCTTGCTAGAGTCCGCAAGCGAAAGTTTGGAGGAGATGTACCCTTATGGCGATATTGGAAGGCTGCTGGCCATAGCCATATTGAACAATAAAGATTTACAGAGGGTGAAGACCTATAGAACCAGGGAGACCATCCGTGCCACTGTAGTTGGAGCAGGAACTCACACCACCCACGTCAGTGGCAGCACCATCCGTTATAACAAAGAAAAATTACCCTTGAAAAATCTACCCGTAATAAAAATAACTCAAAGTGATGAGAAGCACAAAGAGGATTTTATCAAAGCCATAGGCGGAGGGTTGTCTTTGTATGAAGAAGAGGAACTTGGGCCCATTGCCATTGCTTTTTCTGGAGAGTTTCACACCAGTTTTTGCCAAATACAAGAATTGGCAAAGTGGATTAGCCAAGGGGCAAAAACCCTTATCGATTCTCCCAATCCCTTGGTGTTAGTGATAGAGCAAGACATTGCCAAGGCCTTAGGGAATGCTCTGAAGGTTCTTCTAGAAAATCAAAAAGAGATGATCTGTATTGATGGAGTCAGTGTCAATGATGGGGATTATATGGATATAGGAGAACCTGTAGCCCAGGGGCTTGCAGTGCCAGTCATTACAAAAACCCTTATATTTAATACTTGAAAGGAGTCAAAACTTTGATTTTAAAAACGAAGTTATTTGGAAAAACCTATGAATTCAAATCCCTTGGTGAAGTCATGGCCAAGGCCAACGAAGA
>JGI20163J15578_10001374_pt1 | contig 10087 bp, 9 predicted proteins | sample TergutCu122P1_FD_15578 | JGI IMG/M metagenome (IMG submission 15578)
ACCCCAATGAAAAAGAATCGGACTATTCAAAATTTCTTCTCGCCAATGCAACGGTAAATGCCTGCGTGATACGTTCACCGGCTCATATCGGCCGTCTATGTAGCGGAACATTCTTGTAAATCCGAATGGGTCTCCGTCAAAAATTCCTCTAGTGCCACTTGCCAATGCGGTATCGGCAGCTCTATATCAACCGTTTGTTCATGTTTGGGCGTCTCCTCAATCTGTTCGGGCGAATATGTTTCTGAATCAAAAATTTCGTCATCGCTGTCACCATTATCCGCCACCGGATAACTGCCCTCGACAGCCTCAATTGGCGGGGTGTCTTCCTCAATTCTCTTGTCATTATTCTCATCGCCGTTATTTCCATTGCAACCGGCGATTATAGCTATCGCAAGCAGCACAACGAATAACGCCTTTTTGTTTTTTGTTACCATTAGAACGCTCCTCCTAATGCATTTTTGCCGGGCAATACTTCCTCTATAACATATAGTGGTTTTAAAAGCCAAAATAATCACATTTATTTTAAACTTTCTCTAAAACTATCACAAAAATTCACACTATGCAAATTTTTTGGTATTGATACTAGCGAATTTGCAGATTAAACTCGAACAAACGCGAAGCAGCTTACAGTTTTATCGGGTTATATCCGCAAAACTGTTTACATGTTCATGCTTTCATGGTATACTCTCCTTAGGAGAGGTGATTGCTATGATTTTAAGACAGCAGTATATTGAGAAAATAATGCCTTATGTTGACACGCCATTTGTCAAAGTGCTTTCCGGTGTTCGCCGTTGCGGAAAATCAACTATCCTCAGAATGATCATAGAGGAATTAAATAAACGTGATATCCCTACCGAACACATACTTTCTTATAGCTTTGATTCTTTGCAGCATGAAGAAATAAAGACTGCAAACAAACTATACGATGAAGTGAAAGGTCGGCTCAACCCCAATGGCAAGACTTATCTATTTTTGGATGAAATTCAAGAAGTAACGTCATGGGAAAAGGCAGTCAACTCCTTTATGACGGATTTCGATGTAGACATTTATGTGACAGGTTCAAACTCTAGGATGCTGTCCTCGGAAATATCAACGTATCTAACCGGACGGTATGTGTCGTTTCGGGTATTTCCGCTATCCTTTGCAGAGTATACGGAGTTTAGAAGCAGATATATCGATGGCAAGGATGGCTATGGCCTTGTTGCCGGAAACGTTAAAGCCCTTCATGTCCGTCCAAGCCAAAATGAAGAATTTGCCCGCTACATTCGCTTTGGTGGCTTTCCTGCCATTCACTTGCAGGAATACACACAGGACGAGGCATACTCCATTGTAAAGGACATTTATAACTCTACCATCTTTACCGATATTGTAAAGCGCAGTCAAATTCGCAAGGTCGATCAATTAGAGCGCATTGTCAAATTTGCTTTTGATAATGTAGGCAGAACTTTTTCTGCATCATCTATCACAAAATACTTAAAAAGTGAACATCGCAAGATTGACAATGAAACTGTTTACGATTATTTGAGCAAGTTAGAAAGTGCCTTTATTCTCCATCGTTGCTCTCGCTATGATATCCAAGGCAAGGAAATACTAAAGACACAGGAAAAATTCTACCTGGCTGATACGGCGTTTCGATACAGCGTTCTTGGCTATACACCTGACAGTGTTGCAGCTATGCTTGAAAATGTTGTGTATCTTGAATTGCTACGGCGTGGGTATGATGTTCATATCGGCAAGATTGGAAATGCAGAAATTGACTTTGTAGCCACAAGACAAGAACACAAGCTGTACATCCAAATCTCGGAGCGAATAGAACGAGAAGAAACTGAGCAACGAGAATATGGTCGGCTTCTGAGCATTGCGGACAATTACCCCAAGTACGTTTTACGGACAGATGATTTTGCAGGTGGCAATTATAAAGGTATAAAAACCATGCACATAGCGGATTTTTTGTTAAGCGCAGAGTATTAGGTGGCGGCAAAAGTTGATGATTTATTTGCAAAACTATAAATCATCAAACAAAATTCTTGTGTACTCAAATCTTACTTTCTAGAACATTACTAAAAAAGCTCCCTGCGACTTCGGAAAATGTTTAAAATCAAGGCTCTGAAGCGATTTGTGTAATCATTCATGATGGGAAGTACATGGCGAAAATTTCTATCGTTTTTTTGCGGAAAGCGATGATTTCAAACGCAAATGCTCAATTCTCCTTGCAATTGCAATGCTTTACTGCGTGTTGGGCAGTGTGTTTTGGGGAAACACGAATTTTAATCGGCGTTGACAATTTAAAATTTAAAAAATTATCTTGCTGAAAAACAAAAATCACCCTATAATAATAGCAAAATTACTCCAAGGAGAGATGTAATGGAACAAGCAAAAAGTATCACGCAGACAAAACAAAATGTTTCCGCAAACATCCTGACTTTCAGGCGATGGCTTGCACTTGCGCAGCGCGATTTTATCGACACCTATCTGCTCGACGAAACAGGGGCGCCTCTTGTCAGTGTGTCGAGTTTGTCAATGATAGAAAACGGGACACAAGGTAACCCTTTGCCTTTGGCGGTATCTATTTCCAAAAAACTGGGTGTGGACGCAAATATATTTGAGATGGAACCGAATTCTTTTGCCAAGAATGTCGAGTTTTTCTTCAAGTCATGTGCGGNCAAAATCGANCAAANATCAACTTTTCGCAATACCGGTACAGTTGGTATGCTGGTGCAAGAGCTTTCGGACTATTTAATGGACGCAATAATCAGCGGGGAGCTTAAACCCGGAGATAAGCTGCCGACCGACAGAAGTCTCAGCGCAACCTACGGAGTGGGGCGCAGCAGTATTCGGGAGGCGCTGAAAGTTTTGAGCGTGCTCGGACTTATCAATATTCTTCCCGGAAACGGAACGTTTGTTGCGTCAAAGCACACAGATTTTTTTCTCGCCCCTTTGTCATGGTCGCTGTTTGTAGGGCAGCATGATGCCCTTCATTTGCTTGAAGTGCGAAGCATAATTGAAGCCGAAACTGCGGAGATGGCAGCAACGCGAATGGATGCGGAGTCAAAGGATAATCTTGCGGCAATATATGAGCAAATGCAAGCATCATACCGGTCTGAAGATTTTCAGGCATTTCTTGATTCCGACTTGGATTTTCACCTTGCAATCGCAAGTTGCTCCGGCAACCCTGTGTTACATCGTCTGCTGCTGACTTCACGCAGATTATTGTCTTCGATAAGCAAAGGCGGAATGAGAAAAATCAGCTATATCAACGAGATAGCCGCCGAGCACGCCGCAATTTATGATGCTGTTATCGAGGGCAATGCACCCGACGCGCGAAAACATATGCTGACCCATCTGGAGCACGCCCGCAATCGTTACCGCCGTTGAGATTTGAAAATTATTTTTCTAAGCGGATTTTTCTGAAATTTTTTGCTTGACATTTCAGGTTTAATGTGTTACAGTCCAAACAGAGGTTGATTGGTCAACCAATTTTCAGCCTGCTAGGGTATGGAAACCGTGACTTTGAAGCCGATTAAACCGCCGGCCGCGCCACCATGTGCGCGAGAGAGGAAATGTCTATGGATAAACAGCTTATCGCATCAAGAATTCGTAAGGATATGGAACTATTTGAGGGCATAACGTCAACACCCGGCAGGGGAATCACCCGTTTGCCTTTTACCGCCGAGGCTCGCAAATGTGTTGATACGTTATCGTTGCTGATGACGGATGCTGGCTTGGCAGTTCGGGAAGACGCCGCAGGCAACGTTATCGGAAGGCTTGAAGGAGGTAAACCCGGCGCGCCTGCGCTTGTTATCGGGTCGCACTTCGATTCAGTAAAATTTGGCGGCAATTTTGATGGTATGGCGGGCATAATCGTTGGCATAGAGGTAATTCGTATGCTTCGCGCTTCGGGAGTAAAGCTGCGTCATCCGATTGAGGTCATGGGGACGCATGATGAGGAGGGGGTTCGCTTTGGGACGGGCTTTTTCGGTTCAAGAGTGATGATGGGCGAAGTCGATGTCCTGTACCTGCATAGATATAAGGATGCTGATGGAATCTCAATTCATGATGCCATGATAAGTTATGGGCTTTCGCCGAGTCAAATCAGCACAGCGGAGCGCAACTATGAAAAAGATATTGCCGCTTTTATTGAAGTACATATTGAGCAGGGTCCGGTTCTGGAAAACTGCCAAACGCAGATAGGACTCGTCAATTGCATCGTTGGTATCCAAAGATATTTTGTGACAGTAACAGGCCGCCCTGACCATGCGGGGTCTACCCCAATGGATATGCGAATCGACGCAATGGACTCAGCGTCGAAAGTTATATCAAAAATAAGTGGTTGGGCAAAGGATGTTGGCGGAAACGGAACAGTCGCGACCGTTGGATTTTTGATGACGACACCAAACGCAATGAATATTATTCCGCAAGAAGTGTGTTTTTCTGTGGATATTCGGTCAAATGAGCAAAGCCGAATTGAGCAAATACTTGCAAAACTCAGTGCCGAGCTTGAGTACATCTGCGGCGAAACAGGCGCAACATTCGTTATTGAAGAAAAACTCAAAGTAGCCCCTGCATATTTAAATGAANAATGGTTAGAAATGATGGCGATAAGTTGTGATAAACTGGGTTTGTCACATAAAACGATGTCCAGCGGGGCAGGCCACGATGCCTTGATGACTGCGCCGAAAGTTGACACCGTGATGCTGTTTGTGCCAAGCAAAAATGGACGCAGCCATAGCCTTGCTGAATGGTCGGAGTATGACGACCTTGCAAACGCGGCCCGTGTTGTATATGACACGTTGGCCGTTAATTTTATGGAGGGGGGCTAATGATGAAACGCTCTGAAAATAAGAGGCAATCTTTGGGGTTGCCGGCTAAAATTCTTATTTGCACGGCGCTGGGCTTGATATTGGGAATAGTTACCGGCGGAGCGATTTCTGAAGTTCGAGTAGTAGGAGATGTGTTTATTCGTTTGATTCAAATGTCAATCCCTCTACTAATATTGGGCGCCGTCATAGAGGCGATTGGGAACATCGACCGAAAAACAGTGGGCAAGATTGGCGGAAAGTCGATTGCGTTTTTCGTTGTGACGACGATAGTGGCAGGAGTTGTTTCAATTATCATAGCATTCATATTACGACCGGGGCAGGGGCTGTATTTTGACGCGGACGTGGTAGAATTAGTTGCGCCTGAAATTGCCCGGGGCGTCTCGGATGTTGTTTTGAGTTTTTTTGGCACTAATATTATTTCTTCACTGGCTTCAGGCACAATTATCCACATCATTGTTTTTGCCGTATTTTTTGGGCTTGCTTTAAGCGAGTATACAAGTAAGACGGGAAACAGGACAGTTATTGACGGGGTGGCAAGCTTTAACAAGATACTGATGAGCATGATTAGGTTCATTATGAACTTTGCCCCCATCGCTGTATTTAGTATAATGGTTTGGGTCGGCGGAGAAGTCGGGGTTGAAGTAGTTGGGGCTTTGGCAATGTACTTACTTGGACTGTTTCTCGTTTTAGTCATCTATCAAGCGATTTTCTTCATATCGGTATCGGCCTATGTGGGTGTCAACCCCATTAAAACATTCAAAAAATGCTCTAAAGCGATGTTGATTGCAAGTACAACAACATCCTCNGCGATGGCGCTTCCGACTGCNATGGAGGATTCCGTCAAAAAACTTGGGGTAAATCGTGCAGTCGCAAACATAGTCAACCCACTCGGCATCACCCTAAACGCGGACGGGCAAATGATGTTTACTACGTTTGGTATAATATTGATGTTTAACATTCTTGGTTTGGACTTACCCTTAGGGACACTGATTAACATCATCGTCATCGGTACCTTGGCGACATTTGGAGTTATAGCCGTACCCGGCGGAGCGCTGGTCGTGCTGATGGCGCTTCTGCCCGAATTTGGCATTCCTGTGGAAGCCGTTATGATTATTGCGGGCGTTGACTGGTTCCGAGGCATGATAACAACACCCGCGAATATCTCCGGCGATATGTTGGCGGCTATTGCAATAGCGAAAAGCGAAAAAGAGTTTTATAGGGAGGTATTTGACGGTGAACTGACGGCAGACGAGGCGGAAGAAAAATATGCGGCAACAGGCGGCAAAACCGTCACGGTCTGATAGTTACTACTCGTGCCGCCGTAAAAAGGCACGACTTGTAACGTCTGATAAAAATATACAGTCTTTGTATTAGACTAAAGGAAAAGGAGATGATTATTATGAGTTATCCGGCTGATATTCTTGAGTCACGCGCAGTTATTAAGCATGGCAACTATGCCATTATTCCTCCAAACGGACTGGTCAATAATGTTGTGCCCGGGTTTGAAAATTGCAAGGTCAGCATTGTTGCCTCACCAAAGCTGGGGGCGAGTTTCGTATCGTATGTGGTGGAAGCTCTGCCGCAAGTTGGGCGGACATCCACGCCGTTTGCGGCTGATACCGGCATTGAAAGTTTTTTGTACTGCATTAGCGGCGAAGGTGAAGCTGTTGTGGAAGGTAGGCGCATACAATTGACGGAGGGTGCTTATGCTTATGCCCCGGCGGGCATGGGTATCTCGTTTTCAAACACATCTGTGAACCCATTGCGCCTTTTCCTGTACAAGCAGCGGTACATCCCGCTGGAGGGGTTCGATGCCAAAGCAGTGTCCGCTAACGCAAATAATATGGAATACCGTTTTTACGAGGGGATGGAAAATGTCTTGATAAAAGACTTGCTCCCGACAGACCTTGGTTTTGACATGAACTTTCACATACTCTCATTTTTGCCGGGCGGAAGCCACCCGTTTATAGAAACGCATGTGCAGGAACACGGCGCCTATATTCTTTCGGGGCAAGGAGCTTATTATCTAGGCGAAGAGTGGCGAATGATAAAACAAGGTGATTTTGTATGGTTCGGTCCATACACCACACAGGGCGCATACGGAGTCGGGCGTGAGCCGTTTACCTATGTGTACTCGAAGGATTGCAACAGAGATGTTGATTTGTAATGAAGCATTTCATTAAGTATTTGTTAATAAGGGCACGATGAACATTTTCGCTGCTTCAGCGTTTTAAAAAACATGACTATTGAAAGGATGAAAAAGATGAAAAAAGTAAATGTTGGTATCATAGGCGGAGGTATTTCCGGCACAGCGCTTGGTTATCATTTAAGTTTGTATGATAATGCTGTGGTAACTCTGTTCGAAAAAGGCGAAATCGGCTGCGCGTCCACCGCAAAGTCGGCCGGCACAGTGTGTCTTTTTGACGACTCACTTGATAATCGATATTGGGATGTGCGGCTGTACGGCTTTGAGGCTTATCTGAAAATGGAGCGGGAAGAAAAGGGCTCTGCCGGATTTGACAAAACAGGCACCTTGGTGGTCGCAACGGACGAAGAAGTTGAAAGCGTAATTAAAACCGGTATCGCGCTTGCTCACGCGGCAGGATATAGCGGCGAGTACATTACTGACAAGAAAAGGATAAAAGAGATACTGCCTGCCATAGAAACCGATAGTATACTCGGCGCGGGTTATACACAGGACGACGGCTATTTTGACGGTACTATGATTTCCAATACATATGCAAAAAAAATGCGCAAAAACGGAGCACAGATTTATACTAACACAAAAGTAACGGAAATTAACGTGTGTGGCGGCAGAGCGAGTGGTCTTAAATCAAGCGACGGAAAAGAATATTCATTTGATTATATTGTGGATTGCACGGGTCCATGGAGCAAGTATACGGGAGAGTTGGTGGGTTTAGATGTCCCCATTTGGCACACAAAAGCTCAGGCATTCTTTTTGAGCCCGCCGGGTAAGAAGTTGGACTACACTTTTCCGGTTCTCAAATATCCCGGTTTTTATGCATTGCGATCCGGGGACAATGTATGGGTCACAAAATCACATCTTTCGATGGATTTGTCGAATCCCATGCACGCCGGGCATTGGGATCCGGACAAAATACCTGCCATGGGAGGCACTGACGATTATTTTATCGATTTCCTTTTGGAGCAGTTGGAAAGCTTGGTTCCCGGGACTTGTTGACAGCGGCTTGGCTTCATCTTGGTTCTCATACCGTGCCGAACCGAAAGACTTTTTGCCTATTTTAGGGGAGTCAACGGTGGATGGGTATATACTTGCGACAGGTTATGGGGGCAATGGTGTCATTGAGGCTCCTGCCGCAAGCCGCGACTTGGCAAAGTGGATTATGCGTGGCGAAAGCACACCTCTGCTTGAGGATTGGGCGTTTAAACGGCTAATCTAACTTTTTTGAACGGAAGGAATTTCACACTATGAATATTGCTGTGTGCATAAAAATGGTTCCCGCGTCAGATGTGGTCATAATTGACCCAACAACGCATACCATTATCCGGAGCGAAGTAGACGGGGTGATGAGTCCCGGGGATTTATTCGCCATTGAAGCAGCGCTGGAGCTAAAAGAAAAGGTCGGCGGACATGTGGTTGCTTTTACAATGGGACCCCCTGCTGCGGAAAGAGTTTTACGGACCGCCTTGGCTATGGGATGCGACGACGCATGTATAATGACAGACAAGTGTTTTGCCGGAGGTGATACACTTGCTACATCAAGGGTATTGGCTCGCGGAATTCAAACTTATGGGAGTTTTGATATACTGCTGACAGGGGCATCCAGTAATGACGGTGCAACAGGTCAGGTTGGACCAATGCTTGCGGCTCACTTTGATATTGGGCATGTTACTGACATCCGGCATTTGAGCCNAAACGCGGACAGNACAGTAGAAGTTGAAAAAAAGCACAAGGACATGAATCATCGTATTAAGGTGGCGCTGCCGGCTCTATTTACGGTTAGCTATGGTTGTAATACCCCCAGATTACCGACCCTCAGAACCCAGCGAGCTGCGAACAACAAGAGTTTGGTTGTTTACACGAATCGTGACTTACAACTACCTGTCAGTGAAGTCGGCTTAGAAGGCTCACCTACCATAGTTGTGCAGTCCTATGTGCCCGAGAAAACAAGGAAGGCATCCATTATTGACGGAAGCCCCAAAGAAACGGCTGAAGAAATATTATGTCTGATTGCTCGCGAATTACTCGCGCAAAGAGGGGGGGCGGCTTGTAAATGATGAAAGGTATTTGTATTTATGCCGAAAGCGCGAACCAAGTTTTAGACGCAACTTTCCATGAACTGCTGGCTGCCGCGCATATAATCAAAAATAAAACAGATGAGCCCATACAAGTGCTGTTAGCGGCAGAAAAATGTGACTTACTTGTTAAGCAGATTTGTAATCTGGCTGTGGACGAGTTATATGTAATTGAGACAAAAGTGACCGTTTTGTTTAAGGATGACGCATTGAGCAAGGTTATGGCGAGTGCTCTTGAACGGTTTAAACCTTCATGTGTGCTAATACCCGCTACATTAACCGGACGATCACTTTTTTCCAGGGTCGCGGTAATTAACAATGCGGGACTGACATCCGACTGTACAGGTTTAGATGTTGCCACGCACGATGACGGGTCTTTTTACATTAAGCAAAACAAGCCGTCTTTCGGGTCAAGCGAGATGGTCAGTATTGTTGCAAGACGAAGACCTCAAATGTTTACAATTTGTCAAGGTGTCTTTAGCCCCCACAAGGAAAGCTGTAGCCGTGAGAAAAAAGTGTGTTACATAAGTGATATCCCCTTGCCTTCGTCAAGCATTGAAATAATTGAAGAAACCCGGATAATCGAAGCAACCGAGAGCATTTCTGCCGCAGAGGTTGTGGTTGTTGCGGGCAGAGGTACTTTGGAGGGCGATAATCTTTCGATGGTTCATAAGTTTGCGTCGAAAATCGGTGGAATAGTAGCCGGGACAAGACCTTTATCAGACGAAGGTTTGATTCCTTTTGAAAATCAAATTGGCCAAACAGGCTGTACTATCAAGCCAAAAATTTGTGTCTCTTTTGGGGTGTCAGGTGCCATTCAGCACGTAGAAGGCTTAAGGGATGTTAAATTGTTCATAGCCGTCAACTCCGATAAAGATGCCGCGATATTTAATGTAGCGGATTATGGCGTGGTTGGGGATATGAAGGAGGTATTACACAGCCTCGTTGAGTGAATTAATTGACAAAAGCACAAGGGTTTCAGAGACTAT
>JGI20163J15578_10001375_pt1 | contig 10081 bp, 10 predicted proteins | sample TergutCu122P1_FD_15578 | JGI IMG/M metagenome (IMG submission 15578)
GACGTGCTCCTTTAGATGCAAATGGTAGACCAATAGAGTTGCATCATCATACTGATACTCAAGCTGCTGGTCGTGCTGGTACAGCTCAAGATGTACATAGACAAGACAATCTTAGAGAAGTTACACGTGAACAACATATTGATGAACATCGGAGAATGCGTGAAGAAGCAAATAGAAATGGTAATAACAATCAAGGGAGTAGGAATAATACTCCTAATTCAAGAGGTTGTCCATTGCCGTAAAAGTAGTAGGACGAGGAGGGAAAAGAATGGTATTAGATATTATTATAAAATTTGTTGAAGGTAAAATAACTGTAAAAGAGTTTCAAGAGGAGCTCCGAACAAATGATGAACTAGTTAAAGTGTTGTCAGAAAATATTGCAAAATCATCTGCTCATTTAACTGAAGAGAGCTTGTATGAGTATATGGAAAGGACTGATATTAACACTTTGCGTGGTCTTGTAAATAGTTTAGGAAATCTAAGAGAATTTCTAAAAGATCAACAAATAATATTTGAATTTAATGAAGAACCATTGAATATGCTTATGTTAATAAGGGACGTACAACCTAATTGGATCGATTTACCTGGTTGGTATATGGACAAACTAATAAATAAATTTGAGGGGCAGAATGGAAAAGAACTTAAAGACTCCATGAAATCTCAAATACTTGAAGAATTTAGATATTTAAAAAAACCCAGATGGCTACAATCACCTGACTGGTTATTTGTAGATGAAAGACCATTGCTATTTATAGGTCAATTGGATATTAAGGAGCTGAGATGTGATACAGCACAAGTGTATGTTTTCTTAGATGAGGAAACAGATACGTATCATTTCACGGAGCAATTTACTTAAACCACTGCTTAAAACATGATACTCTGGTCAATATGAGGACTCCAGTACGGGGTTGTATTACAATAGATTCCGTTACTACGATCCAGAGATGGGGCAATATACGCAGGTTGATCCGATAGGATTGGCAGGTGGAAATCCTACGTTATATGGATATGTATTTAACCCATTCTTTGAACTAGACATATTTGGTTTGCGACCAACTACTCCAGCAGAGAGACAAGCTATAAAAGACGCATTGGCAAAAGTGGTTAACTCAATTAATTCTAATGGCGTGTATATATTCACTGATGCATCAGGAAAGCCATATGTTGGGCAGTCACAGAATTTATATAGGCGGCTACTACAACATCTGCGAGATGATAAGCTAACTCCAGAAAATATTAATTCTATAAATGTTAATTCTGAATCAGTTGGCTTGAAAGGGCAGTCATTGAATAATATTGAAGCAGAAACAATCAGAGCAAATGGTGAGATAGATAACACTGCAAATAAACGAGCTCTACCACGTACAGGTGATGTTGCAAAGCAGGATGGAAGAGTCATATCTAATAATTCGAGTAGTAATATAAATGCAAGTAATGTAAGATGTGTAGGTTCATAGTGATTTTATGAGGAGATTGAAATGAAAATAGGTACATTTGGATTACAAGAAAAAGAAAGATTGTTTTGGTGTAATGGCGATAATAGTAAAGAGGTTGAAGACTATATGCGTAGTCATGAAATAACAAGAATTGTATTTTCTTTAAATGAGTTTCAAGATAATACAGTTACGTTACATAAACCTTTTGATTTTGTGGAAGAGGTTGATATATTGGATACTAATATAACAAACCTTTCATTTATCTATGAGTTCCCTAATTTAAAAAGATTAAATATTCAAAATGCGGATAAAACAAAGATTGACTTCGATCATTTTTGGAGATTAGAAGAAGTTTTTCTAACATGGAGAAAAGGGATTACGAACCTGTTAGATAAAAAAAGTTTGAAAACACTAACTCTTAATCGCTTTAAGGAGAAAGCTTTGATTGTAGGAGATGATATGCTATTGGAAGAAATACGAATTATAAATTCGCCAATTGAAAATTTATCTAGTTTATCGAAATTAACAAATCTTGTTAAAGTGGAATTAGCTTATTTGAGGTTGCTGGAAGATAGTTCATGGCTTAAGAGCATGAAAAATTTGGAAGAGTTAATAATAATATCCTGTAAGAAAATGAGCCCTACGATTTTATATAATATATCAGAGCTACCTTACTTGAGAAAGTTGTTTTTCGAAAATACAGGAGTTATTCCTACTTTGAAACCTATTGAGAATATGAGGAGTTTAGAAGAAATAAGCTTTATTGTAAACACTAAAATCGAGGATGGTGATATGAGGCCACTTTCTAAATTGCCAAACCTGAAAAAGCTTAATAGAGGTTTAGAAATTTTACTTCAGCAGCAAATGAAGTAGTCTTATGATTAATATTAGATAATTGTCACCGCATTAAAATAGATACTCTGGTCAATATAGGGACACATGTACAGGCTTGTACTATAATAAATTCCGTTACTACGACCCTAAGATAGGACAGTATACGCAGGTTAATCCAATTAGGTTAGTAGGTAGGAATCCTACGCTTTATAGTTATATGTTTAATCCGTTAATAGAAATTGATCTATTTGGATTAACGACTTATTATGAACTTATAAGTAAAGGGGAGTGATTTATCGTGGTATGACTAGAATTAACAATAGATTATTTCCACGTGTTGTTATTGAGCATGCAAGAGGGTATGGGAATACATTACACTGAATACTACACAGAATTTAGTTAGAGAAAGCCTTATTTTTATCCAATTTAATAAAAATATAGTAGATACGTAATTTACACTTGTATTATAAGGTATGATTTAGTACAATAAATTTGGTTGATAAATAGTTAACAAATTTTATTATATTTTAGGAGGATTTATACATGGCAGTAAAAGTAGGAATTAATGGATTTGGAAGAATTGGACGTTTGGCTTTCAGAGAAATGTTTGGTACGGAAGGGTACGACATTGTAGCGATTAATGATTTAACAGATCCAAAGATGTTGGCCCATTTGTTAAAGTATGATACTTGCCAAGGGAAGTATTCTCTAGCCAACACAGTGGTGGCAGGTGAAGATTCGATCACCGTAGATGGGAAAGAGATTAAGATATATGCTCAGAGAAATCCAGCAGATTTACCCTGGGGAGAATTAGGAGTTGAAGTGGTATTAGAATGTACAGGCTTCTTTGCATCTAAAGGAGCGTCTCAAGCACACCTTGATGCAGGTGCTAAGAAAGTAGTCATCTCTGCTCCAGCAGGCAATGACTTACCAACAGTAGTATACAATGTAAACCATGAAATCATCACGGCTGATGACCACATTATCTCTGCAGCTTCTTGTACTACAAACTGCTTGGCGCCAATGGCTAAAGCTTTACATGAACTTGCTCCAATTCAATCAGGAATCATGTCAACGATTCATGCTTACACAGGTGACCAAATGACTCTTGATGGACCTCATCCAAAAGGTGACTTAAGAAGAGCACGTGCTGCTGCTTGTAACATCGTACCAAACAGTACAGGTGCTGCCAAAGCGATTGGTCTTGTTGTTCCAGAATTAAATGGAAAACTAATCGGTTCAGCTCAACGTGTTCCCACAGCAACAGGCTCTTTAACCATCCTAATTGCTGTTGTCAAAAAAGACAGCCTTTCTGTAGATGAAATCAACAAAACCATGAGAGCTGCTGCTGATGAATCTTATGGTTACACTGAAGATGAGATTGTTTCTTCTGATGTTATTGGAAGCACATATGGCTCAATCTTTGATGCAACACAAACCATGGTTACAGAAGTAGGGGATGGTTTGTTCCAAGTTCAAGTTGTAGCTTGGTACGACAATGAGTACTCTTATACTGCACAAATGGTAAGAACAATTAAGTATATGGGACAATTTCTATAAAAGTTGCAGGTATAGTGAATAAGGTGTCCATGAATGGTTGCTTATGGAGAGTATTTGATTTATTATGGGAATGCAATGGTATTTTGTGTAAATGAGAGGTTCGGTTCTTAATGGGTCGAACCTTTAAATAAATTAGCGAAAGTTTCCCCATGTATCCCGAAAGTTTCGTGACTATAGAAATGGTAGGAGGAAGTTGCGATGATGTATTGCGAAAAGTGTATGAAACTTGTAGAATCAAAGTGCTCTAACTGTAAGAAGTCAAAAGTACGTGAGCCAAAAGTCAATGATCCAGTATTCCTCCTATTTGAAAAAGCCATAACAGCTGCAGCAATAGAAGAAATACTCAGAAACAATGGGATCCCATCTTTTCAAAAAGGGCTGTTAGGTTCAGGAGTGACTGCTTACATAGGTTATAACATGGAATCAGCCTACATTTACGTTCCTTATGGGGAGCTTGAGAGAGCAAAAGAGTTATTGGATAATTTCTTTGTTCACGATGAATCTGATGATGAAAGTATATAAGAATTAGGAGGGTTAGGATGTTAAATAAAAAATCAGTGGATGACATTAACGTTAAAGGAAAGAAGGTGTTGGTAAGATGCGATTTTAATGTTCCGTTACAAGAGGGGAAAATTACCGACGAAAACCGTTTGGTAGCGGCTCTGCCAACCATTAAGAAGTTGATTGCAGATGGAGGCAGAATTATCCTGTGCTCACATCTTGGCAAACCAAAAGGAGAGCCTATACCAAGTATGTCTTTAGCACCTGTGGCTGTTCGCATGTCAGAATTATTAGGACAAGAAGTGAAGTTTGCCCCAGATCCAGAAGTAGTAGGGCCTAATGCTAAAGCAGCAGTTGCCGACATGAAAGACGGTGACGTTATCTTATTAGAGAACACTCGTTATCGTATTGAAGAAACCAAAAATGGTGAGGAATTTAGCAAAGACTTGGCTTCCTTATGTGACGTTTTTGTAAATGATGCCTTTGGAACGGCTCACCGTGCTCACTGTTCCAATGTAGGGGTAACGGAGTTTGTTGACGTGGCAGTAGTAGGATACTTGATGCAAAAAGAGATTGATTTTCTAGGGAATGCAATAGAGAATCCAGAGAGACCTTTTGTAGCCATTTTAGGTGGTGCGAAAGTATCCAGCAAAATCCCAGTAATTGAGAACTTATTGGATAAGGTAGATACCTTGATTATTGGTGGTGCCATGTCCTATACCTTTATGAAAGCTCAAGGTCTAGGGGTAGGGAATTCCCTATTAGAAGAAGACTATCTAGATTATGTACTTGAGATGGTAGAAAAAGCCAAAGAAAAGGGAGTGAAATTGTTACTTCCAGTGGACAGCATTATCGCAGATGGTTTCTCTAATGATGCCAAACTAGGAATTGCCGGACCAGGGGAAAGCATTCCAGATGGTTGGATGGGACTAGACATTGGACCTGAAACAGCCAAAATCTATGTAGAGACCATCAGTGACGCCAAAACAGTAGTATGGAATGGACCAATGGGAGCTTTTGAAATGCCAAACTTTGCTTCTGGAACCAGAGCGGTAGCAGAAGCAATGACTGGAATTCAGGGAGTAACCATCATCGGTGGCGGAGATTCCGCAGCAGCTGTAAACCAGATGGGATTCGGAGATAAGATGACTCACATCTCAACTGGTGGTGGGGCATCTCTAGAGTTCTTAGAAGGCAAAGACTTACCAGGAGTAGTATCGGCAGACAACCTCTAAGGGAGGTTCTGTCGAGCTTAGAGGTTGTACGTGTCGACGGAGTTGGCGAGGTCTTATCGAGCTCAAGAAGGTTGACTTTGTCAATCGCATACGTAGTCCGACCTAGCGACAGATAACCAGATATAAAATAAAAAAGTGAGGGAAAAATTATGTCAAGAAGAAAAATAGTTGCAGGAAATTGGAAGATGAACAAAACTCCATCTGAAGCAGTTGCTTTAGTGGAAGAGTTAAAACCGTTAGTAGCAAGTGAAAGCGTGGACGTAGTTTTTTGCGTTCCAGCCATAAACATTATTCCAGTGGTAGAGGCTGTAACTGGAACCAATATCAAAGTGGGTGCTCAAAATATGTACTTTGAGGAAAGTGGTGCTTACACAGGGGAAATCTCACCAACCATGCTAGTGGAAGCTGGAGTAAACTACGTAGTCATTGGCCACTCTGAAAGAAGAGAGTATTTTGGAGAAACGGATCAGGATGTAAACAAGAAAGTTCTAAAAGCTCTTGAACATAATCTTACTCCTATTATGTGTTGTGGAGAATCTCTAGAGCAAAGGGAGCAAGGGGTAACCATGGACTTTGTTCGTCAACAAGTGAAGATCGGTTTACAAAGCGTATCGGCTGATCAAGCAAAAGCAGTAGTCATCGCTTATGAGCCCATCTGGGCTATTGGCACAGGAGTTACAGCCACAACTGAGCAAGCCCAGGAAGTTTGTGGCGCCATTCGTGAATGCATCAAAGAAGTATATGATGAAGCTACAGCCAAGGCCATTCGCATTCAATATGGTGGTTCAGTAACAGCGGCTACTGCTAGCGAGCTATTTGCCCAGCCTGACATTGACGGTGGTTTAGTTGGAGGGGCATCTTTGAAAGCTGATTTTGGGAAGATTGTAAATCATTAGGAGATGTTATATTAATTAATTGTTGGAATGTTAAAGGGATTGGATGATATGGAAAAAAACAACCTAAAAAAAGAAATATTCGCAATACCTAACATACTGTGTTATTTTCGCATATTACTTATTCCAGTTTTTGCCGTTCTCTATCTTAGTAGTGATTATTATATGGCGGCAATTGTTCTTGGTGTGGCAGCAATAACGGATAAATTCGACGGAACTATAGCAAGAAAATTTAATATGGTTACGAGTTTGGGAAAGATAATCGATCCTTTTGCCGATAAACTTATGCAGTTCGTTGTTGCCCTTTGCCTTACTACCACATACCCCTTGATGATCGTCTTGGCAGTGGGATTATTCATAAAAGAAATGTACATGGGAGTTAAGGGATTATTGAATTTAAAGAGTGGTATAAAGATATACAGTGCCCTTTGGTTTGGCAAAATGTGTACAGTGGCACTTTTCATTTCTATGATTATCTTAGTCATGCTACCTGCTGAGGAGGTACTAATAGCAAATGCTCTGATTGTTATCAATCTAACTTTTATGCTATTCTCACTAGTGATGTATATGATAACTTTTCGTAGAATGAGAGCGAAGACCATAAGAGATAAACTAAATGAAGAAAAGGGCTAGCAAAAAGCTAGTCTCTTTTTAAAATAGCTCAACTATTCAAAAACCGCCTTTTAAAAAAGTGAAAAGAGACATAAAACCCCAAGTAGCGAGTTTTATGTCTCTTAATGTTAGGATGACCGACCATTTTGTCTTTGGGTCGGTCATCTTAACATCGTGTTAGCAAAGAGTTTTAGTTTGCATCTATTACCCTAGCGGATCCTGTAACTCTCTGGGTTACTGTTGGGGTACCTCTAAAATATAGACGAGTAGTACCAGCTGCTCGCACATCTAGACGGTCAGTAGCAGTAACCTCAACAGTTCCAATTCCTGCCAGGGTTACAGGTCTAACATCTACAGCTTGTAATTCAAAAGCGGAAATATTAGTCACACCTGCACCATTAATTCTCAAAGATTGTGCGTTACCTGAGAGGGTTAAATTAGGCATGCCAGAAGAATTAACAACAAGATTTCTTGTAATTTCCAGATCTAAATCCGCTGTAGCAGCACCAGTAATGTTAATGGCAAAATCCCTACCAACAACTGGAGACCAATTCTCGGCAACTGCAAGTCCACTTAAAGTTACGGACTCAAGACTTGGGGCATAAACATAAATGCGTGGTTGTACAGAGTGATTAAAACTCCTAAGAAGGGGTCTTCTTTCTATTCTCAGTGTTCTAAGTCTTACATTGAAATTGTAGTGGTCAAACCCCCCTGAATCCATTACTACTCGAATTGCATGATTCGGTGCTTCAACATAAGTCACTGCCCAATTTCCTCCTATTGTAATACGTTCAAATCTACTCATAGCAAATGTACGGGAATCAACAGATTCCTCTGGAAGTTCAACCTCAACATTAGAACGAGTGGGCTGATGAGCATTAACAACCATCCCGCTACTTAACAACATGATCGCACTTAGAAACAAAGCAAGTGCAACGACTATCTTCTTTTTAAACATATACCAATACCTCCTTTAAATGATCACCAATTACTATATTTTACTTTATCACCAAAACTTTAGCATGAATTTATTTAAAATGTCAATAAAATCTACACAGATATTGCAAATTTTTTTGGAAAATCGTTAAATCTTCTAATTAATTATAAAAAAACTATTAAAATTATGGAAAATATATAAAACATAATGTATTTCGTTAATTTGTGCTGGAACTCATCTTTTTTAGAAGTTTGCACTTTTGTAAGGAGGCGTCTAAAGAGATAAAAATCTTGTAGATAACATATAATTATGGTAGTATAGAAAAAGATTTTATCAGTCCTTATTTATGTTACTGTTAATGCAAAAATAGATTTCGGAGGAAAGTTTAATGAACAGCAAAACACCAACAGTATTGATGATTCTAGACGGCTATGGTTTAAGTGACAACACAAAGGGCAATGCTATCCATCAGGCGAAGACCCCTGTTATGGACGAGCTGATGAGAACCTGCCCTTTTGTAAAGGGCTATGCCAGTGGCCTTGAAGTGGGCCTGCCTGATGGACAGATGGGGAATTCAGAGGTTGGTCATCTTAATATTGGAGCAGGAAGAATCGTGTATCAAGATTTAACCAAGATTACCAAATCCATTCAGGATGGGGATTTCTTTGAAAATATCGCCTTGCTAAAAGCCTGTGACAACGCTGACAAGCAAGATTCGGACCTTCATCTCTTTGGGCTGGTTTCTGATGGTGGTGTTCATAGTCACAATGAACATATTTATGGTCTATTAGAATTGGCAAAACAACAAAGAATTAAAAAGGTTTATGTTCATTGTTTCTTAGATGGAAGAGACACTCCTCCAGCTTCTGGCAAAGAATATGTCCAGCAGCTAGAAGATAAGATGGCTCAGATTGGTATTGGCAAAGTGGCTACCGTAATGGGACGTTATTATGCTATGGACAGAGATAATCGTTGGGAAAGAGTGATTCAAGCCTATGATGCCCTTACTAAAGGAATAGGGAATGAAGTAGCCAGTGCAGTTGAAGGGATTCAAACTTCTTATGACGAGGGGGTCAATGACGAGTTTGTGAAACCAATCGTGATTATGGAAGAGGGTAAGCCTGTAGCTACCATCAAGGATAACGATTCTGTAATCTTCTTTAACTTCCGCCCTGATCGGGCTAGAGAGATCACCCGAGCATTTTGTGATGATATCTTTAACCATTTTGAAAGAGGATCACGGATTAAAACCACCTATGTTTGTTTTACAGATTACGATAACACCATTATTAATAAAGAAGTAGCATTCGTTAAAGAAGAGATTACCAATACTTTTGGCGAAGTTTTGGCAGCTAAGAAATTAACACAACTCAGACTGGCTGAAACGGAAAAATACGCTCATGTTACCTTTTTTTTCAATGGAGGGATTGAGGAACCTGTTGAGGGAGAGTCAAGAATACTAGTAGATTCTCCCAAAGTACCAACCTATGATCTACAGCCAGAGATGAGTGCCTATGAGGTGTGTGATAAACTGGTTCATGCCATAGAGTCTAAAGAATATGATGTGATTGTCATTAACTTTGCCAACCCTGATATGGTAGGGCATACAGGAGTGGAACCTGCCGCCATACAAGCCATTGAGGATATTGACAAATGTGTTGGCCAAGCTGTAGAGGCCATCAAGAGGGTGGATGGTCAGATGTTCATCTGCGCAGATCATGGCAATGCTGAACAGATGATTGATGAAGAAAATGGAGAACCATTTACTGCTCATACTACCAACCCTGTTCCATTTATACTGGTAAATGCTAACCCAGATGTTAAGCTACGTACAGGTGGCAACTTAGCGGATATCGCTCCCACACTACTGGAGCTTATCGGGGTAGAACAACCGAAAGAGATGACAGGGAAGTCATTGTTGATATAAAAAACTATGAAAAAGTTAGGCTTTAGTTAAAGAGAAACACAAAAAAATAGTTACTGTTCACTCTACCCTTCTTTAAGTCATATGCTCAACAATAAGTATCAAGACCAACTCTTATATCCACTATGAATATCTGTTAAATGGAAGAA
>JGI20163J15578_10001377_pt1 | contig 10065 bp, 10 predicted proteins | sample TergutCu122P1_FD_15578 | JGI IMG/M metagenome (IMG submission 15578)
GGTACAACTCATCGGTTTACGGCGGGAGAAGAGGGGTTGACCCTGTTCCATATACATATACCTGATGATGGTAGGGATAATGATAGAAACGTTTTGGAAGGAGAGGATTACAATAGGTTCACAATATGAAAAAAAAAGTGTTGTCTCAGTAATAACAGGGTCTGCATCTGGTATTGGACAAGCTGTGGCTCGTGCTTATTTTACACAAGGCACACATGTAGTTGGGCTAGACAAGCAAGTGAATAGGGCAGAATACTTACAACTGGAATGCGACATTAAAGATGAAAATGAGATTCGTCGAGCTTTTTCTGTCATAGAAGAAAAGTATGGTTGTATCAATTATTTGGTGAACTCTGCAGGTGTGTTTATGTGTCAGAGTAGAGATTTACTTGAGCAAGTGAAACTAAGTGATTGGAATGACGTATTGCATACCAATCTTACAGGAACGATGATGGTAACACAAGCGGCTATTCCACTAATGAAAAAGGCAAGAGGAGATAGGGGGATTGTAAATATATCATCAGATCAAACCTTTTATCCAAGACAAAAAAATGTAGCATATATTGCTTCTAAAATGGGAGTCAACGGATTAACACAATCATCCGCTCAGGAACTTCAAGAATTTGGAATACGAGTTAATGCCATTGCTCCTGCATCAGTTAAAACAAATTTTATCCGTGAATTAGCAGGGAGTGATGAAAGAATGAAGCACATTTATCAGTGTGAGAATGAAAAGATGCCCTTTGGTATGATACATCCTATAGATGTAGCGGAAGCGGTTCTATTTTTAAATTCTGAGAAAGCAAGAAAAATAACAGGGCAAATATTATTAATGGATAGTGGATTGCATTTATAAGGAGACAAGAAAGAATGAAGAAATATGACAAGTCATTTATCATGAAGCACTACAAGGATTGTACGAGCTTTAAACTGACGGAAGATATTTTAGATGACAATGACGAATTGGTTGTAGGCAGTATTGATGTTTCACTCACATCAAGATGCAATCTGAAATGTAAAGACTGTGGAAGTTTGATGCAATTCTATGAAGAGCCTAGGGATGTTGAGCTTGAAGTTATTATAAAATCCCTTGACCGTTTTCTTAAGTGTGTTGATAAGGTAGTGCGTGTTAATGTTGTAGGAGGAGAAGCCTTTCTTCACCCTGATATGGATGAAGTGATTGAATATTTGAATTATTCAGATAAAATAATAAAAGTGGTTATACCGACCAACGGTACAGTTTATAACGTAGACGAAAGGGTATTTCTGGCATTGCAACATTCTAAAAACCAAGTGAGAATAAGTCATTATGAGGCATTTAACAAAAAAACAGGAAAGCTGTTAGAGAGGTTGGAGGAGTATGGAATTGATTACTCAGTAAAAAAATTTGGGGTAAATGACTATTTATGGTTTGATTTTGGGGGATTTGAAAAACGTAGTAGAGACGTAGAAGATATAGCTATTCAATACAAGAATTGTGTAGTAGAGTGGTATAGCCTGTACAACGGTAAATTGTACCCTTGTCCCAGAGCTGCACATGCAATAGATTTGGGATATATAGAAGAAGAGGGTAATTATGTGGATTGTTTGGATGAGAAAATACCCCTAAAGATATTGAAGGAACAACTTCAAGAATATGTTTATGAAAGAGCGTATCACCCTGCCTGCCAGCATTGTGATAGAGGAACGGGAAAATGTTTGGTTGTGCCAGTTGCCGAACAACTAAAGAGTTAAAAGAGGTGCTAGTAATTGGATTATGAATGGGATGAAGTTGCCACGCTTCTACAAGATGAAGAAAGCCGTATTTATTTAAAGGCAAGGTATAGCTATCATGTTGAAAAGAGCCTTGCAAGTTTTTATCGAATAATTAGAGAGCTTAACAATAGATATGAAGTTCGTGATTTAGAGTGTTTTTTACAAGGGAGAAGTATTTCTGGCTGGATTGTTTACGGCAGTGATGATATTGCAGAATATAATTTTTTGATTCTAAAAGATTTAGGATTTTCTGTACAGAGACTTTGTGTTGAAGAGGAACCAAAAGAAAAACTATATGATAAAGATTATATTTCGCTGAGTAGATGCGAGTATTTACTAAAAAATGAAAAGTATGCTTTATTGATTTCTTCAGAAGGTGGATATGAGCCGAATCAAATGGATATGTTTCAAAATTTGCCCAATAATCAGATTCTGAACGTACGGAATCAGTTAGTAGGTAGATATGGATGGCAATACTTTGACTTGTTCACTCCACAAAAAAATGAGATTTTCCTTGATGGTGGAAGCATGGATGGTGCAACAGTGAAAGGGTTCATTAAATGGTGCCATGGAGAATATAAAGAAATATATGCTTTTGAGCCAAATCCACATATGGTTTCTATTTGTCAGAAAAATCTAGAAAATTATTCTGAGAAAAAAGCATATTTTTTCCCTTGTGCTTTGTGGAAGCAAGAGGACGTATTAAGGTTTCATGCAACAGAAGATTCTAAATGGGATGCAAGGATTTCGAGCGATGGAAGCAAAACAGTATTAGCAACCAGCATAGATTTAGCTTTGCCAGAAGTTGCATTTACTTTCATAAAGTTAGATGTTGAAGGATGTGAGTTAGAGGTATTAGAGGGTGCAGAAAAATGTATTCGCTCCTTTAGGCCGAAATTGGCAGTAAGTGTATACCATAACTCAAAAGATATATTGCACATTTCAAAATATCTTTTATCACTGATTCCTGATTACAGGCTTTACATTAGACATTATCATACAGATCACATTGAAACCATTCTTTATGCTGTTTGAAGTAGAGGTGATTAACTAACTATGAATATAGAAGAGATTTTCAAAAAATATAATCTTAATTATCGGCAAGTGAGTGAATTCATATTGGGATGCGGGTTGAGTAACATTCGAGAAAACGTAATACTCGCTCCATTTTGGGAACCCAATTCAGTTGGGATATATGATGCGGAACTTATAAGTGATAAATCAACTAAAATATGGCTTTGTTCACTGAAAGGGAAAGAGTTTACTTATATTACAACAGGAATGGGGGCAGCGATTTGTTCAGATGTAGTAATGTCGTTGAAGAAAACCGCATGTAAAAGTATTATGTTTGTAGGCTCTGCTGGCGCATTAGACGAAGAAATGAAAATAGGAGATTTAGTAATCCCTCAAAAAATTGTGTGTGGTGATGGGCAATGCCGCTATCTCAAAGAATCACTAGAGCAAGATTGTTTTTTAGAAAGTTATCGAATAGAAAAAGAATGGTTCATGCAATTATATGATAGTGCGCAGGCACAAGCCAAAAAGTTAAATGTATCATGTCATGTAGGTGTTAGCTTTAGCGTGGAGTCAATATTTACGCAATTTTCTCATCTTGACTACATTAGATCAGTAGGATGCAATTGCATTGAGATGGAGGCCGCTGCCTTTTTGAAGGCTAGCCAACTATGTGGAATGAAAGCAGGTGTAGTATTTTGTATATCTGATAATGCTTTATCTGGGCAATCACTTATTACAGTATCGGAGGAATCAACAAGCTTTAGGAAAAACATTCGACACAAAGCTATCCCTAGCATAATAGATGTTTTTGTAGGTGGACTTAATGGTTAATAATATTGAGAAGATGACAAATGAACTTCAAAAATATCCAAATATAATTATTTATGGAGTTGGAAAAGGTGCTCAAGCTATAGTTGAATGGTGCATAAAAAAATCAGTTGCAATTCAGTCAATTGCAGTTGATTGCTTTAGTGTGGGGCCAGAAGATTGTGCTTTGATTCCATCTCGTCGCATGGGAGGATTTAATGCATTTTCTGAATCAGATATGTGGATGGATTCTGAGATACACGGAATTCCAGTGAATCGATTAGATATGTTAATAGGAGAAAAAGAAACATCACTAATCGTGGTCGAAAAGCATGAAGCCATTGAAAAGAAATACCTACAGCGATTACAAAACTACAGGTTTCAAAACATTTTGTGTATATCAAATGAATTATTAGAGGAAATTTGTGAGGAATTATTTACTCCGTTTGAGCTATACAGCAAATATTGGGACTTACAAGAGGTAACTATAAGAGAGCTACAGCTTCTTCGTAACTGCACTCGGAGGCAGTTGAAGCCGACAATATACGATTTTCATTTTGAATTTCATATAGTAGAGCATTGCAACCTTGGCTGTAGAGGATGCACTCACTTTTCGCCATTGGCAAAAGAAGAATATTTAGATATCCATGAGTTTGAGAGAGATATGAAACGCATATCAGATTTAACAGGAAGTGTGGCTCGATTTATAAACCTTCTGGGAGGGGAGCCATTACTTCATCCAGATTTAATAGAATTTTTTGCTATTGCCAGAAAATACTTTCCAGATACAAAAATTCGAGTGGTAACGAATGGAATTCTTTTGCTAGAACAAAACGAAATGTTTTGGAGTGCTTGCCATGAAAACAAAATTATTATCGGGGTTACTGAGTACCCGATTAATATAGATTATGGTAAAATAAAGCAAGTTGCGAAAAGTAAAAGGGTGGATTTAGAGAGCTTTAGTGGTGATGGTGTCAGAGATGAAATGTGGAAATTATCACTAGATGAAGGTGGGAAGAACAGGCCGATGGAAAATTTCATGAGGTGTCCTCGGCCTAATGCCTGTGTATTTTTTTCTCATGGAAAAATATATAGTTGCGCAACAATGGCAAATATAAAGCATTTCAACGAATATTTTGGTAAGAGTTTTGAACTATGTGAATGGGACTTTGTTGATATTTACAAGGTGGATTCTATATCTGAAATACTAGAGTATTTAAGGAATCCAGTTCCTTTTTGTCGCTTCTGCAATATTGAAAAGCGAACTTATGGGAACACATGGGCTCCATCAAAGAAAATGATAGAAGAGTGGATTTAGTTAGGATAAAGTAAATGATAATTCGGTTAATAAGCAAAAAAGAACAAGATATAATCAAGTGGAAAAGGCTAAAACAATCCCGATAAGGAAGTTGAATATTGCTGATAGGCCTGAATATAAGTTGCTAAATAATTTATCTGATCTCAATCGCATAAGCCCATTTCCTGCTTAAGTCCATGCAATTTTTTGATCTTGCTGTTAATGAGTTGAGTTGAATCATTTCTTATTTTACAAAGCTCTTTATTCGTTAATTCATCCTTTATAGAATCAGTATGAAAGTCTTGAAAAACATCATAATTAATGCCTGAGTCTAGAAGAAATTGTAATCGTTTCTGATTGTGTTTACTGAGCCAAATCCTAGTATTATGCCAAAAATAATATTCATATACTTTACGATTTGATGCATCAAGCGTATTTGGGAATGTGAACTCTAACGTAAGGTACCCTTCTCTAATGTTAACACCTGTTACATAATAATATTTCATTAGAAGTATTCTATCCTTATCCGACAAGCCTTTATCCTTAAGCGTATTTTCATGAACTCGCTCTGAATAGCAATCAAGTGCATCTCCTAACGACAGTAATGTGCAGAGCAGTCCCATTCTAATAGAAATTGTGCCACATTTTCTTTCTTTAGTATATTTTTTGTAGGATTCAAATTTTTTTACTCCATGGCTAAAACAAATATCAGCAACATATGTTGCTAACGCTTCATTGCCAACATATGACCGAGGTTTGATTTTATCTTCTTTTCGTGCAGAATCTATAATCCATGCACTAGAAAGTTTGTAGTGATGTGACTTTAGAAAATAGGTTTTATTGTCAAGCTTTGAGCGATTACATTTTTTCTTGCAATATTCATCCAGAAAAGAATCGCCATATAATTGAACACCTATATCGTGCAAAAAGATTGAAGCGATAAGACAAAAGACTTCTTTTTCGTTAAGCTTATTAGGGTGCTTTTCGGAGAATAATGATGGGAATAATTTAAGTAGATTATCAAGCATTCTGATGGAGTGTTTATCATCGTGAATGGTAAAAAAATTGAGCCGTGGTTCGCGGAATATTTCCCTTACGTTAGCATATATTATTCCTAGAGATTCAAAGTCCTCGTTAGATACAAGGCGGCGCTTTTTTAGAAAACCATATTTTTTTGCAAATTCACGACAGTCTTTTTCGTATTGCTTTTTTTTGCAATTATTGTTATCTCCTATTATTTCCGTTTTCGACGATTTTTCGCTTTGCAAATTTGTTGCAACAAAGCTTTTATTGTTAGAATGAGCGGCAGGGATATTATCTGAATAGCTAAGATTTATATCTTTTGTCATAATTAACCTCATATTGTCATACTTTTTTTGGTCTTTTGAATGTGTTTTATTTACTGTCGAGAGACATCTTCGCTATTACATAGCTTATCAAGCCGTGGGTAGATTTGCTTTCATCTGATATGCATTTGCTATGCAGACAAGCATTGTTTTGTGAGTGGCTCGAGTCACTAATGATGGATGTTCCAAGAACAATGATTTCTATTTTTTTTAAGCTATCATCTATTGATGACTCTTCCATTGAATCATAAAAGAATTTATACGTTCTAAGGTTGTGCCATGAATTATATGCATCAAAGTATTGATAAAGGTCAAGCAAATCGTTATACCATCCAAATTTATATAAAAGAGAAATTTTAGTTGATCCAACAAGGCCGTGGAATCTTGGCATTTTTATCGGAGACAATACGTGTTTAACATCCTTCATAGCATGAATATTAATAATAATTTTCTTGATGTCTTCAAGCTCAGTTATTAAGTTGCTTTTTATACTTTCAGCTTCTTTAAGTCTCATGGTATTATCACGCCACCTTTGTAGAAACAAGGCAAAGAAAACACCTACTGTTGTTGCTAAAGCAGCAATTAAAAAGTGATATAAATAGTCCATTTCCTAACCTCCTTATGTGGAAAAATGAGAATATTCATGAGCGGCATGATGGCTCTAATAAAACACACCCTCAAAATTGATAATAAGATTTTAGGTGGTTGGAGAAACTCAAAATATACAGGGCAAATATATGGGTTGAGGATGCTGAAGATTTAACTTCAAGGTAACCCTATTAATTCAGAGCTATTTTTACTCTTGTGTGGTTTTTGCTACCGTGCCAATTGTATCATATCAATGTACATTTTTTCAATAGAAAAGGGAGATATAAGGAATAGAATATTTAGCAAGCGTGATTTAGTATTTAATTTAGCTGAAAAATATTTGAGTTTCACTAAGGATTTTAGAAAGGAAAGTAAATCAGATTAATAAAAATTTTTAACAGGTGCTTTATATTGGCAATAGTAAAGTGTATAATAATTAAAGAAGACTTGCTCTTGATAAATTGCAAATAGCAAAGATATTAACATCGAGGTCATAAACACTTTCACATGAGTTGGGTGCTGACATCTGTCGTAAAAAATTGATACGGAGGAAAAACTATGGATGCAAGTAATATCATTTCTATTGTAGCAATACTATTCTCAATGTTTGCATTGCTTTTATCATACATAACAAGTTCAAGAAAGTATGAGCTCACAAGTGCATTTAGAGAAGAGATGCTTAGCTGGCACAAGGAGACTGTTGAACAGCTGATAGTTTTGAGAGAATATTTAAAACAGGGGGTAAAGTTAGATAAAGTGAAGCATCTGGTGAGGTTGTCTACGTTAATTGAACAAGGTAGATTTTACTTTCCAAATATAGATGAAAAGGATGGGTACGGAAACGAGAAACCATCTGCGTATCGTGGATACAGGGAGGTAACACTGGAATTTTTAATCCTTTCATACGACATTATCCAAATGGAAGATGCGGTCAATTATATTGAGCATTTATCATATCTACAAAGGTTATTTACTTCAAAAGTTTTTGAAGTGATAAATCCAAGGAAATACAATAAACTTGTAACTAAATATACAATGATTCCGTTGGATGAAGGAATAAATGCTTTGGATTTTTTGAGTACGAAACCCGAACTTTTTTTCTCAGTCTATAAGATGAGGAAATCTAAGAAGGTAAATAAGGAGTGAATTTAGTATGGATTTTCAAATTGTAAATGAAATATCATCGTTTTGGAATACGTTGGTTCCTTCTATATTCTTGGGAACAATACTGTTAATTCTTTTTTTGTGGGTTGCTGGCAAAGAAAATCGAGAATTGTTGATGAGGCGATTTTCTAAAAAAGATGAACAGTATGTTCTTCAAAAGGGAATTTATATTCCGAGAAACCAAACAACGAAAGAAACTTTTGTAAAGGAACTTTACAAAAAAGTAGGCGTGGAGTCTTTTAACCCTTTGGTAAAAGTATTTATTGTGGTATTACTCTTTTTTGGGGCTAGCCAAATATTGTTGCAGATGTTTCCGCCATTACTTATTTTTTACAACAATCAAATTCTATACTCTTCTGGGGTAGATAATTACACCATTGCAAGGATATGGATGCACTATCCTGATGTGCGCTCTATGGGACAGTTATACTTTGTGATATTAGAGTTGACGGATGGAATAACGAGCTCGTCTGGTACATTTATACATGCAGTTGAAGCGTTTGTAAGGTTCGGAATAGTATGCAGTATTTTGACTTTCTTTATGATTATTTTTAAAAGGAATAAACCCAAGTGGGCCAACAAAAAATTAATTTTTCGTTTAGTTTTTCTTGTAATTGCTTTAATGCTTATTTTGGTGGGGATATTATTCTTTAATATTCAAAGAATAAACAATGAAACTCGGCAAAGAACCCATATGGCATATATTACTTTAGAGGGCAGACGTGACAATTTTACAGAGCTAAGTTGGGAAATTCAAAATATCAGAATTGAAACTTTTATTAATAGAGTAGAACAAGATAGAAGTTGGCATGAAGCTAATCTTTATTACGGAGCTTTTGGTATACGAAATAGACCGTATGAATTTATCACAAATGTTGTTAGGGAATTTTATAGATTTTCTACTGCACAATAATCTGGTTTACTATTTCTAGGATTTTTATAGGGGACGACGTATGGTTTGAATAGGTTTAATATTGCTCAAAAAAAGCGCTTGAAGCAGAAAACAAATACTTTTCTGCATAGAGATTGCAAGGTAAGCCCGTAAATATTAAATTGGAGAAGAAATAAACAAAATATGCAGAAAAATGGATATAAAGGGCTAATCATACCTATTGACAAAGATTCGTTTCCTTGATACGCTTATAGCCCGCTAGCCCGTTGATAACGAATGTATAAGAAGGGAGGGGCTAATGTCCATAAGTTTTGGAGATTTTATGAGTAAAAAAAGAAAAGATAATCAAATCGCTCTCAGACAGATGGCACGTCTATTTAGCATATCAGCTCCTTTCTTGTTAGATGTAGAGAAAGGTAGAAAAAATCCATTGAGTATAGAGAAATTGAATATGATACAAGAGATTCTGTCTTTATCTGCCGAAGATAAAGACTTGATGTTTGACCTTGCTGGGGATAAACGAAATGAAGTGGCACCCGACGTGCCATATTATATAAAAAACCGTAATATTGTTATAAAAGCCATTAGAATCGCAAGAGATTTAGAAGCAACTGAGGAAGAATGGCAGCAGTTTATAGATAATCTAGAGAGTAGAGGAGGTACCTAAAAACTTTATTTTTGTTTAATGCCATAGGAGGTGTATTTGATGGCTTGATTTATTTGTATCTACATCAGGAGTAACAATAACATGCAGTCAGACGAAATTCCTTGTAGATTGTTGGGAATGTGTGGTAGCAAAGGGTGTTCTCACAACTAGCTTATGAGGGAAAGTAATCCAGCACCTTGAAGCCGAATTGTGAACAAAGGATATTGAGTATGCTGGTAGGGATACGGATGGATAATAAATTGTATTTTGTAAATTGCCCAATTTGCGGACGCTCTCTTTTAAAAGGTCTAGAAATTAGAATGGCAGAACTTCAATGTGGCAAGTGCCACGAAGTAATAGTAATTACGGTTAGGGTAATAGGTGAAAACGTGGAGCTATACAGCTACCAAAAAAGCAAAGACGCCTGTGCCTAAACCAAACATAAATCACAGTGCCTGCACAGGCGCCAAATGATGATTAATAAGATTTAAAATTGAATAGAATGAGGCTATCACAAGAACCGTCAGACTGGGCAAGCTATAGACGCGACAGA
>JGI20163J15578_10001378_pt1 | contig 10062 bp, 6 predicted proteins | sample TergutCu122P1_FD_15578 | JGI IMG/M metagenome (IMG submission 15578)
ATCAATGAAAAAGCAAGCGTTCAACCCATATTTACCCTCTTGGGAGTATATTCCAGATGGTGAACCTCATGTATTTGAAGGCAGAGTATACGTATATGGCTCTCATGACCGTTACAATGGCTTTGCCTATTGTTTAAATGATTATATTTGCTATTCCGCTCCAGTAGATGATCTGGCAGATTGGCGTTATGAAGGGGTAATCTACAGGAAAACCCAGGATCCTCTGAATGAAGATGGTAGCATGTGTCTCTACGCCCCGGATGTTACGGTGGGTCCAGATGGACGCTATTATCTATATTATGTGCTGGACAAGGTATCCATTGTGTCTGTTGCTGTATGCGACACTCCAGCTGGAGAGTATCAATTCTATGGATACGTTCAGCACAAGGATGGTACAAGGCTAGGGGAGGGAGAAGGGGATCAACCCCAATTTGATCCTGCAGTGCTGACAGAAGGAGACAAAACCTACCTTTACACAGGATTTTGTGGACCTGGAGATGCAACCAGGTTGGGTGCTATGGCAACGGTTCTTGATGCTGACATGAAAACCATTATAGAAGAGACCGTAATTGTTGTTCCAGGGAATTGCTATAGTGAGGGGACTGGTTTTGAAGGCCATGAGTTTTTTGAAGCCCCTTCCATTCGCAAAAAGGATGACACCTATTACTTGGTCTATTCCTCAAGTCTCATGCATGAATTAGCTTATGCAACCAGTAAAAGTCCTACCAAAGACTTTGTCTATGGTGGAGCTATTATAAGCAATTGTGATAAAGGGATTGACCATTACAAACCTGCAGATATGCATACCTATTATCCAGGGAATAACCACGGAGGCATGGTGGAAGTGTTAGGACAGTGGTACATCTTCTATCATCGTCATACCAACGGTACCTGCTTCTGTCGTCAAACTTGTGCTGAGAGGATTAAAATTCTTGAAGATGGTTCCATTCCCCAAGTAGAAATCACTTCTTGCGGATTAAACGGCGATCCGTTAGTTGGCCGTGGCGAATATCCTGCACACATTGCTTGTAATCTCTTTTCTAAGAAAGAAGTGTGTACCGACCCTCTTCACTCTTCAGGGTGGATAAATGGTAGATTAGCAAGAATCATGCAGGATGGAAAAGACGGGGAAGAGGAAATGGGCTACATTGCCAACATGCAAGACTCTACCATTGCAGGATTCAAATATTTTGATTGCAAAGATGTGAAAAGAATTGGTATAAAAACCAGAGGTTACGGACACGGTCACCTAGAAGTGAAAACCGCTTGGGATGGGGAAATCCTTGCAAGAATCCCTGTATATTACTCTAATGTATGGAAGGAAAATGCTGTGGATGTGAACTTACCCGATGGCGTTCATGCCTTGTACTTTGAGTTTAAAGGGGAAGGTGGAACCACGTTAAGTTCATTTACACTAGAGTAAAAAGCCTTTCGTATTACCATTTATATTGTGTGAATCGGGTTACCCCCAAGGCTACAGCCTTGTGGGCAACCTACTCTTATTTTATAACATAACCATTGCACTCAAGAACATGGATACTTTTTTCAAAGTTCTCAGATTTAACAAGGATATAATCGGTGTTATAGGTTGAAATAACAAATATGCTAATGTCAACCTCTGCCAGTAGGGTGGCAATTTTTGCGATGACACCAATCATTCCAAAGTCCAATATACCAGATATTTTAAGTGCCTTCCACCCTGCTTCAGAGGCAATGGCTTTGGACGGGGCATAAGCCGATTCGCAAACCAAAGAAATCTCATCGTCGGTTTTTGATAAAAATACAAACTCTCTGGTGAAATCCACATGTTCAAAAGTATTGGTCTGACAAACGGTAAAATCATATTCTAGCTTTTGTAATTCCATTGTATTACCTCCGAAAATGATATTCTATATTTACTATATCCCCATCTTCCTTTATCTCAAAAGGCCCAGGGAGTATCCTCTCCTTTTTTTTGCCGAAGAAGTCCCTATCAAAACAAAAGGGGGAACCGTCGGGTTCTTCATAGTTCATTTCAGCATGGTAGCTCATGCCTAAAGTTTCTGTAGTAATTAATTGACAGCCAATCTCAAGAAGGCTGGCGTTCTTTATGCTTACTTTTACTTTCCCCTGCTCCCTATCTAGAATTTCAACTTCAATAAAGGAGGTGGGATAAACCTTTGGATTCACTTCCTTTAGATAGGGTCTTGCGTCATTAAGATAAAGGTTATTTCCAGCATGAATTGGCAATTTGCGAAGATCGTGAGGTGTTTCATCAAGGTTGTCCTCTGGGGAGGGGTAATCGTCATATTGGGAGATGCCCACAGGAGTTTTCATGAAGGTTGCCCAACCTGGAACTCCGTCCATCTGGATGGCTCCACTCCAGAAGCTAGATAGCCCCGAAACCTGTTCATCTTCAAGGTCACGTATGAAAATGTTATTGTAAAAACGATTGTCACCTCCTAAAATATGGGAAACGCCGTACACTGCAGTGTCATGAGGGAAGTGATAGGGGGTGGTTCTTGTATGCTCCGTACAGGCAGCAATCTTGCCTAAAAATAAATTATGAACAAAAGCACCTCCAGAGGACATGTCTTTTAATGCCCATTCTGAAAGAAAAAGGTTATGGTCCACGGTATAGGGGCCATGACAAACTTCCACCATAAAATCTTCTGAGGAATTATCATAGAGCACATTCCTAGAGACATGGGTTCCTTGAGCCTGCCAATCCAGCCACAGGCCTCGATAACTATCATGGATCACATTGCCTGTAATCTTGGTATCAATGGCGGCGTGTAGTTTAATGCCCCCTACCTCTGCGCCGTGGTACTGTCGCTTATGATGGATTCGGAAGATGTGATTATTTTCGATGGTGCAAAAGGCAGAACCAAGATGGCCTACAATGCCGGCCTGTTCACAATCCTGGATGATGTTATTGCGGACAATATGCCCTCCCACATTGTCTTTATGCCAATCGACGTAATGTAAGGCTCGGAAGATGACTTCACGTTCTCGCTGGGTGCCACCTTTTAGACCGGTACCAGTCCACTCGTTATGTCCTGTGCTGATTTCTTTACCAAGACTGATGGCCACATTTTTAGAATCGCTAATCACATTATCTTCGATAATCCAGCCTTTGCTCCAATGAGGACCAATCAGTCCTTCTTGCAAGGCCGTAGGAGGTGCCCATTGAGTTGCTCCTTGTTTTAAGGTGAATCCTTTAACCGTAATATATCCTCGTCCAGTCTGCTGGGGCCAAAAAACAAAAGGACGTACATTGATTTCAACATGACCATGGCGAGGGTCTTCACCATGGAAATTTGCCCAGATGGTGGTGTTTTCCTTATCCACTTGACAATACCAAGTGTAAATGGAACCAGCTTTGTCACAAGAGTTTTCTGTCTCTTGTGGCTCTTTTACCCCTTCAAGAGACTGGGCTTCATACATGGATTTCCCATTCAGGTAAACTTCCCCAGTATGGAAAATTTTCTCTTTCTCAAAATACCAATCGCCACCAATCACAGTGGCGTAGGGATTGTATTCTCCAAAGAACTCATTTGGAAGTTGGGTTCTCCAAATGCCGCCTTCTGGTATCCAGTCTGTGATCACCTCTGCACCTGTAATCACTACTTTCTCTCCCCGAGTAGCACGGTAGGTAATTCGGTGTTGCTGCGTTCCACCGTTTTTAGGGTTAACCCATTCCCGATAGACGCCTTGGTGTACCGTGACTATATCTCCAGGAAGAGCAATAGATGCAGCTTTTGAAATGCTACGAAAAGGGGAGTGATAAGTTCCCTCTTGATTGTCGTTGCCTGATTTCATCACATGATATTCCATAAGAACCTCCAATATTATAGACATTATATAAGAGACGTATTTTGCCTCGTCAATCTAACGCTAGGAACACTTTTGTGTTCTTAGAGTATAGCAGTATATTTATTACTTTTGTTAGCATCCTACGCAATACTACCTTGAAGGGAGTCTGGATACTGCGTGTTCTTAGGCGCTAGAACTCTCGGGTAAACGCGAAGGAGTTATAGCTTCTTATATTATCTCATTTTCTAAACCGTTGTCAATGGATATAGAGCTGGATTTCTTTCATTACGTTTCTTTATTTTCACCCAATAGGGTGTAGTGAACGCCATGTAACATTGATAAAATAAGAAAGTAGTATTTGATCAGTTTAACCTCCAAAGGGTGAGCTTGATGATGCACCTTAGTGGGAACTACAAGAAAGAGATGGAGGCAGATAACCATGAAAAGAAAAACCAAACATAGAATAATATGCTTTATCATCCTTGTGATGATGTCAATATTAGTCTTGTTGCCACATATTAGTTGGGCCGTGGAGCCAAGCTCTTTTGATGAGCTTAGTGTGGTTACAGAATTTGAAGTGCTACCTTTAGGGATTAAAGACGGGGTGAAAGAGGTAGAGGTGGTGTCACTCTTTTGTATAGTAACTGCTTGTACAGGTGTGGCTGTAATGATGACGAATAAGAAAAAGAAAAAAGTTTATGATAATATCAATTATTGGTGATGTGGTAATCTTTACTGAGAAACACCCTTAAGGGTGTAGTTGAATTTTAAAAAGAGGAATATAATGAAGATGGATGAATGAAACGTTATAACGTTGTAACAAATTGGTGTAACTAAGGGTGAAAGGTCGATATTAACAAAGAAAGGATAAAAGCAGAGCCTTAGCAGTGAAAACCTTAAACTTCTGCTGGAAAAAAATATGAGCGAAAGTAAACAAGAAAGAACACAGGGAAGAGCCCACGAAAGGGCCCATGAAAGAGCACAAGGAACCAATGTTGACATTGACACAAAAGATATAATTGCTAACTTAAGGGTAGTGGATAAATATTTGGTGAAGGGAATAGATTTTTCTTTATCGGTTTCCTTTTTAACAAATCCAGTACTTTGGAAAGTAATCATCGTTTTGTACATTCTGTTAATGCCTCTGAGAGTAATCTTAACGTCAGTAATTGGTCTAACTGGACTTATCTATATGTTTATGGGGAATATAACAGGGATAGTAGTCACAGGAGTGATACTTGTCTACACAATATGGCTAGGAAAAGGGACATTATTCAATTCGAAATCTGATCTCAAACTCAATGACCTACAAGGGTGGTCAAAAAAATGGATGGCTGCAATATACATTACATTAGTCATTACTGCAATCTTAAACATTTGGATTAGTGGGATTGTATTTGCAATTTCAGCTTTAATTAGTAGTTTTATCACCATAACTCTTACCATGTATCTTGCCCCATTTCTCTGCCGCTATTTCTTTGGCGTAGTTTTAGATGGACTCGAATATCATCCGGATTCTAAATACTACTCAACTACTGTATCTGAAGAATAAGAAATAGAAGGTCTATGGAAAAACAAAAAGCGAGATGTCCCTAGGTTTTTAACCTTCGTACAGCTCGCCTTAAAGTTGTGAACAGTTATGAACGAAATCAACAATAAGTCTCAATCAGATAATCAACAAAATCATGGGCTTCTTTTTGAGGGATGGACATCATGGCAGGAACATAATGGTATGCAAAATCAGTAAAAATAGCGCTCAATTGTTTGTTTTCTATGAAACAGAAAGAAGTATTACTATCGGTATGTTTTTCAACGGACAAACAGCGATTAACTCCTGTAGCAAAAGTGAGAATACTGTTGGCATAGGGTTCATTTAAAATTAAGAAATTAAAAGGATCTTTAGGGTTTTTATCTCTTGCTTTGATGTTTTCTAAGATTACTTTAACCTCTTCTTTGTTAAAAGCAGGCAAGAATTCCAGATGGTCATTCATTAAACCTGAAGAGGCAAAATCTACCATGCCTGATTTTGTGTAAATGTCCAGATGTTTGTTAAGGTAAGTCGATTCTTCAAGTTGTTGAGCCATAGTATACAAATCTTGTATATGGGTTTCTAGATTTTTCTCTTTATGCTTTTCCTGTAAGAAGAATTTTGTGAATTCTTCTAATGGAGTACGCTCGGTAATACTTTTATATAGGGATGCAGGGACTCTTGAAAGAGAAACCTGAGATTTGAAAAGCACAATATCATTGTTTCTGAACAAATTAATGATGGTAGTGGTGTATTCCTTTAGAGTTTTCCGGCAACTTAAGGCAGGTTGGTAGTTTTCTTTTAATGAATCGTAATTACGTTCAAAGAAGTCAAGAAGGTTATTTTTATTTTCATTGACAACATAACAAGCGGACAGATTGTTTGGCAAAAATGAAATATATAGGTTCATCTCCTGAGTGATTCCCTCATCATTGTCATAAGAATAATTCAAAATCAAGAAATCATGGAAAAACCCTTCCTTGGAAATATGTTCATCCTCTCGACATTTTAAGGAATAGTTTTCTATTGTTATCAAAGGGATAATGCAGGCAAGTACTTTGATGTTATCTTTGAAATCATAAGTTGAAAAATTGATTAAATGATCAAAGGTATATTGCTTTTTGTTGGCCAGGAGAGTTTTGATAATAGAAGAAAGAGGAGTGATAACATCATCCAAGATGCAATTGATTAATTTGAATTGGCAGGAGAAATTCGGTTGATGAGATGCTTCTAAAACATTTTCTAAAATATCGTCAAAGGTTCGAACGAATTTTTCGTTGTCATAGTAAACTAGCTCTACCTTGCTTGGTGGGCTAGTTTCATTTTTGAAGAGAAGATGGTACACCGCCTCTCTTGCTTCGATGATGTATTCATCTACATCGGATATAGAAAAATAATAAAGCAATTCCTGCTGTTCATTGTAATTTAAGTTTAAAATTTCAATGATTTTATTGCTTAGTTTTTTGGAAGGCTTCTGGGCACCAGTCATCACTCGATAGATTGTAGACTTGCTAGAGCCTGAATTAGCAATTAAATCCTCTACTTGCAAATTTCTTTCTTTCAATTTTTCTTTTAAATAAGTATTAATGTTCATTTAATCTCCGTTCCACCATTAGCCATGGCAAAAAATATGAAAAGTGTTATCTTAACACAAAGGAATATATGGATACTTTGTTTCTTTTGAAATGCAACAAAATTTTGCGATTTCTAGTTAGGCAATTCATCATTGCCACATTTAAAAGTATAAAGAATAAATGGATTTCTGTCAATATAATCAGAAGTATATTCGAAAGAAAAAGGATTTGATTCTATAAAAATAGAAACATTTTGATGTTGTGATAATAAACGAAGTTAAACTTAACAATAGGTTTCCATTAAAAAATCTATAAATTTATAAGCTTCATTCTTAGATATAGCCATCATGGTAGAAACATAATTGGTTCCAAAATCAGTAAAAATAGCGCTCAAGTTCTCATGTTCAATCAGGCAAAATGGAGTGTTACTGTCGATGTATTTTTCCACGAGTAAGCAATGATTATTTTCTGCAGAGAAAGAGAGATTTTCATTTCCATAAGGTTCATTGATGATTAAAAAGTTAAAAGGGTCTTTAGGATTTTTGTCCCTTGCTTTAATGGATTCTAGAATCATTCGAACTTCCTTTTTGTTAAAGGGTGGGAGAAATTCTAGGTGATCCACCATTAGGCCTGTAGAGACGAAATTCTCTATACCAGGTTTAGTATAGATATCCAGTTGTTTGTTAACATAAGTGGATTCCTCAACAAGCTTTACTTGATTAAGTAGCTCTTCTAATCGAGTTTCAATATTTTTTTCATTGTACTTATCCTGAACAAAAAGCTCTACAAAATCCTCTACGGAATCCTCGATAGGAATACGGCTAAGGATACTTTCATACACAGCAAAAGGAACCCTAGCAAAAGGAGGGTGAGACATAAATAGGACAGAATCATTCTTTCTAAACAGTTCTATAACCATAGTGATATATTCCACTAAAGTCTTTCGACTATTTAAGGCAGGTTTACATTTTCTTTCCAAAGAATCGTAATTTCGCTGGAAAAAGTCACGAGTATTATTCTGGTTCATATTAATAACGTAACAGGAGGATAAGTCATCGGATAGAAAAGTGAGATATAGGCTTGTCTTTTTTGCACTCCCCTTTTCATCATCATAAGAAAGATCAACAATAAGAAAATCGTGGAAGAAACCGTAGTCAGCAATATTTTTTTCTTCACGATACTTAAGAGAATAGTTTTCCAATGTGATTAAAGGAATAATGGTGCTAAGAGTATTGATATTATCTCTGTAGTCAAAGGTTGAAAAATTAATCAGATGTTCAAAAGTGAATGAACGTTCATTTGCTGTTAGAGTGGTAATAAAAGCAGAGAGTGGAGAGATGATATCCTCTAGAAGGCAATTGATTAACTTAAACTGACAAGTGAAGTTATGATTTTTAGAAAATTCAAAGATAATATTTAAAATGTCATCAAAGGTACGAATATACTTCTCTTGATCATAGTAGACCAGCTCAATCTTTTTAGGTTGACTATTTTTTGGAGTAAACAAAAGATCATACACCGCCTCTCTGGCCTCGAGGGTGTGATGATCCACATTATAATTAGAAAAATAATATTTCAGCTCTTGCTGCTGGACATAATTTAAATGAAGAATGTTTATCATCTTGTTTACTAAACTTTTTGAAGGCTTTTGAGCACCAGTAATCACCCGATATATGGTGGACTTACTAGCGCCAGATTGAATAATTAAATCCTCTATACTCAAATTTCGTTCTTCTAATTTTTCTTTGAGGTAAGTATTAATATCCATAATAACCTTTCTTAGCTGATATGATTTTATATGATGTAACATCTTAGTAGATGAAATTGTGAAAGACAGCGTCTAAAGATTCCGACTTTTTAAGAGGTGTCAAAAAAATATCAAATACAATTATAAAAGAAAAGCTGCTTTCTGTCAATAGCAAAAAGTTTTATAGAGAGTTTTTGAAGGTGTTTTTTAACAAAGAAAGTAAATCTTTGGCAATCTGATTACTAATGATACTCGAAAATTGAAATATGGGCAATAGGGATTGTGATAAAACGCAGATTTCTTGTACTATTTGCATATATTGACGTGTTTTTTCCCTTTCTTTAAAGTGAGTTTTTTTCCTGGAAAATTGATTCGGATGATTGGCGTTAGAGAAATATTGAAAACGTGTAAAAGTTTGTGTTGAAAAAACCTTGAAAACATGTGATGATATATGGAGTAATAATGATTCGGTACCACTAGGTAGGAGAGCGGGATGACAAAAAAAAATAACCAAAAAGAAGTAAGCAAAAAAATCATTGACCGTAAAGCTTTAATCAGTGATAAGAAAAGAATTGTAATTAAAGTAGGAACTTCAACCATTACCTATCCAGATACAGGAAACATCAATCTAGGGAAGTTGGAGAAGTTTGTTCGGATTTTAATTAATCTGTGCAATCAAGGAAAAGAAGTCGTCGTCGTGTCATCAGGTTCCATTGGAGTGGGGAAGATGGCTCTTGGGATGCTTGGCAGGCCTCAGACTTTAGCAGAGAAACAGGCTTGTGCCGCAGTTGGCCAAGGTCGTTTAATGATGATTTATGAGAAATTATTTAATGAATATAGTCAGCTTACGGCACAGATTCTTTTGACAAAAGAAACTATTTTGAATGAAGAGTGTGCCATGAATGCTCGCCGAACTTTTGATGCCTTGTTAGAGATGAAGGTGGTTCCTATTGTCAACGAGAACGATGCCATTTCAGTAGAAGAACTGTCTTATGGAATATTTGGGGATAATGATACATTGGCGGCTTATGTAACGGAATTAGTTGACGCAGACCTGTTGATATTGATGTCGGATATTGATGGTTTTTATACTGACGATCCCCGGCTGAATCCCAAAGCCAGGTTTGTCCACACCGTATATCGAATCGATGAGAATCTAGAAAAAATGGCGAAAGGCACTTCCACAGAAGATGGAACCGGTGGCATGTGGACCAAGATTCAAGCGGCTAAGATTGCCACAAGAAGTAATGCCAATATGATTATTGCCAATGGGGATAATATTTATTTGATCAATGATATTATGGCTGGGAAGAAGATAGGAACCTTGTTCCTAGGGAAAGAGTATGAAGGAGTCAGCGAGAATGAGATGGCACCTCCGAAAGCGACTTTTGAGGAGAAGTATCTGCGTAAGGCTTCTA
>JGI20163J15578_10001379_pt1 | contig 10060 bp, 10 predicted proteins | sample TergutCu122P1_FD_15578 | JGI IMG/M metagenome (IMG submission 15578)
TTGCCAAAAATATCGTCGCCAACGCAGCCCATCATAGCGCATTTTGCGTCCAGGCGCGCGCAGGCAACCATGCCGCTGGCAACTTTGCCCCCGCCCTGCCAGTTTAGCTGGTTAATGCGCTCGCCGTAATCCGGCATAGGAAATTTGCTAAGGTTTACGTTTAAATCCATACAGGGCATGTCAATGCCCACAACATCGTACATACGCGCCTCCTACTTATCTATGTTGGTCTACCAGGATTGGATTCCCGTCGGGGTCTTCGATAATAAAGCTGGCGGGGCCTGTTGTAGCCACGTCTGCGCCGTCTATTATTTTTATTCCCTTTGCCCGCAATTCTTCTTGTACAACCCTTACGTCTTTGAACGGGTTTACTTCGTTGGCATTACTATCCCAGCCCGGGTTAAATGTTAGTATGTTTTTGTCAAACATGCCCTGAAACAGCCCTATTACGCAGTCATCATTCCGCATAATCAGCCAGTTTTGCTTAATGTCCCCGCCAAATACATAAAACCCTAACTTCTCGTAAAAATCCTTGGAAGCATGTATGTCTTTGACGGTTAGACTTATGGAAAATGCACCTATGGTCATGTTGTCACCGTCCTATTCACAATTGGATGGTCCTCATTTAACTGTAATAAATCCCACAAATTCCCGTACAAATCCTTAAATACGGCAACCACACCGTAGTCAGCTTCCTTTGGTTCCCGCACAAACTCAATTCCCTTGGAAACCATATCGTTGTAATCTCTCCAAAAGTCATCTGTATTCAAAAACAGAAAAACACGCCCGCCTGCTTGAGAACCGATGTATTTCTCTTGCTCTTCGTTGGACGCTTTGGCTAGTAACAGAGTTGTTCCCCGCGAACCGGGAGGGGCAACTACCACCCATCTCTTATCCTGTTCCGGCTGGTAGGTATCGTCCAGAAGCTGAAAGTTTAGCTTTTTTGTATAAAATTCGATGGCTTCGTCGTAATCCCGCACTACCAGCGCAATATGCACAATTGCTTGCTTCACAACAGTCACCCCCTACAACGAAAATTTATTAGGGTTCAGCAGCCGTATTTTCCCCCGCATAAACTCTACCATGGGTTCTTCCAGACTGTTAACCAGGCTGTACGCATCTTTGCGCTTAGTCCTTGCCATAATGGCATCCAACGCATTGTAATAAGCCCGGAAATATTCTGTGGCCAGGTTGAACTTGCTTATTCCCAGGTTAACGGCTTCCTGTATCTGCTCGTCGGGGATGTCGGAACTGCCGTGCAGCACAAGCGGTACTTCCACTGCCTTGCGAATGGCCTTGATACGTGCAAAATCCAACTTTGGCGTTTGCACATACGCGCCGTGGGCGTTGCCTACGGCAACTGCAAGGGCATCACAGCCTGTTTCCCACACAAAATTCCTGGCCTGGTTAGTGTCGGTAAAGTGGCTGCTGTTGGTTATGTCGTCTATATTACTGCCGGAGCCCACGTGTCCAAGTTCGGCCTCTACGTCTACGTCAAAAATGTGGGCAGCACGTACTACCGCGGCGGTAAGAGCCACGTTTTGCTCATATGGCAACGCAGAACCGTCCACCATAATAGACGGGAACCCGTCTTTTATCCCGCTTGCGGCTACGTCATAATTTGTGGAATGGTCGAGATGTACAGCTACGGGCACTGACGCACCCTGCGCCAGGGTTATGGCCATATCCGCAATAAATTTCTGGGAAATGAATGAATTAAAGCCCGGATAGAACTGGACGATAATAGGCATTCTTTCTTGTTCTGCCGCTTTAACGGCCCATTTTACGGTTTCGAAATTAAAAGTATTTGCGGCTATTACGCCGTATTTATTTTCCGTTGCGTGGGCTAAAATAGACTTTGTTTTTACCAATGGCATGTGGGTGTCCCTTCCTTATGTATACTATTGGCATTATTATACAGCCGGATGTACGGAATAACAAGAAAAAAAGCAAGTCCCCCCTGATATCACATCCGCCAATGTGATATCAGGGGGGACTTCAATTATAATCATTTTTTATCTTGACTACATATTACATGGCATAGATACTGAAACTACACAGCCGCCGTCCGCGCCGCTTTCTATTTTAAGCTCGCCGCCTAACTGTTCTGTCAACCAGTAGCAGATGCATAATCCTATGCCGTTGCCGTGGGGTTTCGCCTGCAAGTTATCCACATATTCCCCATTGTTGTGAATAGTGACGCGCAAACAGCCGCCTTTTTGTGCGGCATAAACCGCTATATACCTGTCGTGGTTTGTTTCCGTCACGGCTTCTGCGGCGTTTTTAAGCAGGTTGGAAAAAATAAGGCGTACGTGCTGCTCGTTTGCGTAACACAGCAGCGACGGTTCCGCGTTTAGGGAAAAAGAAATACCGGGCATGGCGGCCTGGTATTCCTTTACCATTTCTGACAGGGTTTCCGTGATGTCTATTACACAAGGGGATGTTTTATTATGGGCTGCCAACAGTAATTCTTGCACCAAATCGCAAATGTCCAGCAGTGCTTGTTGAATATAATTGCAATATCCGTCAATGCAAGGGGATACATCCGACTGGCGTATTAGACTAACATATGCCATTGCCAACGCCGCCGGGCTTTTTATTTCGTGGGCCAAGGCCACTGCCATGTTAGGCATCATCGCTGTGGCAGGGCAATTGTCCGGCCCGCAACAATATGATCCGGGTCTTCAAGGCCGTTTAGTGCCATAATTTCTTCCACCATTCCCACGTTACCAAAGAAATACAGGCTAATCCCAAGCAGGCTGTCACCGGGCCGGATTGTGTATGTGGCCGGGATAGATGGCATTGCTGCTTCCGAATAGTAATAGGCCTGCGGCAGCGGTTCGGGGGATGGCAGCGGTTCTGGCTGAGGCAGATATACCGGTTCTGCCGACGGCGGTGCGGGCTGAACCGGCGGCTGCGCTTCAACGACTTCTTCCGGCGTGGCTGTGTCGTACACATGGGTGTCGAAATGCGCACTGCTTTCCGGTACAACAGGTGGGTTTGTTTCTGCAAAAACCGGGGCAAACTCTAAGTTAGAAATTTGTGCAAACAAATTCCTGTGTGCGGTGACTAATTGACGTATTTCACCTTCCATACGGTCTATCCGGTCTTGGTTTCGTATCAGCCCCACCCCCATTACAAATGACACCACAAACAGCACCGCGCACAAACCGGCAAGCAGGCTTGAAGGACGTTTTTGGTCTGCCCGCAAGCCCCGCCTCTTTAGGCGGTTTACCCGGTGGCGTCGAATCACTTCTTCCGGGTTTGCTATGTGATGTGTGGTTATCTCGTTGTGGTCATCTTCATAGTCCTCGTGCATACCTTGTAAAGTATCGTATTCATCCGGTACCCCTTCCACCGTGGTAAGTTCGACAAACGTGGGCGGCGGTGGGTAATCTGCAGTTTTGTTGGTTAACATATACTCGTGCATGTTTACATTTTTTTCGTAGTATATGAAGTAGCCGCCAACGTCCGCAAGCCTGTCTGCAGGTGTTACGGCATTTGGGTTAGCCGCGTAAAACGCATTAACGCGCTCTAGCGGGTCCATTACAAACAGCACTTGGTATGGCTTTGTAAACTGGCGCAAATGATATGCGGCATAACGTTGGTTTAAGTAGGTGCCATAGCTTGGCTGGGATTGCATCCAGCCTACAACCTCTTGCCCGGGGAAATGCTCTTCCAGCATGGCTTCGGCATATTCGGCACTTTTGTGTGAAAAGCGCAGATACCCTTCCGCCTGTTCGGCATACATGCCGTAAATCGCGCCCGATATAAACAGAAAAGATTGGCCGTCTATCAGCATGTGACGTCCTACCAGGTAAGCAAGCCGTTCGTCATACCCGCCGGACGCCGCATACTGCTGCAGAAAGGTGCATACGTAATCTTCCATGTAGATACGTAACCCGCTTCCAATACTGCCTATTTGCTTTATGTTGGCAGGTAATGTAAAATCGTTCATATCACTAACTCCTTTCTTTTTATGGTACAAGCGTATCATACGGAAAAGTAAATTATTGGTAAAACATGAAGTCGAAAAAAAGTTTTCATCTTCAATCAACGACTTGAAGCGACAGGGAGGCATTTTAATGAACGAGTTTTATTGCAAACACAAGTACCGCATAGACCGCGCCGCGTTTTTTGTGCTTATTACCATTGTTGTTTATGTATTTTTTACGGTACTGTTCTCGTATCTTGCTCCGTTTTTCTTTGGGCTGCTAATTGCTTTATTAATGGAGCCGCTTGTGCGTATAATTACAAATAAACTGAAATGGAAGCGTTGGATTGCGTCACTAATTTGTCTGTTGGTTTTTATAGCCCTAATTAGCAGCCTTGGGGCGTGGCTGGTTACAACACTAATCCGTCAGGTTTCTGCTTTTGTGGAATCTGCCCCGGTACACATAGAGGTCCTTGGCGAGCAGTTTGACGATGTTAATTTACGCCTGGCGCGGCTGGAAGACGCCTTGCCGGAAGGCTGGTATATCCCAAACATCGAAGAAATATTGCTTGCATTGGTAACCATTTTTTTAGGCGAAGGTGTCCGCGACCAAGGCGTTCGCCTGGCAACAATTGTTCCAAATTTTTTCTTAAATACGATTATCGCGTTAGTGAGCGCGCACTTCTTTATATCGGATAGGGAAAACATATTTAATTCTATTAAAAAAGTGTGCCCCAAATGGATATCCGGCCAAATGAGCCAAACAAAGAAAGGCTTTTCCCGTGCAATGGGCGGATACTTCCGCGCCCAGTACATTCTTATGCTGGTTGTGGGTATTATCAGCATTGTAGGGCTGTTGATATTGGGCAATCCATACGCCCTGTTACTTGGGTTATTACTTGCTGCTTTAGACTTTTTGCCAATTGTGGGAACCGGGGCTGTTTTTGTACCTTGGGCACTGCTTAGCCTTGCAATGGGCGATTTCCGCCATGCAATTGGTTTAGCGGTTATTTACGGGGTTATAACTATTACACGGCAAGTGATGCAGCCAAAAATCTTGGGCGATCAAATGGGGGCCCACCCACTGGCGTCACTAATGTCGATATTTATAGGCTTTCGTATATTTGGGCTTTTGGGACTGGTAATTGGCCCGTCCCTGCTTATGATTTTTACCGCAATATACGAAACAAGACAGGAAGAAGAGGAGAGAATATAATATGTACGATACAGCAGAACGAAAAGAGAGATTCATTTTAATAGCCGTCGAGAAAGATAATACGGACAGCGAAACCAATTTAAATGAACTAAGCCTATTGGTAGACACCGCAGGTGCTAAAGAAGTGGGGCGGATTATACAAAAACGGGATGGCGTACACCCCGGCCACTATATTGGCAAGGGCAAAATAGACGAAGTAATGGCTCTTGTAGACGCAATGGACGCAGACGCCGTAGTTGCAGACGATGAACTTACCGCCAGCCAGCAGCGCAACCTTGCCCAGCGGCTAAATGTTAAAGTTTTAGACCGCACCATGGTAATTTTAGACATATTCGCCCAACGGGCCCAAACCGCCGAAGGCAAGGCACAGGTAGAGCTTGCCCAACTAAAATACAGTCTCTCCCACCTTACAGGGCTTGGGGTGTCCTTGTCCCGCCAAGGCGCAGTTGCTGCCCATGGCGGCGTAGGTAACCGCGGCCCCGGTGAAAAAAAGCTGGAATTGGACCGCAGGCACATCCGCAACCGCATAGACCAGCTTAACAAAGAATTGAAAGAACTGCGGGAAAACCGCGCCCTTCTGCGTAAAAAGCGCGAAAAGCAAGAAATCCCCGTTGTGGCACTTGTAGGCTACACCAATGCGGGCAAATCTACCCTGTTAAATGCCCTAACCGGCGCAGGTGTTTTGGCAGAAAACAAATTGTTTGCCACCCTAGACACCACAACCCGCAAAACAGAACTGCCCGACGGCGGTGCCGAAATACTTCTTACAGACACCGTAGGTTTTATCAATAAACTGCCCCACCACTTGATACAGGCCTTCCGCGCTACATTGGAAGAAACCCGCTTCGCGGATATTTTGATACACGTGGTAGACGTATCTTCGCCCCAATACAAGCAGCAAATGGAAACAGTTTACGAGACGCTTAAAGGCCTGGAGTGCCTGGATAAGCCCATTATTACGGCGTTCAATAAAATTGACGCGCTGGAAGACCCCACCCAAACCCCGGCAGACACCAGGGCAGTACACACAGCACCAATATCCGCAATGGAAGGCACAAATATTCCGGTGCTGCTTAAAGCCATAGAAGACGTAATAGATTCCATGCGCAGCAAAGTAGCGGTGCTGATCCCCTACAGCCATGGCGGCCTTGTAAGCCAAATTCACGCAGCCTGCAAGGTACTTAACGTGGAAAACCGGGAGGACGGCACGTACATGGAGATATATGCTACAGATGAAATTGCGTCTAAGGCGAAGGGGTATGTGGTGTAAGACCTGCTTCTTGCTTTGCAACCACTGAATATCCACTTTATTCACAAAACAGTCACTTTATTCACTCGACAAAAGTGACTGTTTTGCGTATAATGTTATTTACTCAACTGTCAAAGGAGCATGATTATGGCATACGAAACTGAAAAAATAGAATTTAAGTCAAATACACTTGGTGATATTTACAAAGAGATTATTGCCTTTGCGAACACAGACGGCGGCTTTCTGCATATTGGTATAAACGATGACGGAGAAGCTACTCCACTACTTGATGTGGATGATACCTATACACGAATCACAAACGGCATTCGGGATGCCATTGCGCCGGATGTGACAATTTTTGTGAAGTACACTCTTGCAGACAATAAAGCCATCCATATCGAAATAGGTGAAGGTTCCTACAAGCCCTATTACTTAAAATCAAAAGGAATAAAACCATCCGGTGTATACGTCCGTCAAGGCTCATCATCTGTACAAGCATCTCCGGAACAAATCCGTCAAATGATTAAAAATGCAGATGGTGACATTTTTGTAGAATTGCGTTCATTGGAACAAGAACTGACCTTTAATTTCTGTTCGGAAATTTTCGCAAAAAATAAAGTTGAATTTTCACAGGATAAATACAATATCCTTGGGATTCGTAACCACGCACAGCAGTTGTACACGAATTTAGGGTGGCTTCTTTCTGACCAATGTACTCACAGCGTAAAGGTAGCTGTATTTGTTGATGAGCAAAACACGATTTTCCGTGATCGCAAGGAGTTTACCGGTTCTGTATTAAAACAGTTAGAGGAAACTTTTGATTATCTTCAGCTTTGCAATAAAAATCACTCTATTATTGACGGGCTTGTGCGAAAAGACTATTGGGATTACCCGTCAGACGCTGTTCGTGAAGCACTCTTAAATGCACTTCAACATCGTGACTATGGGTTCTCTGGCAGCATCATTATCAATGTAAATGACAAGCAGATGGAGTTCATTTCCATTGGTGGATTGCTTCCCGGTATTTCGACAGAGGATATTCGTAACGGCATATCACAGACGCGTAACGAAAACCTTGCGAAAGTTTTCCAAAGACTAAACTTCATAGAAACTTATGGAACAGGAATAAGGCGTATTTTTAAACTTTACGAAGATTGCCCTGTTCCTGTTACGATAGATGTAACTCCAAACTCCTTTCGGATAACTTTGCCAAACATGAATGCTGCAAAAGAAAGCTTGGCATCTTCAATTAAGAGTCCATTAACTCCACAAATGCAAACCTTGCTCAATTATCTAAAAGAGCATGAAGATGCTTCTGATGAGGAAGTGCAGGCATTATTGGGCATTAAGCGAACGCGGGCATTCAACTTGACAAAACAGATGTCGGATGCAGGATTGTTGACGATTGTAGGGCGTGGAAAAAATCGCAGATTTGTTTTGACTGAAATCCCGTGATGATAGATTCCTGGGGTTTTTCTATGGTGTATCATTTCATTTAATGGTACAGGTACTTTTATACAAGGTATAATACCAATTGTTATGCTCTTTACTTTTATTTCAATATGATTACCGTGAATAACCTCATCAACATTGTAGCAATAAGTGCATTTTGCATTACATGCTGAAAGGATTTCTATATACAGTCCACTAACAAAATTTTTCACGTCAAGACACCTTCTTTACCAAAACACCCTTATCAACAAAATCTGCAATAGCTTCATTAAAGTCAGTCCATAGCTCTAACTCGTCAAGTGTTTATGTCAAGCGAAAAACCAGCCACTATTCTAATTGAAAAACCAGCCACAACAGATACGAAAAAAAGGTATAATAAATAATGCAACGATGTGGTTTTACAGTTTTGGGCTGTTCCGGCGTAGCGTAGCGTAGCCGGAACAGCCTAAAACTGTACGGCGCAATTATATCGTGTCTAAGTCAGAATCCGAGTTGCGAGTAGTTTTGCCATTCAACCAAGCCATAGTTTCTTCAAATCTGCCGCCATTTTCGCGGGAGATGTCGAGAATATGGCCTTTGTGAGCCAGCCTGTCAACGGCCGCTGCGGTAAGTGTGGGGTCGTGGAAAACCTCTTCCCAGCGGTCGAATGTCAGGTTGCTTGTAACAATGATAGAGCCTTTGTCGTTGCGCGATGAAATTAGATTAAACAACAGTTCCGCACTTGATTTATCGAAGGAAACATAGCCAAGTTCATCGAGGATAACAAGTGAATAACGCTCGAATTTCTGCCTAAAACGGCTGATTTGCAAGTTGCTCATCGCTTCTTTAAGTTCGATAACCAAGTTTGATACATTAGCAAAAAGAACTGAATTTCCTGCCATACATGCGGCAATGCCAAGCGCAATGCAGTAGTGCGTCTTGCCTGCGCCGGGGGTGCCAATTAGAATAATATTCTCGTTTCTATCGATAAACTCTAACGTTTCGAGTTCTTCAAACTCCGGCAAAAATGCTTCTGAATACTTGGTTTTATCAAAGTCGACCAAGTATTTTTTGTATGGAAATTTTGCATCTTTGATTCGACGGACAACGCCGTTTTTTAGGCGGTTTTCATATTCGGCAGTGAGCAGTTCCAGCAAATATTCTTCATGAGAAAGTGATGTATCGCTTGCTAATTCATGCCATGTATGTTTTGTGTTTGCGAGTTTTAGTTCTGCGCATAACTCGGCAATCCGGGGGTTTGGCTTTAGATTCATGCTTTTGCACCCCCTCTGACGAGTTGGGCGTAGTTTGCCATCGAACTCCTTGCTCGCATATCAACCGAACCTATGGGCTTGACCACAGCTATGGCGTTAAACTCGGCCTTGTTTGATGTTTTCTGCCTAAACAGTTTTATTATTTCGTCTATCCCAAGGTGTTTATGGTCAATCAAGATTTCGATAAAATCTTTTGGTTTCTTCGCATAGTATGTGTCGAAAATAGCCTTTAGCTTTGGTATGGATTTTAGTGCAACGCTGTTGTTTACTGCACCGGGCTTCTTCTTGAACGTGTTTAGATAATGCATTATATCTACGACCAGTTTGCCGTTGACAAACTCACGACGGTGCCTGCATATCTCTGCATTGCCATGATATGCACGTATCTCATCGTGATATTTTTTGACTACTACTCTCATGCCTGAAAATTCTTCAGGTACGCTGTACTTTACCGTACCTACGCTGATTAGCGATGTTTTATCTGCGCTTGCTGTTGTTATTTCGGCCAGCTCCAGCGGCGGCATTTTAGGTAGCAAATATGGTTCTTCCTCGTGAATTAGTGAAGTCTCGTTGAGTTTAAGCAACTTTGCATCTGCATAGACTTGCGCATCGTCGAGTGTGTTGAAGGTGTAGCTTGTGGCGAACAACTCCGTTCGTACTACATCTACCGACTTCTCTACCGCGCCCTTTTCATGACCGGAAAAGCAGTTCGTTACGTTGATTTTAAACCCGTAATACACAGACATTTTTACCAGGTCAGGATTTAGTTCCTTCTCGTTTTTGCCTATGAATTTCTTTACTACATTTTTCATGTTATCGTATACCACTTCGCGCCAGCAACCGCCTATATGGTCAAAAAATCGCACATGGGAGTCCATGAACACCGGTTTTTTCTGATTACGATACAACTTTACCCAGCGATATTTTCCTGCACATGATGTAAACAACGCCATGTG
>JGI20163J15578_10001380_pt1 | contig 10055 bp, 13 predicted proteins | sample TergutCu122P1_FD_15578 | JGI IMG/M metagenome (IMG submission 15578)
ATTACTCGATATATCGCATTTAGTTCCATTTTTAGTGTTTATGCTATTTTGCCCCATCGTTCATAAAAACTATGAAAATAATGAGGCAAAAGATACATAGGGCATATCGTGTTTTGTAATAATCACATTACTCACGTATTATTCAAATCGTACATTTTGATCCAATGGGATAATGCAGACATACGAATTTCCGCGACCTAATTGGAGAGGTGTGCCGTCCGTGTGTGTAAAGCTAAATGGAGTATCCATATTAGCTCGACTCCAATTAATTTCAATGAATTGTCCGCCGTTGATGAAATAGCCGGAACCTGTTCCTGTTGTTTCAATTTCACGTCTGCCGGCGTCATCTCCGGGAATACCCCTGATGCTTGTTTTTATAACAATTACATTAGTAACAATAAGTTGAGAGTTAGTATTACCGTCTACATGAGCTCTGCCATGTTGCTCCACAGCATAGCCCATACCTTCCCTATATGTAAATGTAGTTGATTTTCCGGTGGAGAATGGAACTACGACTCTGTTAGCGGCACTGCCGCCTGAGGGAGTGCCGTCATCCACAAACTCAAGTGGTTGCTCATATTCTTCCCTATGCTCCAGTCTTATGCCAAAATTAGGAAGTTGCGCATACAGGCGTTCTCCCGAAGCCATTAAGCTATGTTCAGAGCCCATTCGGGCGCGTCTGCCTTGGTCGCGATAGAATATGTTGTTTCCTTGGAAACCGTTATAAATGCGATCCATTCGCCAGTCTGACAACATTTGCATCGAAAGCGGGCTTCCGCCTTCATGTAAGAATATAGCGTCAAGACCTCGAACTATTCCTACAAAATAAGGCCTGGCACTTCGGACACTGCCGATAACTCCAACATCTGAAACATCTTGGAAAATCACAAGACATCGTGTCATACCGCCTTCAACTAATGTTTCATAGATTATGTCGGCTTGAGATATGCCATGTTGTGGCATTGATACTCTAATATTGTTGATAACAACGGCTATGGGTCTGTTATTAGATATATCAGTGTCGGTTGGCATGCCGGTTAACGGGTTGAAGTACCCTTCGTCAATCGGCTCGGGTTCGGGTTCCGGCGCAGGTTCGGGTTCAAGCTCAGGCTCAGACTCAGACTCAGTTTCGGGTTCCGGCGCAGGTTCGGGTTCAATAATGACAGGATACGGCACAAGTTCAGGTTCTTGATTATCACTGCATGACACAACAAATACTGCTGCGAGAATTGCGGCAAATACCAGTGGGAAGATGATAAGAACAGTTTTGCTTTTTGTTATATTATTCATTGTGCGAGAAAATTTGCTTTCTTCAGCTCTTTTACGTTTCATAGAATATTATCCTCATTGAATAAATATTGTGTTGTACACCGATATATTCTAACCGCAAAAGCAGGCTATGTCAACTTACAAAAGCATAAAAATTTGTATACATTATTGACAAAATGTGGTATGTTTATAATAAGATTTTGATAATTGGAGTTATATCAGAGCAAAGGAAGTAAAGATGATGAAGCGTCGCTTTGGGTTTATACATGAGAAATTTAAAATAAAAATACTGATATTATTTATACTTTCCCGACTACCGGAAGCAATCCCGATTGAGACGTTGGCAGAGCTTGCATTGTGTGATGATGGAATCAGCTATTTTGATTTTTCAGAGTGTATTGAAGAATTGGTGTCATCGGGACACGTGAAATTTGAAAACAATGCGTACTCAATTACTGTCAAAGGCGCGCGTAACGGCGAGGCTACGGAAGACAGTCTGCCGTTTTCCGTTAGACAAATCGTCGAAAAAGCAGTTGCGACAGTTCGTTCTACACAAAATCGTGATTCAATGATAAAGACTTTGCACAAGACAAATGATGATGGAACCTGTACAGCAGTCTTATCAATGGATGACGGATTAGGTGATATAATTAAAATAGAAATTCACACAGTGAATGAGGAGCAGGCCAGCGAATTAGAAAATGGCTTCCACAAGAATGCCGAGAAAGCCTATAATGCGCTGATTAAGGCAATATTGGAATAGTAATAACGACCGAGTTTGATAGAAGCTTGACTAATTTAGTCATGTGCTGTACAATCACTCTAAAACAAGATTGGGTTTGAACATATGCGTATTTCATCTTTTTTTATACCGATTTTTGTACTATTAGCAGGCTTGGCGGGCGCTCTATTGCGAATAGAGGAACTATCCGTCGTGTTTGATGCAACTACAGGATTTCCGGAGCGTAATTCAACAATAACACTAACTTTGATTGCGCTTTCGATTTTTGTGATTTTTGTGGTTATCATATACGCTATTATTGTTGCTGTCAAATGCAACGTAGCGTCAGATTTTGATTATGCATTCGGTACAGATAGTTTTATATATCCGATAATATACATTATGGGTGGCATAGTCTGGTTGGTCGCTACGATTTTTTTCTTTATCTCCCACAATGCCATGGGAAATATGGAAATTTTTGACGTTGTTTTCGCAATTTTTTCGGCAATATCGGCTATTTCGTTGATGATTTTTGCGGTTGAAGTGTATAAAAATCCGCGCCGTAAATTTATTTCTATGCTTAGCTTAATGCCTACGTTATTTGCATGTTTCTGGCTTATTTTGATATATAGAGAGAATGCTTCAAATCCGGTGTTGCTTGACTACGCATATGCATGTCTGGCGATGATATTTGCTGCTCTCGGATTCTACTTCACTTCGGCTTTTGCCTTTGGAAAACCTGCAAAAATAAAGCCGATTGTTTGTTATTCTGCAGCAATCTATTTTAGTTCCGTTACAATAGTGGATGATTTTCCGATGAGTATTAAATTGATTATTGGGTCTATAATAATATTGAATTTTTTCAACCTGTCAGCGTTACTAAGGAATTTGCAAAAGAAAATATAAAATCGGTTGACAAACCTAATAAAAAATCGTAAAATACGAAACGTGCGTTACTCAAACGTATTCCCCGTCTAATCTCAAAACCGAGTACATCTTGACGAGCGCGAGTGCTGGAACTGGTAGACAGGCACGGTTGAGGGCCGTGTGTCAACAGACGTAAGGGTTCAAGTCCCTTCTCGCGCACCATTTTCCGTCTTGTAAAGGATTGTGGGAGGGATTTTTCTATGAAGAAAGGTCGTGTTGTTGTTGTCATCGCCCTAACTTTGGTATGGATGATTCTGATTGAGAGCTTTTCTTGGATTGGACTTTCATCCGGTATCGTCATAGGTGCCGGGTGTGTATTTTTCTCCAACAGTTATTTGCCCTTGGATAAAATAAAAGGTGTAAACTTTAACAAGCTTATTACCTATCCGTTTTATCTTATAGGGCAAGTTTTTTTATCAGCTACATATGTAAGTAAAATTATTTTTAAAGGTGCGAAAACTGATATTGTTGAGGTTGAAACTAATATTGAAAACGATTCTATCCGGGTAATGTTGGCAGACTCTGTCACATTGACACCGGGTTCTGTTATATTGGAACTTGAAGGCTCAAACATGACCGTTTTATGGCTTAGAGAACGGGGTTCGCCGGAAATTGAGAAAATGGAAAAGAATGATGTTGCGGAAAAAATAATGGGCAGATTGGAAAAAAGACTTATAAAAGCTCAGAAATGAGGTGAATCTTGTGCGTGTTCTCTTGGATTATGCGCTGGATTGGATGTTTTGGGTACTGGTAGCTTTTCTTCTTTTGTGTTTTATACGAATCCTCAAAGGTCCCTCAATATGGGATCGGCTTTTGGGCATGAATATTGTTGCAACAAAAATCGTAGTAATCATAATCATTTATTCGGCAATGAGCGAAACCGCCTTTTTGTTGGATTTTGCCATCATTTATGCGTTATCCGGCTTTATCGGCACAACCTATATTGCACTCTTCTTTGCAGACAGGCATAAGAGGAGGAAGAATAAATGAGCATTGTACTTGAGATTATAGGCTTTGCAGTGATGATTTTAGGGCTGGTTTTGATGCTTATCGGCATTTTCGGCATCTATCGATTTAAAAATTTCTATGCCCGCATACTTGTTGTTTCTAAGGTTGATACCGTGGGGGTAATAACTTTTTTGTTCGGTCTGGCAATCAGACAAGGATTTACTTTTTTCTCCGGCAAACTTTTACTTCTTATTATAGTGATCTTAATACTTAGTCCATTGGTAAGCCATATGATAGCGCGTTCGGCATATTTAAGCGATCATAAAATGACAGATCCCCACAACCCCAAGGGTGAGAAAGAGGCAGAAGCAGAGGGGGATGGGCTATGATATATGCTATTTTGGTCTTTTGGATTTTTACTGCCCTGATGCTCGTATGGGAGCGAAAAGTGGGCAGGATAATAATTTATTATGCTGTCTACTCCCTGGTGGCAGCCGCCGGACTTTTGGTTTTGGGGTCGCCGGACGTTGCGATGGCTGAAATTGCCATAAGTTCTTTTGCGACAATATTTTTTATTATTGTCGCAGAAAAATATTATGCTCATGCCTATAATTTGGATATGAGCCAAGAGGAGACAAAAAGTAAAGCTACGGGGGGCGCATGGGTAAGACAATATTTGCTTCCACTCATATTTGTTATTATTGTATTTGGATTGGTTTTGTACTTTGTACCTGAAAACAACCCAAATACTTATCTTAAAGAGCTATTTATTCAGCGATTCAGAACTGAAATGGGTGGTGAAAATGCGGTAACAGCCATATATTTAGGATATAGAGTATACGACACTATCTTTGAAGCTCTGGTTTTGGTTGTGGCGGTTGTGGCGGTATTGCATATGTCTTGGTTCGACAGACCGTCTGTTTCCGATGGCATACATAGCGATATAAACAGATCGGGTTTGGCAATTTTCATTATCAGAATCATCACTCCATTAATCATGCTTTTCGGCGTTTATCTTGTTATAAATGGCTTTTTAACCCCCGGGGGAGGCTTCCAAGGGGGCGTTGCTGTTGCGACTTTCTTCATATGCCGATATCTAATATTTAATATTTTCGATTTACCAATCGGTAAAATTCTGCGTATGGAAGAGCTTGTTTTCGTCAGCATTGTGCTTTTTGCCATTGCGGGCATCTTTCTTGGTGCCGTGCAATATGTGCCGGCGGGCTGGTTGGTATATTTCCAAAACTTCTATTTAGTTGTGATGAACGCTCTTATTGGCATAAAGGTGGCATGCGGTTTCACATTGTTGTTCTATAGGTATGCGGGCATTGAGAGACTGGAAGAGGGGGAAGTTGAGCAATGAATTTCTCCATAATAGAGCTTTTTGCGCTTATCATGTTTTTTATCGGGCTTTATGGGCTCTTTGTAAGCAAAAATGTCATAAAATCCATTTTATTTGTGAGCGTGATGGAAATGGCTGTCATCATGTATTGGGTAGGTCTGGGCTTTCGTGTTGGAATGGTGGCTCCCGTTCGGGAATTTTTGTATGAGGACATAGCATATATAGCAGACCCATTGCCTCAAGCCTTGATGATAACCGCAATAATAATCGGCATGGCGGTAACTGCCGCAAATATCATCATGCTTATCACTCTGGTAAGAAAAGTAAAATCTACAAACTGGGATATACTTAAATCAAAAAGTGTGGAGTTAGAATAATATGCTTACTTATTTCGTAATCATACCGGTTTTGCTTGGGATTTTTCTTTACCTTTTTGCCGGCGCGAATGTAGGTAGGGTAATTGCGGTTGTCATTCAGATGGCTCTGGTGGCTTTTTCATATTATCTGTTTGCCCTAAGCAAAAGCGGCGATATTACTACATTAGTTGGGGGTTATCATGGAGTTATGGGTGTGGTGCTCAGAGCAGACACATTTTCCTCCGTGTTTATTCTGCTTACAACTTTTATGTTTTTAATCGCTTCTATATACAGTTTCAATCAGGACAATAGTAAATTTTTCTGGTTGCTTATGTTTTTATGGCAAAGCTCACTAATTGGCATTTTCCTTACCAGAGATCTTTTTAATATCTTTGTACTGATAGAGGTGGTTACCCTTGTTGTGGCAATACTTATTATGTTTGACAGAAGCAACCGCTCTATGTACGATGGTATAATTTACCTTATGGTAAATATTGTGGCAATAAAGTTTTATCTTCTTGGTGTGGGCTATGTTTATATGCTTACAGGGGTGCTCGATATGGGTTTGGCGGCTCAAATTTTGCATGAAAGCCACCCGGTATCCGCTCAAATTTTGCCTTATGCTTTGATAATGACCACGGTTGTCCTAAAATGCGCGCTTATGCCGCTATTTAGCTGGCTGCCCAAAGCTCACGGTACTCCCGGCGCGCCGCCCGCGGTTTCCGCACTTTTGTCCGGGGTACATATCAAAAGCGGAGTTTACCTGTTTATTCGCTTTCAAGATATGTTCTACGCTGTTTCGGCAACAGAGTTTTTTATGGTTCTGGGCATAATAACAGGTGTCGCGGGCTTCTTACTGGCCATGTCCCAATCGGATATTAAGCTGATACTGGCGTATCATACGATTTCTCAGGTGGGTCTGATAATGGTGGGGCTGAATATGCCGGATTATGTTTCACAAACCGGAGCGATGTATCACATATTTAACCATGCGTTCTTCAAGGGCGGGCTGTTCTTGAGCGCAGGGCTTATCATCAAGGCCTACGGAACTCGTGATGTTTATAAGGTGCGGGGTGTAATGCGTCGATATCCAATTTTAGGTGTGGCAACGGTCATGGCGGTTTTAGGCATAACCGGGGCACCGCTGTTTAACGGCATGATTTCAAAATATTTCATCAAATATGGGGCGGATTGGTTGATGAACGGAGTTTTAATTTTTATGAGTTTGGGTACAATAGTTTCATTTGTCAAATACTCCACCATGCTTTTCGGCAAAGCAGAAGGAGAGTCTGTTAAAATAGATATTCATAAGCAAATTGCCGTGCTTTCTCTGGGAGTAATTTGTTTTGTAGGCGGCATTTTCGGCGGTCAATTTGTATATTTCTTGTTCGGTGTTTCAACGCAGGTAGATTTAATGGGTTACATTGAGAAGGTTGGTATTTTTGCGGCTAGCTTGGTTGCGGGATATTTAATCTATAAATACTATGTGTCCAAAAGTAAGCTTATGAAGCGGATTAAAGCTATTGACTTAGGCTTTAGAAGCATCTGCATTTCCATTGCAGGAGTTTTCGCGGTAATACTGCTAGCTGTTTATCTGTTTTAGAACAGTTGTATACTAAAATATGAATAATGATAAAATAATGAAACCATATAAATCGCCGTTACGTATAGCGAAAGCGGAATTTGTTGAGAGAAAAAGCCGCTTTATAAGCAACATAGCGCCTGCCTCAACAGAGGAAGAGGCGCGTGCTTTCTTGGAAGCCATCAAAAAAGAGCATCCTGAGGCGAATCACAATGTGTATGCATACTTCATAAGAGACGGCAACATTTGCCGCCACAGCGATGATGGCGAACCATCAGGCACAGCGGGAAAGCCATTGTTAGATGTTTTTATAAAACAAAGCGTATTTGATTTTTGCTGTGTGGCTACTCGTTATTTCGGTGGTATACCTCTGGGTGCGGGAGGGCTTATTCGCGCTTATTCTCGTTGCGGAGTTATTGGCTTAGAAGCATCAGGAATTGGCGTTATATGCGAGTTCACTTTGTGCAGAATTGTACTGCCCTATACACTTTATGAAATGGTGAAAAGATTGTTGGTTTCACACAAAGTTGATATAATCGCAGAAGATTTTGGTGCTGATGTAAACATACAATTTTCACTCCCGTCAGAATTATTACCGCAACTGGAAAATGGACTCACAGAATTGACACAGGGGACGATTTGCGTTAGTATTGAGGGCACACAAATGGGAAGAAAAAAGGAGGAAACAGAATGAACGAAACAATAAGAAAACGAAAATCAATACGAAAGTTTGATCTAACAGCCTTATCTGATGAAACACTGCAAAAGATTAGAGAGCAGATAGCCACTTTATCCTCACTATATCCGGACATACGCTACTGCGTAGAGATAGCCGACAAAACAGTAGGGATGTTCGGGATAAAAGCTCCCCATTACTTGGTTTTTTACTCAGAGAACAAAGAGGGGACTCTTGAGAACATAGGTTTCATAGGACAGCAGATGGATTTGCTCCTTGCCGAATCGGGGATTGGAACATGTTGGCTGGGTGTAGCAAAACCGGAAGAAAAAGAGCGTGAAGGCATGCCCTGTATTATCACTATGGCATTTGGAAAGTCTGCCGAACCCTTGTATCGAAAAAACACTTCCGAGTTTAAGAGAAAACAATTATCCGAGATAAGTGAAGGAGCTGATGAGCGACTTGAAGCAGCTCGTCTTGCGCCCAGTGGTATGAACCTGCAAAATTGGTATTTCATTGCCGATAATGGAAAAATACATTGCTATCGAAAAAAGGCGCGACTTAAATTTATGGATAAAATGGCATGTGTCGACATGGGGATAGCGATTTACCATATCGCAGCGGAAACCGATAATTTTGGCTTTCACAAAAGAAGAAAATCCACCCGCACGAAAAGGCCATATATATACGGGTACGATTGTTTGAAAAATAAAAAGGAGAAAACCGATGATTACGGCAAAACAAATTATTGAGCATTTCGAGATGAAACCACTTATTCCGGAAGGGGGCTACATAAAGGAATTTCATTTTGCTGACTTTGTATTGGATAAAGAGCAGTTGCCGAGTATCTACAGTTGCAGCAAGCCAATTTGCGGGACGATTCTTTATCTGATAACAAAGGACACATTTTCTCGTATGCACAGGTTGCCAACAGATGAAATTTATCATTTTTACATGGGTGATCCCGTATCAGCTACAACTTTTAAAAGACGGTAGCGGTCGTATTGTGCGACTTGGACAGAACTTTTTAGCGGGTGAAAAAATACAATATGTCACACCTGCTCACTGTTGGCATGGTTCGCGCCTTGCTCCGGGCGGTGAGTTTGCGCTTTTGGGTACCACAATGGCACCCGCATACACAGACAGCGATTACGAGGACGGTGTGCGCGAGGAGCTTATCAAATTATATCCTGCGTTCAAAGATGAAATTATTTCAAGAACGTAATTAACAAAGTAAAAAGAGGAAAGTATATGAATATTGCAATAATAGGGTGTGGTTTCATTGCCGAAACTCATGCCATGGTGCTCGGTGAGATGGGCTATAAAGTGGCGTTGTGCGTTGACGAAAACCTTGATAAAGCCAAAACCTTTTCAGAAAAGTGGGGAATCAAGCGATACTCGGATGATTTCAGTCAGGCTTTGGAAACGCAAATCAATGTGGTTCATATATGCACGCCTCCGGCTCTGCACTATGAAATGATAAAAGAGTGCCTTAATGCCAACAAGCACGTGTTTTGTGAAAAACCACTTTGTTTGGAAGATGATGAGGCGCGAGAACTCAGTCAGCTTGCCTCAGAGCGCAATCTTGTTAATGCGGTGGGATTCAACGTCAGGTATCATGTACCATGCGCAGAGATTTCAAAAATTGTGAAAAGCTCTGAATTTGGTGATATCTACTTGATTCATGGTTCGTACTTGCAGGAGTTTAACGCTTTTCCTGCTCCGCATGATTGGCGATATGACGAATCTTTAGCGGGTAAAATGCGAGCTGTCACTGAAATTGGTTCACATTGGTTTGATTTAGCGCAAACGCTCTCGGGTAAAAAAATTGTAGCCATATCGGCTACATTCGGAAACTTTTTCCCACTGCGCCATGAGAAGGATGGTTTACTTTATGGTTCAAAATCTTCCCAAACACAAGAGGTGCAGGTTAGTTCGGAAGATGTGGCCATGCTTCAACTGAAATTTGAGGATGGTATTATCGGTTCGGTAGTATTATCGGAAATTTCTCAAGGGCGTATCAATCGCCTAAGTATTGAAATTACAGGAGAGAAAGCTAATCTGTGGTGGGATAGCGAGAACAATAATATTATGTACACGGGTAGAAAAAATGAAGGCATTTTATCCAATGTTTTCCCGTTTGGAAATGGGTTTGCGGACACGCAAAGACTTCTTTTCAAAGAGGTATACGCAGATATAGAATTGAGCGTTCCGTCGCCATGTCCGAACTATCC
>JGI20163J15578_10001381_pt1 | contig 10055 bp, 10 predicted proteins | sample TergutCu122P1_FD_15578 | JGI IMG/M metagenome (IMG submission 15578)
ACCGTCTTTTTTGAGTTATACATTTCGTGCAGAACTTTTAGGCGCTCATCAGGCACAGTAACCGTTCCAAAGTTTGCATCTTTTGTGCTGAATGGATAGTTAGCCGCTTCTACGCCCGCCTTTGTCAACGCATTAAAAAGCGCACTCTTACCTACATTTGGTAATCCAACAATTCCAAGTCTCATTTAATTATCTCCATTAATAAAAAATCCTGCCGGGCAGTTTTTTATTTCTGCCAAATGCAATAAGCGTAATAGCGCACGCCACAAATATAACAACACTTATCACCTGTGCTTGTTTAAATACGCCTAACATAAGGCTGTCGGTTCTGAGTTCTTCAATAAAAAATCTTCCGAAAGAATACAATAAGCCGTACCAAAAGAATGTTTGCCCATGGAATGTACGCCTATTGTCTATCGAAATCAGAATAAAAAATATAACTAAACACAAAATAGATTCGTACAAAAACGTCGGGTGTACAAGTTCGCCATTTATTAGAATTCCCCACGGCAAATCAGTGGGTCCACCATGGGCTTCTGAGTTGAAATAATTTCCCCATCTACCTACAGCCTGCCCCAGCACAACACCGGGAGCGAAAAGGTCAAATCCGTTAAGTGGTTTTATTCGCCAAAGTAAACATAATAAAAGCCCTACAAGAAAACCAAGTATCAGTCCGCCGTGAACAGCAAGTCCGCCTTGCCTCACATTAATGATTGCCAAAAAATCTCCGCTGAATTGGCTCCAGTTAAATAACACGTAATATATCCTGGCGCCCACTAATCCTGCAATAAGACAAATTACAAATATTTCAAGTGTTTTTTCGCTTTCAATCTCATGTATGGACGCACGAGAGTATACCACTATTGCGCAAAGCAAAGCGCCCGCCCCAACTAAAATGCCATACCACATAATGCTGACGCCAAAAACTTCAAATGCTATCGGATTGGGAATATTTGTGTTTAAAAAATTCATCATGGAAGTTCTCTCGCAATCAAAAGCTCAACATAACCTTCAATAATGTAGATGTGGTACAACCTGTAGTCTTGCCCGTTCGGGTCTTCTGCTATAGTTTCGAAAAAATCCACCCACACCACATCAATAAATTCATCATGTTCCATTGGCACAAAAATATTTTCATCCCTCATATGAAACGTAGCTCTAACTCCATGTGATAATAAATATTCTGATTCTAAGTTTTTATCAGCAATATAAACTCCATTTTCAAAATAAGGGTCATTCACAATTTCTTTTTCTCTTATTATCACAATTATTTCGTCTTCGCTTGCTCTTCTTAAGTCAATTGTACCAAAAAGTACATATGCGCCATCCCTTAGCAATTGCCTCGCATACTCGCCCTTTAGGTATTCTAACGTAATTTCCGGCTCATCTAACGTGCCACCATATTCCTCTATACAACCTGTCATAATTATTAGCATGCTAATAACTACGCACATTATCATCAAAATCAATTTTGTTTTTTTCATTTTAGGTCACCTATAATATATTTACATGCTTTTCAATGTATCTATTTTACGATTTCCGCCACAGAATTAGCGTCACACCCTGCTGCGTTCCCTTCATCCGTATCAAGATGTGCTTCACGTTCATGCCCGTCGCCTGAACGAATTAAAACATTGTCAAATATTACTCCACGCTCACCGCCAACTTTAAGAGCAACAATATCCTTATCTTTTACGCCTGCTTCCAACGCTTGCGCCGGAGAAAGATGTACATGTCTCAATGCAACAATCACACCATGAGAAAGCTCCACCTCACCCTTTGGCCCAATTATTTTGCATCCCGGTGTTCCGTCAAGTTTGCCCGATTCTCTAACCATTGGCGTAATCCCAATTGCCCTTGCGTCAGTTATCGCGAGTTCGACTTGTGTTTCCGGACGTGCAGGCCCAAGCACGCGAATTCCCTTCAATGTACCCTTAGGTCCAACTACATCTACTTTCTCTTCGCATGCGTATTGACCCGGTTGAACTAGAGCTTTAAAAGCAGTAAGTTCATATCCATCACCAAACAGCTTTTGAATGTCCTCTTGTTTTAAATGTAGATGTTTATTTGATAAACCTACTTTAACTTCATATTTCATTTTCGATTCTCCTTCTCTTACTTGCGTAATTTGATTTTTAGTTTTTTAATCTGTTTTCATTTAGTCATCGGATAGACAGCTTATATACGGTAAATTCCTGTACTTTTGAGCATAGTCAAGTCCATACCCGACTATAAATTTATCTTCAACGACAAACCCGGTATAATCAACGTCTATTTCAATCATTCTTCCTGCCGGTTTGTCAAGGAAAGTGCAAATCTTGAGAGTTTTTGGCTCCATTCCAAGTAAGTAGTTTTTAAGATAATTCAATGTAATCCCCGAATCAACGATATCCTCAACGATAATAACATTTTTACCTTCTATCGGCTCATCTAAGTCTTTTATGATTTTTACCGCACCACTACTCTTTGTTGAAGCGCCATAACTGCTGACTGCCATAAAGTCGATTTTCACATCCAGCTCAATATGTCTGATTAAATCTGCAAGCCAAATCACCGCACCTTTTAGAATTCCAACCACTAAAACCTCTTGCCCTGCAAAATCTTCTGTAATTAGTTTTCCTATTTCTTCTGCTCTTTTTGAAATTTGTGCTTCGTCAATCATAACTGTACCGACGTTATATCTTTCTGCCATACCTTATTTTTCCTCTTTATCATCTTCAATTTCAAATTCCACATCATCGATTACCGTTTTGTTCTTATATTTCTTTGAAAAATCCTGCGGCTGCTCCCCAACCCAATATTTATCAAGTTCATCTTTTAAGTACAGAAGAATCCAAAGCCATACAATTATATTGCTCAATGCGCCCCACACAAAAAACGCCGGCACAAATTTAAACGGTAAAACCAAATATATCAATCCCGCAATAATTATTGCTTTTTTCCGCTTCTTAACAGATTTGTCACGCATCATATATGGAATCGCTTTTATTCTTTTTCCTAAGATTCCCCAAAATAAAAATCGCATTTTTTACTCCTTAATTTTGTTTTTCTCAAGCAATTATCCGGTCAATATTCTCTATTCGCTTGACTCATTACTGTTGCTTTCCAGCAACTCACCTATTTCCGTAAGCAACTCTTCGTATCCTGTCCTTTTTAACGCCGAAATCGGAATTACCTTGTCATCAGCAGGCATTTCGAGTGTTTTTCTGATTACACTTACACATTTTGAAAGTTCGTTTCGTGAAACTTTATCAGCTTTCGTGGCAATTACAATTCCTGAAAGATTATAATGTTTCAAATAATTGTACATTTGAACATCTTGGCTTGATGGAGCATGCCTGATGTCAACAAGTTGTATTACCTTGATTAACCCACTTCTGTTGCGCAGATAACTTTCTATCATATCACCCCAATTTTCTGATATAGACTTAGATACTTTTGCATATCCATATCCGGGTAAATCCACAATTCTGAATTGGTCATTTACTTCATAAAAATTAATTGTGCGAGTCTTGCCCGGACTGCCACTCACTCTTGCAAGGTTTCGTATGTTCACGAGCAAGTTCAAAAGCGATGACTTTCCAACATTTGAGCGTCCTGCAAATGCAATCTCAGGCATATCGTCACTTGGATATTGTTCTTTTTTTACGGCTACAGAAACTAACTCTGCTTTTTTTATCTTCATATCTTCTTACTTATTATTTACCCAATCTGCACAAAATTAAGCGAATTTGAGCGCTACGGTTCCAAGCTGCGTGAAAATAGCCTGCCAAACTATTACTTGGCAGAGGGATTTTCTTGCAGATTGTGGTTCTAGTGCCAAATTTGCTCCTGGAGCGTACACGCTAGTACGTGAGGAAGCGAATTTGAGCGCTACGGTTCCAAGCTGCGTGAAAATAGCCTGCCAAATACTACTTTATGAGGACGTGTCCCAACGCCTCCTTAACACTCCCAATCAAAACAAATTCCATTTTCTTTTTCACATTTTGCGGAATTTCCTCAAGGTCAGGGGCGTTATCTGCAGGCAGAAGTACTTTCACAATGCCTGCTCTGTGTGCGGCAAGCACTTTGTCTTTTATGCCGCCTACAGGCAAAACTTTACCTCTTAACGTAATTTCTCCCGTCATTGCAACGTCTTTTCTGGCAGGCGTATTTGTCAAAATTGATAAAATCGCCGTGCACATTGTCACTCCGGCTGATGGCCCGTCTTTTGGCGTTGCACCTTCCGGAATATGAATGTGCAAATCGAGGGTTTTATGAAAATCAGGATCTATTCCATATTCATCTGCAATTGACCTTACATAACTTATACCTGCTTTTGCAGATTCTTGCATAACATCGCCCATTTGGCCGGTCAACTCAAATTTTCCGGTTCCCGGAACAGCTATAGCTTCAATAAAAAGTGTATCACCGCCAACTATTGTCCAGGCAAGCCCTGTGGTCACGCCGACTTCAGTCTCGTTATGTATTTTGTCATATCTAAATTTTTTCTTGCCTAAATAACTTTCAATTTTGTTGGTGCTGATTTTGTACTTGCTTTCTGTGCTATCCGATACAATTTTTCTTGCCACTTTACGGCATATATTTGCAATTTCTCGCTCTAAGCTCCTTACTCCCGATTCCCTTGTGTAGTAGTTGATTAAATCTCTTATTACACCCTCAGAAAACTCAATATTTTCGTCTTTAAGTCCATGTTCCTTTATCTTTTTCGGAATTAGATATTTTTGTGCAATACTTACTTTTTCATCTTCCGTATATCCCGTAATTTGTATAACTTCCATACGATCCAAAAGTGGCCTCGGAATAGTGTCAGTAGTATTGGCAGTGGTCACAAACATTACTTTTGAAAGGTCAAAAGGCGCTTCAAGATAGTGATCTGTAAACTCTTTATTTTGCTCAGGGTCAAGCACTTCAAGAAGTGCCGACGCAGGGTCGCCTTTAAAGTCTGAACCTATTTTGTCTACCTCGTCAAACAAGAATACAGGATTATTCGTTCCTGCATCTTTGATACACGAAATGACTCTGCCCGGAATTGCTCCAATGTATGTTCGTCTATGTCCTCTTATTTCTGCTTCGTCACGAACACCGCCAAGTGACATCCTTACAAAATCTCTGTTTATTGCACGAGCAATCGACCTTGCGACAGATGTTTTGCCTACTCCCGGAGGTCCAACAAGGCAAAGTATCGGTCCTTTTAACGTCTTTGACAATTTAATTACTGCTAAATACTCAAGAATTCGCTCTTTAACTTTTTCAAGCCCATAATGGTCTTCGTTTAAGATTTCTTCAGCATTAATCAAATCCATATTTTCTTTTGCAGATTTATTCCAAGGAAGAGCAAGCATCGTTTCAATATACGTCCTTATTACTCCACCCTCTGCTGAACTGGGCTGAATTTTCGAAAGCCTCTTGATTTCTTTTTCAACTTTTGCTTCAATTTGCTTAGGCATTTTAAGGCTTTTTAACTTTTTAATCCACGTATCAATTTCGTTGTCTATATCATCAGCCTGCCCAAGCTCTTCCGCAATAGTACGCATCTGCTCTCTTAAGTAATATTCTCTTTGATTTTTATTTATGCGTGTTTTTACTTTGACATTTATATCATGCTCAAGCCGTAATATTTCAACTTCATCTGCAATGATTTTATTTACTTTTTCTAATCGTTCGTTAACATCTATTTCTTCAAGAATTTTTTGCTTCTCGTCAATTTTAATATCCATATGCGACGTTACAATGTCCGCAAGTCTTCCCGGTTGGCTAATCAAAGCAACTGATTGGAAAATTTCCTTTGGAATTTTCGGCGACATAGAAAGGTATTCGTCAAAATTCGATACAACAGAGCGCATTAAAGCCGCAGTCTTTGCCGTAATCATTTCATCTTCATCATCTACTATTTTTCTTATTACACACTTAAAAAAAGGAACTTCTTGCACAACTTCATCAATATGTCCTCTACATATCCCTTCAACAAGAACCCTTATGGAATCGCCCGGAAGTTTGAGCATTTGCTTTATTTTTGCAATCGTACCAATCGAATAAAAATCATCCGATGTAGGAAGTTCTGTATTTTCATCTTTTTGAGTCGCAAGAAATATATGCTGATCAACAATCATCGCTTTTTCTAAAGCGTTAATTGACTTCTCCCTGCCTATATCAAAATTCAAAACCATATTTGGAAAAATTGTTGTTCCTCTAAGCGGGATAAGCGGCACAACAAAAAAGTCCTTCGAATCAGGTTCATCATCGGTATCTTTTAATTCTATTTCATCTTTATCTTTTTTGTCTGTCATAAAATTCTCCCCCTTCCGCTGAAAAAACAAGGCGACATTTGCGCCGCCTTCATTTTATCATGCAGTTTCTTCTCGTTTCTTTTTCTTCTTCGGCTCTCCCAAAACTAGAGTCGGCATCATTTCGTTGTCAATTGTGCTTCTGGTGATTATGCACTTAGTAACATCATTTCTTGATGGAATTTCAAACATAATATCGCCCATTACTTTTTCTAAAATACTTCTAAGCCCTCTCGCACCTGTTTTTCTCTCGATGGCTTTTTCGGCTATTCTTGCCACTGCATCTTCTTCAACTTCAAGTTCTACGTTATCCATTGAAAACAGCTTTTTGTACTGCTTAATTAATGCATTTTTAGGTTCGGTAATAATGCGAACAAGCGCATCTTTTGATAACTCTTCAAGGGTAACAACAACAGGAAGTCTTCCGATAAATTCAGGAATTAAACCATATTTCAAAAGGTCTTCAGGCTGAATTAATTTCAAAGTTTCAAAAGTCTGTGCTTTGGTAGTCTTAATATCAGAGTTAAACCCTATAACTTTCTCTCCGAGCCTTCTTTGAATAATTGTTTCCATGCCGTCAAATGCTCCACCGCATATGAACAAAACATTTGTAGTATCAAATTGTATGAAATCCTGATGAGGGTGTTTCCTGCCGCCTTGCGGTGGAACACTTGCAACAGTTCCCTCAAGTATTTTTAGGAGTGCTTGCTGCACGCCTTCACCGCTCACATCTCTTGTGATTGACGGATTATCGGATTTTCTTGCAATTTTATCTATTTCATCCACATAAATTATGCCTTTTTGAGCTTTTTCAATATCAAAATCAGCCGCCTGGATTAATTTCAGAAGTATGTTCTCAACATCTTCTCCAACATACCCTGCCTCAGTAAGCGCTGTTGCATCTGCAATCGCAAACGGTACATTTAGTATTTTCGCAAGAGTTTGTGCGAGTAACGTTTTCCCTGACCCTGTCGGTCCAATCATAACGATATTACTTTTTTGAAGTTCTATTTCTTCTTCTCCCGGTTTGCTGACATAGTTAATTCGCTTGTAATGGTTGTATACGGCTACAGCAAGTGCTTTTTTTGCAGCTTCCTGGTCGATTACATAATCTGATAAAGCCTCCATTATTTTTGCCGGCTTCGGAAGAGAACCTCTGGCAGAAATTGCAGGTTCCATTTCTGCAAATTCTTCCATGATTATATCTTGGCAAAGTTCTATACACTCATCACATATATAGACCTCAGGTCCCGCAATAAGTCTTCTGACCTGCTCCTGTGATTTTCCGCAAAAAGAGCATTGCAACTGTTTATTGCTGTCATATTTCGACATTTGATTTTTTACCCCCTAGACTCAAACACTTTATCTATAAGGCCATAGGCCACAGCAGCTTCCGCATCTAAAAAAGTATCTCTATCAGTATCTTTTTCGATAGTCGAAAGTTCCTGTCCGGTGTTTTTACTTAAAATTTTATTTAACTTTTCTCTCGTTTTTATAATGTGGTCGGCATGAATACGAATATCCTCTGCCTGCCCTCTTACGCCACCTAAAGGTTGGTGGATCATTATCTCAGCATTTGGCAACGAATATCTCTTGCCTTTTGCGCCTGATGATAATAGGAAGGCTCCCATGCTGGCTGCCATTCCAATACATATAGTTGACACATCAGGTTTAATAAATTGCATTGTATCATATATTGCAAATCCTGCCGACACTGATCCACCCGGGCTATTGATGTACAATGAAATATCTTTTTCGGAATCTTCCGCCTCAAGGAACAAGAGCTGTGCAACAATTACACTGGCAACATGTTCATCAATTGGCTCTCCCAAAAATATAATTCTATCTTTCAGAAGTCTTGAGTAGATGTCATACGACCTTTCGCCTCGCGACGTCTGTTCAATAACATATGGTATTAAAGTCATCTGTTATATCTGCTCCTCGTATAATATATTTACGGTGTTTTTAACAAGAATACCGCATGAAAACTTGTTGTCTCATAACATGTATGAGATAATGAGTCTGCCGGCAGATCGTCTTTCTGCCTAACTGTTGCTTGTTGCGTTTTTACTTGATATTAGCGTTTTCAAAAACAAAATCTACTGCTTTTTTCAATTTCATATCTTTTTCTATAAGTGGAAGTTGCTGCTCGCCAAAGGCTTCTTTTAGCTTGCTTACTTCCATTTTGTAATGACCTGCAATAATTTCAAGTTCATTTTCAAGCTCTTCTGCTGTCACTTCAAATTTTTCCTGCTCGGCAATCTGCGATATAAGCATTCTTGTTTTAACTTTTCTAAAAGCTTCTTCGCGAAGTTCACCTCTAAATGCAATGGCCTCTTTTTGCATATATTCAAGATATTGGTCAAGGGTCAGCCCTTGATAACGAAGTTGCTGATCAAGCTCACGCAACATATTATCTATTTCATCTTCAATCATCAGATTTGGCACATCAATCTCGTTTGCATTGTAAATCTGTTCGATAAGTGCATTTTTCATTTGGTTTTCCGACGACTCTTTCGCCGTTTTTTCAAGTCTTTCTTTAATTTCATTTTTTAGTTCATCAAGAGAATCATGTTCACTAACATCTTTAGCAAACTCGTCATCAAGTTCAGGTAATTCTTCTTCTTTTATTTCATGAACCTTACACTTAAATATCGCTTCTTTTCCTGATAACTCTTCAGAATGATATTCCCCGGGGAACGTTACTTTCACATCACGCTCTTCACCCACAGCCACTCCGATAAGTTGCTCCTCAAATCCCGGAATAAAAGTATTCGATCCCAGTTTTAAAGTTTGCCCTTCTGCCGTTCCGCCTTCAAATTGATGCTCACCAACATATCCTGCATAATCCAGAAGAACCATATCTCCGTCTTTCGCAGGTCTGTCTACCGCAACCATCCTAACATTTCTTTGGCGAAGTGCTATAATCTCTCTATCTACATCTTCTTCAGAAATTGTCAACTCGATTTTTTCAGTTTCAAGGTTTTTGTAATCTTTAACTTCAAATTCAGGGTATACGTCAACATCAATTGTAATTGTAAATCCCTCGCCTTTTTTGAGCTCGCTAAAATCCGCAGTTGGTCTGTCAACTACATTAAGCTTTAATTCATCAAGTGCCACCGTGTAATTTTGTGAAAATAATTGATTGATGGCATCCTCAAAGAAAATGTCTTCTCCGTAATGCGTTTCTATAAGTTTTCGTGGTGCTTTGCCTTTTCTAAACCCATCAACCGTGAATCTATCTTTATTTGCTTTATACGCATCTATAATTGCCGATTCAAATTCTTCACCGGAAAATTCCATGGTGAATTTCGCTTTATTATTATCTTTCGAAACAAATGTTGCTTTCATTAATATACTTATCCTCCTAATATCTTGAACACATAGCGCATATTATTATACCTTTTATATACTCAAAAGTAAACAATTAATCTTTAAAATTGCCCGAAATATCATCGGTTTTTGATATTGTCTTAATGAAACGCACGAGACTTTGTCTCAAAAGTTTCAGTTAAATGATACAATCATCTCATTACAAAAGAAATGAGGTGAACAACAATTAGGAGGATTGAACTTAACATGGATGAACAGCAAAAGTATGAAGTCATCAAAGACTTAGTCGGAAATGGTGGTAACAAAAGCCGTGCAGCGCTTACGTTATGTTGCTCAAAACGCAGCATCGACAGGTATATTGCAGGATACAAATCTGTAGGAAAAGCTTTTTTCTTGCATGGAAATCGTGGACGTACACCGATTCATGCACTTGAC
>JGI20163J15578_10001383_pt1 | contig 10049 bp, 10 predicted proteins | sample TergutCu122P1_FD_15578 | JGI IMG/M metagenome (IMG submission 15578)
GAAAATCAAACAAAAGTACCTCTTTTAAGAGGTACCTTTGCCTATTTTATGTTATATACTGATATATTATATTTTATTCTTCGTCTTCTTCATCTTCATCTTCGTCACCATTATCTTCGCCGTTGTCATAGCCATTCTCTTCGCCGTTATCATAGCCATTATACTCGCCATTTTCATAGCCGTTTTCCCCATTGCCATTAGCATTAGGGTCATCACCATTACCAAAGCAAGCAACAGCTAAAGAGGCTACCATTAGCAAAACAATCAGCAAAATTAGCTTTTTTTGCATCCTTTTACCCTCCTCCTTAAGTTTTTATACTTACACTTAAGGATACCAGATATACTGAAAATATTCAACTATTTTCCAAGTAAAATACATACAAAAATCCCTTTGGTTTGAAAGTTATCCAGGTTGTCAATGTTTTCAGGGCTTGGTTTTTTATAAAAACTAACCATTAAAAACTCTCTTTAGTCCGCTTTAATTATTTTTCCCGGATTTAAAATTAAATTAGGGTCTAATATTTTTTTCATTTTGGCTTTAAACTCCAAATCTTCTTTACTGAATGCAAGTTCCATATAAGGCAATTTTTCTAAGCCAATTCCGTGTTCCCCCGTTAAACATCCCCCCATATCAAGAGCAGCCTTGAATATTTCTGCACTAACTTCTTCTGCTCTACGGTATTCTGCCTCATCTTTAGGGTCATATAACATATGTGGATGTAGATTCCCATCCCCCGCATGGGCCAGTTGAGCAATGATAATATCATATTTTTGACCCAACTCCGTCACCTTGCAAAGCATTTCCGGTAGTTTACTCCTGGGAACTGTTGCATCTTGAACCATAAGGGCAGGCTTTATCCTTCCTAAAGCCCCATTTCCGGAACGCCTTGCTTTCCACAAATTTTCACGCTCTGTCTCACTTTCAGCTTTTTTGTAGCTACCTGCACCCATTTCTCTACAAATTTCAGCAATAATATCCATCTGTTCATCAACTTCCACTTCATATCCATCAATCTCAATAAGCAACAAGGCTTCTGTGTCCTTTGGAAATCCTAAATTTAAAAAATCATCTACTGCCCTAATAATAACGCCATCCATGATTTCCAAGGTAGTAGGCACAATACCCTTTGCGATTATAGCAGATACTACTTCCCCTGCCTTGTCCAAACTGCCAAATAAGGCAACCATAGTTCTAACTGCCTCAGGTTTTTTAGTTAGCTTTACAAGAACTTTGGTAATAACCCCAAAAGTTCCTTCAGAACCATTAAAAATTCCCGACATGTTTGGCCTATTGTCAACCGGATTAGAAAGGCCTCCAAGTTGTACAGTCTCTCCTGTTGCTAATACAACTTCCATGCCAAGAACATGTTCTTTTGTTACTCCATATTTCACTCCCTTGATTCCGCCTGCACACTCTGCCACATTGCCTCCAATAGTAGCAACCTTTAAACTAGCCGGATCCGGCGCAAACATATATCCCATTGGTTCCACAGCTTTAGTTAAATTTAGATTAATCACACCTGTCTCTACCAATGCTGTTTCATTTATAGCGTCAATGTCAAGAATTCTGTCCATTTTAGTCAGGACCAGGACTATTCCTCCATCTGGAGTTACAGCACCTCCACTTAAACCGGTGCCTGCACCTCTTGGCACAACTTTGATCCCTGTTTCATTAGCAAGTTTCATTATCTCTGCCACTTCTTCTGCACTCTCAGGGAATACGACAGCCCCCGGCTGATATACAAATGGAGAAGAGTCATATGCATAAATTTCCATTGAAATTTTACTTGTTAGCACATCATTACTTCCTACAATTTTCTTTAGACGATTTGTAATATTTGGTACCATTACCGTTTTTCCAATACTTTCTTTAGTTTTTCCAGCTCTTCCTCGCTAATTTTATAATAATGCTCCGGACCTGGAAATTTCTTGTTTTCAACGTCTGCTTTATACTCAATAAGTGCTTTTTCAATATATTCATTCATGTTTGCATATTGTTTAACAAACTTGGCAACATGTCCTCCAAAAAAGCCTAGTAAGTCATGTACCACAAGAACCTGACCATCACAATAGGGGCCTGCACCAATACCTAACGTGGGAATTTTTGAGTTTTCAGTAATAATTTTAGCTAATTCAGCAGGTATAGCTTCCAGTAAAATACACACACATCCCGCTTCTTCAAGGGCCTTTGCATCTTCGATGATTTTAATTGCTGCTACTGCATCCCTTCCTTGAGCTTTAAATCCACCAAGCATGGCAACCGATTGAGGTGTCAGCCCTATATGTCCTATAACCGGAATACCTGCCTTTGTAATAGCACTTACTTTATCCGCCATTTCAATGCCACCCTCAAGTTTAACACTATCTACCCCGGCTTCCTGCATCAACCTACCTGCATTAGTAATGGCCTGTTCGACAGAAACTTGATAGGACATATATGGCATGTCTCCTATGATGAAACAATTTGGTGCTCCTTTTTTAACAGCCTTGGCGTGGTTTACCATCATATCCATAGTTACAGGCAATGTATTGTCAAACCCATAGACGCACATTCCCAGAGAATCTCCTACTAAAATAATATCAATACCTGCTTTATCTTCTATAACTGCAGTGGGAAAATCATAAGCCGTAAGAAAAGTAATTTTTTCTCCTTTTGCTTTTTTCTCCATTAAAGTATGGATTGTAACCTTTTTCCTTGTTGGAGCCTGAGTTGATACTGCACATGTACTCATATTTGTTTCCTCCCAAAGCCTTGTTTTAGGTTTTGATTTTTAACATTTTTAGCTTGTAATACAGTGTACTTCTTGGAATGCCCAGTGCCTCAGCGGTCTTAGATTTGTTACCTTGAAAATCCTCTAGTCTTTTTAAAATCATTTGCCTTTCCGTTCTCTCTGTTTCCTCTATAAGGCTTGAAGCAAAATCGTTTTTTTGAATTATCTTATGGTCTTTAATTTCTTCCGGTAGATGTTCTCTCTTAACTATTCCATCATCAGCCAAGATTACAAGTCTTTCAACAACATTTCTTAGCTCTCTTACGTTTCCCGGCCAAGAATAATTCAATAAAATAGTCATTATGTCAGAAGAAATATCTAAAGATTCTTTTGAATATAGGGAACAAAACTCTTTTACAAATATAGACACCATATCGGCAATATCTTCTCTTCTTTCACGTAAAGATGCAATGTCCAAGGAAACTACATTCAAGCGATAATAAAGATCTTTGCGAAAGAGCCCTTCTGCAATCATTTCTTCTAAAACTCTATTGGTAGCAGCTATTACGCGCACATCAATATGAACAGGCTCTCTGCCTCCTACCCTGTAGAAGATCTTGTTTTGCAATACTCTTAGGAGTTTTACCTGCATATCCGGCTGCATTTCTCCTATTTCATCAAGAAAAATAGTACCATTATGGGCCAGTTCAAATTTGCCGGGTTTGCCTTTTTTATCTGCCCCGGTAAAAGCTCCCCCGCTGTAGCCAAAAAGTTCGCTCTCAAAAAGCGTAGCCGGAATAGCACCACAGTTTATCACAACGAATGGTTTATCTTTACGGTTACTTTCTTGATGAATAGCTTCAGCAAACAGTTCCTTGCCTGTTCCACTTTCACCTCTTATTAATACAGAGGCATTTGTAATTGCAACTCTTTTGGCCATACTGATGGCATTTTGGAGTTTTTTACTTTTACCAATTATTTTTGAAAAAGGATTTTGGTTTTCTCCAATTTTGCTCATTGCTTTTTCAAGTTTTCTAACTTGTGAGCTGGCTTTTGTTAATTCTCTATGAAGATACACCGTTTCTGTTATATCCCGTTCACTTGACACGCTGCCAACTAACCCATCAGCTACTCTGATAGGTTTGGCATTTATGAGTACATGAGTATCATGGCAAGGCTGATGGTAGGCATCCTTATAGCGTTTCAGTGATTGTCTTGCCTCTGTAACAACAAGATTTGTAAAAAAAGATTTGATCTTTTTTCCAAGAATTTCACTACTTTTTATATTATACAAAGATTGAGCCTTATAATTCCATCCAATAACATTATCATTATTATCTATAATGGTTATCGCTTCATTTACTGTTTCCAGTACTGCTTTTAAAACACCTTCTGTAACTTTTATTTTATCCCACAACACTGGTACTATATCTTTTAAGACTATTATTCCTTTTGGTCCCTGCTCATCTTCAACTAGAAGGATCCCATTTTCCCCTAAAACATCTATTAGTGAAATGATATCCTCCAAAGCTGCTGTTGCCTGTACCGGCAATACATTTTTTATCATTATTTCGGAAACTGCCATGTCACATTGATTTTTCACAAGTGAAAGGATTTTTTCCCTTAGTATTAGGCCTATTTCTTCGCCCTTTACTAACGCTGCTATGTACTCGTTTTCTTCAAATTCTTTTTGCAGTTTCTTTACTGTTATATCAACCGCAACAGTTATTATGGGACCCTTCATAATATTACTGGCGGTTATATCTTGTATACTAACCACTGCCATACAATTCACCACACTTTACCGTATAAAATCAAGATATTTTGTTTCCAGTTCTTCCACAATTGCTTGACCATTGGTCATATTTATGAACATTTCTCTTAGCTTTTCAGCTTCTAAAAATTTGACAAATACATTTATTGTCACCATATCTGTATAATCAATATCTTCTAGTGGTAGCTCCAATTCTTCAATCTTTCTCTGCAAAGCACCAAATTGGGAATAATCAATAACTATTCTTAAACGCCTATGTAGGATTTTTTTAACCTCAACAGCAGCATGAATCCCTTGAGATGCACATTGACCATAGGCTCTTATAAGACCTCCTGCTCCAAGGAGTTTACCTCCAAAGTATCTTGTTACAACAACCACCACATCTTGGAGGTTCTTATTTTTTATCAATTCCAGAAGAGGTTTCCCTGCTGTACCACTCGGCTCACCATCATCACTTGCTTTTTGACAGAGCCCTTTATCTCCTAGTAAGTAAGCATATACATTATGGTTGGCTTCTTTATGTTTTTCCCTAATGGATATAATAAAGTCTTCCGCTTCAGTTGTTGAATCAACTGGGGCCACATGTGCTATAAATCTTGATTTTTTTATAATTAATTCACTTTCCGCTTTATGTTTAACTGTATAGTAATTGGTCAACATCATAACCATTCATTCCTTTTACACGAAACTCTACTCGGTTGAAGGTTTCATACCCTTATCCACCAAAACTATTACTACTTCGCCTATAATTTAAGATATTCCTTCTATAGCCTACAGATTAGATAATATATTTCCTCCTGCCTACCATACTGAACACATTGAATGAAATTTATCTTTTATACTACTCTCAAGTAAAAATCGTATCCATCTTGCGAACTTTTTGCCCCAAGTCTACGTCCGCTTGCCTTACAGAGGCAATAATGGAACTTTAAAAGAGTAACCCCGACACCAAAAATGCCGGGGTTACTCTTAAAATCCTTTTCGTTCTTTAATCGGCTTTAACAGGTTTTTGACCTCTGGCAACACAAATATTACCTGTTCTAACCACTTCTATAATACCGTGATCCTTTAGTACTTCACATAAAGCATCTATTTTTTCACTTTCACCGGTTAATTCTATAACCATTGTTTCTCTGTTTACATCAACAATATGAGCCCTGAAAATATTAACTATATCAACAATTTCGCTCCTTTTTTCCGGTCGTGCATTAACTTTAATCAGTGCAAGTTCCCTAACCAGAGCAGGCTCTGTAGTTAGGCTTTTTACTTTAATAACATCAACCAATTTCTCCATTTGACTTATAACCTGATATATTTCATTTTCATCACATTCTACTACAAGCGTTATTCTTGTGACCTTTTCCTGTTCGGTAGGGCCGGCAGCTATACTTACAATGTTAAATGCCCTGCGGCTCACTAATCCTGAAATATGGGATAAAACAGTCGGTCTATCAACTACTAATAGTGCAAGTATGTGCTTCATAGTCACACTCCTCTTTTTTGATAAGTATTGATAGTATAAAGGTGGAATAACTTTTTTGCAACAAAAAAATTACCAATTTAGGTTTAAATTTTTATAAAGCGATAATATAACTGATCTGCCAATATAGCTATCTCTTGGATGGATAATTGCTCCATTCTTTTTTGGGGATCAATTTGGCTCAATGAACAAGCCTCAATGATAACCTCTCTGCTTAAATCCAACTCTGAATTCGATAGACTGTTTAACAAAGTTTTTCTTCGTTTTCCGAACCCGGCCTTAATAATTTTAAATAAAAATCTTTCATTTTTCACATTCACCTGGGGTTCTTGTCTTCTAACAAGTTTAACAACCGCAGAATCAACCTCAGGCTTAGGAATAAATACAGTAGGAGGAATTTTAGCAATTTGTGAAACTTCTGTATAATACTGTACCCCTAAAGTAAGTGCTCCGTAGTCCTTTGTCCCCGGTCTTGCAATCATCCTTGCAGCAACTTCTTTTTGGATCATAAAAACCAGCTTATTAACGTTAAAGCCACTTTCCAATAAATTCATGATTATGGGGGTTGTTATGTAGTAAGGAAGATTAGCAACAATGTTATAAGGACCTTGTATTCCTCTTTCCTCCATTATTTCATCAAAATTTACTTTTAGGGCATCTCCATTTATTATTTCCACATTTGGATATTTTCCGGTTGTTTCTTCAAGAACCGGAAGTAATTTTTTATCTAATTCAACGGCTATTACTTTTTTTGCAACCTGAGCTAATCCTACAGTTAAAGAACCCATTCCAGGTCCAATTTCAACAACATATCCCTCTTCTACTTGGGCACCTTGTATTATTTTCGTTATTATATTGTTATCTATTAAAAAATTCTGCCCCATTCTTTTATTAGGCTTGATATCATACTTATTCATTAAGTATTTAAGACGGCTTAAATTTATCAGTTCCATCGTATCCTCTTTTCCTTCGCACATTCATAGTTTTACTTTTAATACTACTCTTAAGTAATAAAAAATAGCCACCTTTTTGCATGGTTGCAGCTACTTTTTAAAAATATAGTTTGCAAACCCCGCCTTTCGTATAATCGGAAGTTGGTGCATTCGTAACAATTACAATTAAATCCTGAAAAATCTCTTGGCATTTTCAGTTGTATGATAAGCTATTTCTTCCACAGATTTTTTTCTTATCTGTGCTATCTTTTCGGCTACATATTTAACATAGCTCGGTTCATTTTTTTTACCTCTTTCAGCCTGAGGAGTTAAGTATGGACAGTCAGTTTCTATAAGTAGCTTTTCTATAGGTACAACTTCTGCTACCTGAACAAGCTTTGTTGCGTTGGAGTAAGTCACCGGTCCTGCCAAGGATATATACCATCCTTGCTTTACACATTCCAGAGCCATTTGTGCACTTCCGGAAAAACAATGCAGTACCACTCCCACATCAGAAGCTTTCTCTTGTTTTAGTATTTCCATTGTTTCTTGGTGAGCGTCTCTATCATGGATAACTAATGGCTTATTTAGTCTCTTGGCAAGGGCAATTTGCTTTTTAAAAGTCTCCCTTTGCACTTCCTTTGGAGATAGGTTACGGTAATAATCTAAACCTGTTTCACCTATTGCTACAACTTTTTTATTGGCAGCAAGAGTTTCAAGAATTCTTTCAACCTCCAGATTATACCTACTTGCATAGTGAGGATGAATGCCAACTGCTGCATATTGATTAGGGTATTTTTGTGCCAACTCAACTGCTTTTCTGCTGGTTTTTACATCAAAACCTACATTAAGGATATATAAAATTTGGTTTTCTTCTGCCCTTAGAACTACCTCATCCAAATCCTTTGCAAATTTTTCATCGTTTAAGTGAGCGTGAGAATCAAATAATTCTATCATTTTATCTTTGCTCCACTATCCATATTTTTATCGGGCGTTAAAAGAGCCAGGTTATCATTATCGTCAGAAGCTGCAAGAATCATACCTTGGGACATGATACCTCTCAACTTGGCAGGCTTTAAATTTGCAACAAAAGCAACTTTTTTGCCTACTAATTTTTCAGGTTCATAATATTTAGCGATGCCGGCTACAACCGACTTTTCTTCGTTCCCTAGTTTAAGCTTAAGTTTGAGTAATTTATCAGCTTTTTCAACTTTTTCTGCTTCTAAAACTTCTGCTACACGTAGGTCAATTTTCATAAAATCTTCAATAGATATCTCCGGCAGTAGCTCAATTTTATTTTCTTCTTGTGGCTTTACATTTGTATTTTCTCCAGTTTCAGAAATTGCAAGCATCTCTTCCTTATCCAACCTTGGAAATAGAGACTCTCCTCTGCTTATATTCACACCTACAGGCATAATACCCCATTGCTCCAAACTATCCCAAGCCTGAACATCTTTTTTGTCAGATATACCTAGTTGCTCCCAAACCTTACCTGGAGTTTTTGGCATAAATGGAGTAATTAAAATCGTGGTAAATCTAATTACTTCAATTAAAGTATAGAGAACTGTATTCAATCTTTCTCTCGTATCATCATTTTTAGCAAGGCCCCAGGGTGCTGTTTCGTCAATATATTTATTGGCCCTGTTAATGAGCCTCCAAATTTCCTCTAGTGCACCATTAAACTGAACCTTATCCAGGAATTTATCCACCTTTTCAGGCAGTTCCAAGGCCATATTTTTTAACTCATTATCTATTTCTTCAAAACTACCCGGTTGGGGAATTTTACCTTCACAAAACTTATTTACCATAGCTGTAGTTCTGCTTAAAAGATTGCCAAAATCATTTGCTAAGTCAGTGTTTACCCTTTCAATTAAAATTTCTTCAGAATAGTAACCATCAGAGCCATAGGGCATTTCTCTTAACAGGAAATAGCGAATAACATCACTACCATATTTATCTACTAATACAAGAGGATCAACTACATTTCCTTTGGATTTGGACATTTTCCCGCCTCCTATAAGTAGCCATCCATGTCCAAATACTTTTTTTGGTAGTGGCAGATCTGCGGCCATAAGAATAATTGGCCAGATAATAGTGTGAAATCTTACGATATCCTTTCCTACAAGATGGATTGCACTTGGCCAAAACTTTTGGAAAAGCTCGTCATCTTCCTTTGAGTAACCCAAAGCAGAGATATAATTAGTTAAGGCATCAAACCAAACATAAATTACATGCCTTTCATCAATTGGAACCGGGATACCCCATTTAAATGTAGTTCTGGAAACACACAGATCTTCCAGTCCTTGCTTTATGAAATTAACCATTTCATTTTTACGTGTAACAGGTTGTATAAATTCAGGGTTGTTTTCTATATACTCCAGAAGCCTATCTGCATACTTGCTCATTTTGAAAAAATAGCTTTCTTCTTTTAAAAGTTCTACAGGCCTTAAACAATCTGGGCAGACCTTATCTTCTCCAAGTTGCCTTTGTCCCCAAAATGTCTCGCAAGGCGTGCAGTACCATCCCTCATATTCTGATTTGTATATGTCACCCTGATCATAAATCTTTTTAAATATATATTGAACTGTTTCTTTATGTCTTTCTTCAGATGTTCTAATGAAATCATCATACTGAATATCCAACTGCTCCCACAGGTGTTGAAATGAGGCAACTATTTTATCAACATATTCAATAGGGGTAACACCTGCCTCCTCAGCTTTTCTTTGAATTTTCTGCCCGTGCTCATCTGAACCCGTCAGAAACCAAACCTCTTTGCCCTGTAACCTGTTATAACGAGCCAGAGTATCTGCCATAGTAGTAGTAAGAGCATGACCAATATGTAACCTGTCACTTGGATAATAGATGGGGGTTGTTATATAAAACTTCTTTTTATCACTCATTGCTGATTCCTCCTGTTAAATACTAATAAAAAAGGTCCCACCTAAAGCAGGTGAAAGACCTAGACATCAATGCGGTAAGCATATTATAGGCAATATATGATTTGATGTCAAGGTTGTCCTGAAAATTACATTATAGTTGCAATTTTCCAGGTGGCCGGGTTTTCGACACTTTAACAATAAAAAAAATGCCATAAAGCCTGAAGACAGGTTATTTTTGTTGTCAAATTCCCAAAGAAATTTCGTTGTATGTGT
>JGI20163J15578_10001385_pt1 | contig 10048 bp, 9 predicted proteins | sample TergutCu122P1_FD_15578 | JGI IMG/M metagenome (IMG submission 15578)
TGCCCAGCGGGAGGGCTACTCCATTGAAATTGTCAAAGCGGACATGACAAAGGCTTTTCCTTTTCCAGATGAATCCTTTGATTTCATCTTCCATCCTGTGTCCAATTGTTATGTAGAAGATGTGAACCATGTTTGGCGAGAGTGTTATCGAGTGTTACGACCCAGGGGTGTATTGGTCTCAGGGCTAGATAATGGGATGAATTTTATGTTCAATGAGTTGGAAAAAGAACCTCTTACTGTTGAGAATGTCCTGCCCTTTAATCCACTGAAAAATCCAGCCCAGATGGCCATTCTTGAAAAGGATGATGGGGGTGTGCAATTCAGCCATACCTTTGATGATCAAATCGGAGGGCAACTGGAAGCAGGATTTGTCATTACGGCAGCTTATGAAGACTACAATAATGTGGAAAATTGTTTGACAGTGAAGTATAACATACCTGTTTTTTGGGTCACTCGGGCAGTGAAGCTATAGAGGAAGCACTTGTGTTTTGCCTAAAACTATGCTTATAAAAGTACATTTGGAGGGGTCAAATGCTTAGGGTTAAAGAGAAAAGGCTTTGGAAAATAGTTGCATTCATTTTTTTGGCGGTTATATTGATCAAGGGTTGTACCTATAATGTTGATTATCCAGAGAATGGCCTGTGTAATCAAGCCGAAGAGATGTTTATCCTTGATGAAGGGGTACTTGTTCCTGATGATAAATATTCAGATAATGCCTTAACCAATGATAATGAAAAGGGTTTGGCTCCTAGACTTTGGGAATACGAATTCATTTGGCCAGAAGGGCGGAATCAGGAGTGGGAAGAAGACATTATCTATTTTGCTCAAATGTTTCTCTTTGACCATCCCCTATTGCGTAATGTTCAAATTCCCACCAGTGACGTGGAGTCTATTCTAAGTGGTGCCAGATTCAGTGACCACACGGATAATTTTCATGATGCCAAACTAAGAGATCAGTTTCTCCACAAAATACACAAGTTGATTTCCTTTATCCCAGAATTAGAAGACCATGAGATTATTTTTTCCTTATCAGAAATAGCTACCCTGTTGGGCGATGCACATACAGGATTAGTGTTAAATCGGTTTGCCTTCCAGCGTTTGGGGCATCATTACTATCCCTTTGATTTCATCTACTTTAGTGAAGGTTTTTTTGTTCGAAGTGTCTCGGCTCCTTCTGATTCTCTAGAATATTATGAAGAGGCACTTTATAGTCGGTTATTGGCAATCAACGGAGTTGATGTTGAGCAGATGATGGAAATGTTATCCGTTGTTATTCCTCATGAGAACAATTATCAACTCTTGGTGCGAGGGGATTTGGCGGATTTGATGCAGCATGGAGAATTACTCACTTATCTAGGGATAACAACAGGGGGCGAAACCGAATTTTTGTTTGAAAATCTGGAAGGGGATGTCTTTAGGGTAAATGCAACAGCAAGAGCTGTCTGTAGGGATGTTTATATTGAGACCACCTTCATAGATATTAATGTTGAAGAGTTTCTAAAATACTCCAGGCCTAAATGGCAGTGGTTTGAGTTTCTAGAGGATTATAATACAATGTATCTGCGTTTACACAATCTCTTTGGGACACCAGCAACCCCATCATTAGAAGACTTTTATCTAAGCCTTGCACAGGAGACAAGTAAACTTCTGGAGACAAGGAAAATCGATAAATTTGTGATTGACCTTAGAGATAACAGAGGGGGATTCCTTGAATACTTTGAAATCCTTTTCGAACTGGTTTACTCTGAGAGAAGTGATTTTGGCTCTGTTTATGTGCTCATTAATCACTATACCTACTCTAGCGGTGTTGTGGCTGCGGCAATATTGAAAAATTATATTAAGGATGTGTTGCTGGTAGGAGAGCCTACAAGTCAACCACCTAATTTCTTTGCGGGAACATCCACCTACTGGCTTCCCAATTCAAACCTATCCTTTGAAGTTTCAAGAGTGTATTTTAGGATTTTACCAGATTATTTGAAGGATACTTTACATCCAGACATTCTTATCCCCATGACTTTTGAGGACTTTATCAACCATCGTGACCCTGTGTTGGAGGCGATTATAGCTGATGTCAATTAGAGAGATCGAGTACAACCGTGTTATTTTTTATATAAAGAAGATAAAAGCAAAATTCAAATTAGAAAAATCAGGCAAAGTTCACAAAAATAAGTTGCTATGTTTACAAACATATGATAAAATAAACTCAATCACAAAAGAGTAAATCACGAAGGAGTAAAATGTAAAAGAGCAAAACACAAAAGAGCAAATCGAGAAGACTGACTTTGTCAATCCCATTGTGAAGGTGAAGAGCATGTTTATTGGAAGAGTAGAGGAGTTAAATCATTTAAATAAAGCATTTCAATCAAGTGGGTTTGAGTTTGTTGTGATTTATGGCCGCAGGAGAGTGGGAAAAACCTCATTAATCAATGCATTTTTGGAAGATAAGAGAAGTGTTTATTACATGGCGATAAATGAAAAAGACGATTCTAACTTACTGGGCTTAAGTGAGGAAATCGTTGGGCGTCAGGGGTCAGGGATAAAGTTTGATAACTATGAGAAAGCTTTTTTGGAGGTGTATGAACAAGGAAAGAGTGAGAGAGTGGTATTTGTCATTGACGAATTTCCTTACCTGGCAAAGTCTGCGCCTCATGTTGTATCCATACTCCAAAAAATGATTGATCACTATTATTTAAAATCTAAGATAATGTTGATTTTGTGTGGCTCATCTATGTCATTTATGACCAAGCAGATATTAGGATATGAAAGTCCATTATACGGTAGAAGAACATCTCAAATGAAGATAAAGCCTTTTTCATATGTACAGTGCAAAGCTTTTTTTCCAAATATGAGTTCCGATGATTTAATGGGAATATACGGAATTACAGGAGGTATTCCTCAATATCTATCTTTCATGTGTGGACGAAGCAGTTTAGAGAATAACATAAAGAACGCTTTCTTGTCCAGCAAGGGGTCATTATATGAAGAACCAGCCAACCTGCTGTTACAAGAACTTCGAGAACCAGCAAGCTATAATTCAATATTAAGTGCCATTGCAGGGGGAGCCAATAGACTTGTGGAGATATCCAACAAGACTAATATCTCATCAAACAATGTGTCGGCAGCCTTAGACAACTTGATGGAATTGGGTATTGTGGAGAAGATAACACCGATGGCACAGGGGGCAGGTCGCTCAAAGAAAACCATCTATCGTATTTGCGATAGTATGTTTCGGTTTTGGTTTCGCTATATTATGAAGAATCAAGGGATGATTGAGCGGGGCAGAGGCGACCTGTTGTACCAAAAGATAGAGAATGAAATGAGTGATTTTTTGGGTCCTGTTTTTGAGCAGGTCTGCAAGGATTGGATGTGGAATAATGTTCCAAATTCAGAATATGTAATGGATTGGTTTGAAAATCTTGGACCGTGGTGGGGGCGCGACCCTGTAAAAAAAGAAGAGGTAGAGATAGATATTGCTGGATTTTCATCCGAAACAAATGCAGTTTTTTTAGGGGAATGCAAGTGGAGAAATAAGCAAGTAGATGCATCTACTTTACGAACACTACTAGCAAGAGGAGCTTTTTTTAGCAATCCCATCAAGTATTACTTTGTATTTTCAAAGAGTGGATTTACAAAAGAGTGTATAGATTTGGCAAAGAGAGTAGATGCCTTTTTGATACCATTTTCTGAAATGTGAAATATGCTTTGGAAAACGGATAATGCAAGCTGATAAAGGACGAACCAAGAAAGGCAGAATATTATGAATATCTCGGAAAACATACTGAAACACAACCTACAAAATGTATATTTTTTGGTGGGAACCGCTTGCGGTGGCAAAACCACCATGGCATCTGCTCTCTCGGAAAAATACGGCTTTCTCCATTTCAATGACAACTGGAATGAAGACACTTTTAAAGTCTGGCAGTCTATTATTAACAAAAAGTATCAACCCAATGCAACCAGCAGGAAAGAAATTGACTGGGAAGCTTATTTTAGCCGCTCTGTGGAAGAATTCTTGGCCGACAAAGACATTCACGGTACCAATGAGCAACTGGAGTTTTCCATTATAGAACTGGTCAAATTATCCCAGGAGAATAAAGTGGTGGCCGATATTTGGATTGAGGACTGGCAGTTGTTATCGGAAATATCGGATTACAACAGAATTGCCTGTTTGTTAGCACCAGGGGACCTTATCATCCGCGATTATTATCAACGACCAGATCATGCGGATTTTACAAATTGCATCAAGTCGCTGAAAAACCCAGAAGAAAAGTTTGCCACCCAAAACGAATTGTTTCGACTTGGAGCTACTCAAATGGCTGAAAAGGCAAAGCAGTACGGCTTTTTCCAGATGATGCGAGGGGAAGATAGTACTGTAGAAGGTACTTTGAAATTATTGGAAGCGCACTTTGGATTGTAAGACAACTTCAAACTTATGAAAAAGAAGACAATGGATTTGTGAAAATAAGGATAAAAAATGAGGCCAACTTTCAAGGAACAAACTTCTTGAGAGAGGCCTCTTTTAGTGGGTTCTATACATGGTTTTTGGGAAGTACTCATGTTTCCGCAAAAATCACAAGCATAAATTAAAATTTTACTTGACATATTATCAATTTGATAATATAATCAAATCGATAATAAAGGGGAGAGGATAATAAATATAGGAGGATGAAATGCTTAGTAACGCAATAAAACATTACACCAATCCCGTTCGGGGTAAACTGCTATTCGAAATATCGTTAAGGGGACAAGCCACTGCCAAAGAATTACAAAAGAAATTTCCTGATATTCCCCAGGCAACCCTGTACAGATATCTGAAGATGATGTTAGCGGATAGTACCATAAAAGTGGTAGAGGAGAAACAAGTACGGGGAACGATAGAGAAAACCTATGCTCCAACCACCAACCTGGTTTCTTTGACTGCCAATCGGTCGGAAGCAATACAGCGCATTTGGGATGACAATGATCGAGAGGCTGTTATGGAACTCTTGTTGGCGCTTGTTGCGGGCATTACTGCTGAATTTGAGAATTATCTGAAGAGCGAGGACGTCAACTTTGAAGCAGATGGATTCAGCTTTAAAACTGCTCCTGTCTATGCCACAGCAGAAGAACTAACAGAGGTGAAACATGCCCTTGGAGAGTTAATGGCGAAATTGATGGCCAACGAACCGGATGGAGAACGTAGATTGCATAACCTCTGTACAATTATTACACCACCCAAAACACCTTAAGTTAACTTAACACAAGATGGAGGAAGACAAGATGATTGAAGAGAAAATTATAGTTGGAGAGAATACAGAGTATCCTCTAAACGGACTACTGACCCTGCCTGACAACCTGGACACTCCTGTTCCTGCTGTAGTGTTTGTACACGGTTCCGGATCCTCCGATATGGATTCAAATATATATGCTGTACGACCCTTTAAGGACTTTGCCCAGGGCTTAGCAAAACAAGGAGTGGCCAGCATACGTTATGACAAACGCTCTTTTGCGCACCCTATGAAGATTAGAAAAGTGCTCAAGGATTTTACTGCTTGGGAAGAAGCCATTGAAGATGCCATTCTTGCGGCAAACCTTCTAAGGAACGACCCTAGAGTTGATTCTGATAAGGTATTTATTGCCGGGCTTAGTCTAGGGGGAATGCTTGCTCCCAGAATCGATGCCCAGGGCGGTGATTTTGCAGGCATCGTTATTCTGGCCGGTACACCACGTAGACTGGAAGTGGTAATACAGGATCAAATGAATGATCCAGACCTTAAGCAAAAAGGTGTGCTTATGAAATTCATCAATTGGCAAATGAGGAAGATGCTACCAAAGCTTGAGAATCTATATGAGATGACCGATGAAGAAGCCAGAAACATAAAAACTTTTGGTGGATTGAGCGCCCTATATTACAAAGATATGGGTAAAAAGCAAGTGGAAGAATATTTGGCGGAAAGTACCAAGCCTATCCTGGTAATGCATGGAGACGCTGATTTTCAAGTTTCCACCGAAAAGGACTTTAACGAGTACAAGCGCATACTAAGCAACCATCCCCATGCAACATTTAAACTGTACCCCAATCTCAATCATGTATTTATGCAATCGGTATGTGGTAAGGAAAAGTCGGTAAAAGAGGAGTACGGGAAGCCACAGCATGTGGAGAGTGTTGTGATTGATGATATGGCAACCTGGATAAAAGGATAAACGGTACCCCTTGTCAAGGGCACTGATACAGTCTAAAATGCAACACTTTCCAATGATAAAAAGATGATAGAATGAAGACAACTACTTGTCCAGATGTGTGACATGTGTTATGTTTGTTTAGAAAGTTAAAAGAGAAGAGTCCTGTATTCAATAACGAATATCACGGTAACTGGAGAAGGAGCATGCAATTGATTCCACTAATACAAATCCGAAACATGCATAAAATATATAATCCAGGCGAAAATGCTGTCCATGCATTAGATAGCATAAATTTGGATATCTATAAAGGTGAAAGCGTTTCAATTGTAGGACAATCGGGTTCGGGGAAATCCACACTAATGAACATGATTGGTTGCTTAGATACCCCAACAAAGGGAAGCTATTTACTAGATGGTTGCGACGTTTATGGAATGTCAGACAATCAACTTTCGGATTTTCGTAATAAGGCAATAGGGTTTATATTTCAAGGCTTTAATTTAGTGAATAACTTAGATGCATTGGGGAATGTGGAGTTACCTTTAATCTATCGAGGTGTGAGCCGACGGTTACGCCAAAATATCGCAAAGGATGCTTTGAGAAAAGTAGGCTTAGGTGATAGAATGAAGCATAAGCCCAGTGAGCTGTCTGGTGGGCAACAACAAAGAGTGGCAATTGCCAGAGCCATAGCAGCCAAACCACCGATTATTTTAGCCGATGAACCTACAGGGAATCTGGATACAAAATCTTCTAAGGAAGTCATGGATATCTTAACCATGTTGAATCAGAGTGGGCACACGATTATTCTGATCACTCATAATGAAGGAATTGCGAAACAAAGCAAGCGAATCATTCGAATTGTGGATGGGCGAATTGATACGGATTACGAAAATGATTTTGGAGGAGATGTATAGTGGGTTTGAAAAAGAAAAAAACTAAAGAAAATACAAACGGGATTTCCTTTGATCAACAAGAAAGTACATTTGGCATAACAAATGGGATTTCCTTGGATGAGCAAGAAAGTCCATTTGACATCGCAGGTTTAGGCCATAAAAAGAAAAAGAAACTTCCTCCTTGGATGATTATTCCGATAATAGCAGCGATTGGAGGTTTCATCTATCTGATTAGCCTACTCGTGAATGCAGACGGAACGGATACTAGCGCGGGAATTCCCTTACAAGCAAGAGAAGTAATCAGGGGCGATATTCATGAGGTCTTTACCACCTATGGAGTTGTAGAGAGCGGAAATATTGTTACACATTACTCTCCAGTATCGGCGCCAGTTGCTAATTTTCATCCAGTGGTAGGCCATTACGTTACAGTTGGTGAGTTAATGGTCTCATTTGACACCACTTATTTAGAATTAGACTATAGCACCTCACAACTGTCTTATCAGCAACAAGTGAACGCTACTGAAGCTGCCTTGGAGCATAATGAGCGAGTCATCAATAGTGCTGAGGAAGCCCATAGGGAAAGGGTTCGTCATGTGAACTACTTGGCTTCGCAAGTCAATGATTTAGCCAGAAGGATCAATGCAGGCGAAGAGGGGCTACAAGCCCAGTACGATGCAGTGTATTCGGAATGGAGGAGAGCCTCTGAGTCCTTAAATGACACATCAACAGAAGTGGGGTTAACGGAAGAAGAAATAGAGAACCTGGAGATTGCCAATAGCTTAGCTGAAATGGCCCTTTCAAATGCCCAGGAATTGTTAAGGCTTGGTAAAGAAGGGGTGTTAGCCCAGAGGTCTGGCGTGATTACCTTTGCGGATCCCCTACTTAGCAATATGGTTCACCAAGGGATGGCTCTCTTTGCCATTGCCTGTACAGAAGATTTGCATGTTAAGATTGAGATTGCTTCTAACGAACACCACAGGGTAGAGCCTGGGCAATCGGTTTCGATTCATATCGGAGGTCATAATTATGAGGGAAGGATCTCTCACATCAATCGAGTAGCTACACCAGATAACGTGGGAACACCTGTAATTGTAGCTAGGGTTAGCATTATTAATCCTGACGAACACATTCGTATCGGGGTTCCTGCTAGAGTAACCTTAAATACTGATGAGGCAGAAGATGTTCTACTGATTCCTATTGAAGCGGTTAATGCCGCACGTGATCGGGATTATGTATACATTATTGAGGATGGAGTGATTCAGGAGCGCACCATAGAAATCGGAATATCTTCAGGGTTAATGATTGAAGTGAGAAGTGGCTTGGAGGAAGGAGATATGGTCATCAATGATTTTAATGTGAATATTGTTGCTGGGACAAGAGCCTTTCCTATAGTGCCAGAAGATTAATAACAGCGAGAACCTTTGTTCGCCTTGTTTTTCTCACCCTAGAAAGGAGGAGTGATTATAAAGTTTTCATTTGAGTATATCAAAATAGCAATATACAATCTTCGCTCCAACAAGGGGCGATCCTTGCTGACCATGTTAGGGATTATTATTGGAATCTCTTCAGTGATTACGGTCATTTCAGTTGGAAATGGCTTAAGAGATGGAGTGATTGAGCAGATTGACAATCAATTTAACCACTTTACCATTATCACCAATGATGAGGTGGTTTCCGAGAGTATCATTACCACTGAGGATATGGAGTTTTTAAGAGAAGCACTTGGAGACTCCGTAGAAGCCTTATATTCTTCGGTAACTTTCTGGAGTTTGGGTTTAAGGACTCGGAGAGGAGATTTTGAAGGCAGAGCAGTATTTACTGTTCCTGATCATCAGTACAATGTGGATGGAGCGTTCCTTTTGCCATTGATTAAAGGGCGTTATTTTACAGATTCAGACGTTTCACTGCAGAATCCAGTTGGGGTAATCGATGAATTGACTGCTCTTCATCTGTTTGGAAACACCAATGTATTAGGGCTAGAGATTGGGGTTTTATTAGGGGATAACATTATTTATGCCACGGTTATTGGCATACGAGAAACCCATCCGGACTTACTGGCTTTTGAGAGGCAGTACATGGCCATGGGGATGCCGCCTTCGATAGCTATTGAGTTGCCTTATTCCTTGAGTAATATTCTTGGGTTTCAAATAGACGCATTCCCCCACGTGTCATTTCAGGTGGCAGATCGAGAGGAAGGGGAGAGAATTACAGAGGCGGCCGTTCATTTGTTAAACATGAGATATCAGCATTTGGGCGACTCAGAAGAACCAGTGTTTATTCGCCAAAGGCCTCTAGATTTTGCTGACATGTATGGAGCCATTTTAAACGCTGTCACTGCATTTGTAGCCCTTGTTGCCAGTATATCCTTGTTAGTAGGAGGGATTGGGGTAATGAACATTATGCTGGTTTCTGTTACCGAGCGAACCAGAGAGATTGGAATCAGAAAAGCCATAGGAGCAAAAACGAGCTCGATTATTGTTCAGTTTTTGTGTGAATCAGCAATTCTAACAGGGATTGGTGGTGGCATAGGAATTTTATTAGGGGTATTTTTCACTTCCATCATCACGATATTTGAAATTGGGGGGATTAGAGCTTTTGTCTCTTTCCCAGTGATGATTATTGCAACCCTATTTTCCTGTGGGATAGGGTTACTGTTTGGGATTTACCCAGCTAGAAAGGCTGCGAAGCTTAATCCCATTGATGCACTGCGTGGAGTCTAAAAAAATTTATAATAAAAAAAGGCAAACTAAAAAAAATGTTGAGAGGTGAAATAGGATGAAAAGAAGTAAGTTATTGAAAGTAGTGTCTATCATAGTAATCGTTTTTGGAGCGTTGGGTCTTTTGAGTGGTATCGTGGTGCTTTTGATGCTAGATATCATAAACAACATGATGATGGATTTGGGAATGCCACTATACTCAGCATCACAAATGCTTATTGGGTTAATAGGGGCGATCGTGGCGATTGTTGCAGGGATTTTAGGTCTTGTATATAAGTC
>JGI20163J15578_10001386_pt1 | contig 10042 bp, 10 predicted proteins | sample TergutCu122P1_FD_15578 | JGI IMG/M metagenome (IMG submission 15578)
CAATACGCGCAGACAGTAAACTTCAAAAACTATCAGCAGATATTAATAAATCAATTCGGCAATATCAATAACAAATTTCAGCTTACAGTCCGCGGGCGCATCTGCCTTATTACAGTGATAAGCAAAAACATTAAATTCTTCTGCCAGAGTTTCGAGTTCTTTGTAATATACATGCTCTGTTCTTTGTATAAAAGCCACTTCATGGAAAACCGTAATATTATTATGAGAAATGCCTCTCAAAAAATCACGGGTAATATTTATATCGCCCAAATCCCCCGAATAGTAAATAAATTGATTATCAAGGTCAAAATAATATGCGAAGGACTGCACATCTTTAACATGTTTGTCAAGAGTATCAATAAATCCTACTCCATCCACATCAGCAATTGGAATGAAATCAATATAACGCTCAACATCCCCGAGAAAAATTTTCAAATAGTTTATAAGCTCCGCTTTATACTTCTCATTAGGGTATAATAATTTAATATTGGTCTTTCTCCTGTTTGTCCAATGCAAAATAGACGGGTGAACACCTGCGGCATGGTCCCCGTGTAAATGTGTCAGCAGTAAATAATCAATACTGTCAATAAGCCCTTTTTTGGACAGCTCCGCAAAAACAGTGTAGCCGCAATCAATCAGCACATTTTTATCCTGCAACTGCACAATGGCAGAAGAGTTTCCCAATTCATAATCATAGATGCCGGCTGTGCCTACAAATTTTATCTTTGAAGTATTATTCATAATAAACAGCTCCTTAAATACCTAATTTAGAGCATCCCCACTGAGCCAATTCTCCTAAGCGCTCATCTTCGTGATTTAAATGCTCTTTAATAATCTGATGATATTCCGCTTTCCTTGAATTAATCATACTGCGAAGAGCATTTGCCTTCCAGCGCCAAAGGCCTTCCGGGCCTCCATACCAAAACCGCGGGTTTATGATATTAATATATGTATCCTCGTCCATATTCAGCAAATTTTCAGGTTTCAGATATTCTTCAAATTGGTCAAGGAGCGGAAAATCGTCATTTCCCGTAAATTTATTCTTATTTACAGGACATACATCCTGACATATATCGCATCCGTATATCCAGCATCCTATTTTTGAGCGGGTTATATCGTCTAATATATCTTCTGCGGCAAAGTTAAGCCGTGCAACACATTTTGCCATATCCATTGAAAAGCTGCCGGAAAGGGCGTTGGTCGGGCAGGCCGTGACACATTTTAAACAGTTTTCATTACACTCAGGCAAATAAATATCATCAGGCATAGGATCATAATCAAGCTCTTTATCAACAACCCATGCGCTTATGCCTATATAAGAGCCATGCTCTTTTGTGAATATGAAATTATTATGCCCAAATTTACCAAGCCCTGATTTAGCCGCTGACCATCTTAGAGGTACCGGGCAATCTATGATGCTGATTTTTAAGGTTTTCAGGTACATCTCAAACTCTTCTTTTGCACGGTTTGCATGAGCATAGGGTATCCTGCCATCAAATTGAAAATTCTTGGCAATTACGCCCTTTAAGCTGTCAGGAACCTTGTATCCGGTTATTCCTCCTACACATACAATTATTGATTTGGCGGATTTATGAGGTGTTACAAAGCTGTAAAGCCGCTCATAAAATTTCTTTGACTGAGGAAATTTTTTGATGCGCTCATCCAAATACTGTGCATACTCATCAAAAGCCTTTGCAGGAATAATACCGCAGGAGCTGTAACCTAATTGCAGAGCTTTATTTTTTATATCCGGTGCCGACATGACTATTCCTCCTTAATTTGCTATAATATAATGAATGCACTTTAGAACGGACTAAAATGAGCTTGCTCATTTTTGCCGTTTTAAAGTGTATGAGCGCCCCCATTCAGTATTTTTTGCTACGCAAAAAGCCGCCCTTTGGGCGTCCGGCCTTCTTGCCGGTACACCATGAGCATATTTGCATAGTGAGCCAACATAAAAAACACCTAGTTTGCTAGGGGTGCTTTTTATGTTGCGTGAACGTCCCACAGCGAGATAAAGCGCAGCTTTGTCGAGCTGCATGTGCAAATGTGCGAATGTAGGGCGTGATTTCAGTCCGCTTTTGACTGAAATCACCATATAGTGAGAGTATAACATATTTTTAAAAGGCATTGGAAGAAAATATTTTTATACTCACAATAATTACAGGGGTGTTAAGATGCACGAAAAAACCGAAATAAAAAATATACCGGAGTTTCGCAGTGTTTTAGATAAGGCAAAGCAAATATTAAAAAGCAGAATAAGTGAAACAAATTTTGTTGTTGACGCTACGGCAGGTAACGGCAACGATATGCTTTTTCTTTGTGAGCTTGCTCCTAAAGGCCATGTTTTCGGCTTCGATATACAAATTGAGGCCGTCAGCAGAGCGGAAAAATTACTTAAAGAAAATGGTAAAAGCAATTATACAATATTTTTAGCTTCACATGATTTAATCGGTGAATACCTTAAGGATTACCAAGGGAAAATAAGCGCTGTTTTATTTAATCTGGGCTATCTGCCCGGTGGTGATAAAAGTATAACTACCAAAACAGAAACAACTATTAGGGCAATAAATGCAGCCCTTAAGCTCCTTAAGGAAAACGGAATAGTATTAATAGTGGTATATCCCCATAACGAAGGCAAAAAAGAAGGCGAAGAAATAATGAAGCTTAAAAGCAAAGTTTCTTGTTTTAATATATTTAGAAACACTGACAATATAAATGCGCCTTATTTGATAACATTGGAAAATTAAAATCAATATAGTTGTATCAATAGCTTATAATATTAAAATTAGTATGCTTATATCTTGCCAGTTTATCAGCCATCTCTTGGCCGTAGGCTTCGGCAAAATCATTAAGCACTTTAATATTTACCTCTTCACCTTTCCCTTCAAATATAGCATTTGTTACCTCATTATAGGCCCAGTAGGAGTGGGCGCAATGGTATTCAAATTCTTTAACATATTCCATCTTTTTTGTTCTGTCAGGCGCCTCTTTGAAATTAGCATCTGCTATTTTATGTATACAGCAGTCGTTTTTATGAATTGTCTGCGGCACTTCGAAAATTATATATGGATTAAAGCCGCGGCATATGGAATTGTCAAGGTGGTTGCAATATTCATGGCCTGCTTCAATAAGCCCCATTTCCTCAAACATAATATGCCAAGGGCAGCGGTGTATATGCACTACATAATCGGGGCTAAGCTCTTTGATTTCGGATATATGAGCTTCATCGGAGCTTGATATTTCAGGAGTTGGCACCCATTCCCCATATTGAAGATAGGTTTCAAAACTCAGCTCATGCCCGTCACGGATTGCTTTTTGAGCCATCCTTCTGCCCCTCTGGCCGGCATAGTATTGGGTTGCGTGGATAAAGGCTTTCCTGCCTCTTTCGCCGAATGTTTCTGTCAAATGCACATAAAACTTAGCCGCAATGAAAGCATGTGTTTTTTCATTAAATCCCATAATATTACCTCCAAGTTTAGTATTTAATTTGGCGGACAAAAATAATTTTTACTGTCCAAGCATAGCCGCTCCGATAATTCCCGCGTCATTACCCAATTTTGCTGTTAAATAGCGTGTTTTTAAGTTGCCTCCGAGGACGGTTTCACTTACACGGTTTTCTATAGCGGTAATCAGATCGTCACCTTGTCCGCTTATACCGCCGCCGATTACAATGATTTCAGGCTGGAGCAGATTGACAATATTTGAAAAGCCGACACATAAATGCTCAATATAATTATTTACAATCTCTTTAGCGGTATTATCTCCTTCCGCTGCGGCGTCAAATGCTGTTTTGGCAGTTATCTCATCTAAATTACCGTTTACATAACGGTTTATAATACTTTCAGGGTTATCCTCAGCTCCTTTTACGGTTTCACGAATCAAACCTGTGGCAGAAGCATATGCCTCCCAGCAGCCTCTGCTGCCGCAGCCGCAAAGCTCGCCGCCCATGCGGATAATATGGTGCCCCAATTCCCCCGCGCCGAAAAAAGAACCGGAATATATAGAGCCGTCAATAATAATGCCGCCGCCTACACCTGTGCCGAGGGTTACGGTAACAGAATTTTTACTTCCTTTTGCCGCACCAAATAAGCTTTCACCGAGAGCGGCGCAATTAGCATCATTTTCTATATATACGGGGAGGTTAAGCTCTTTGCCGACCATATCCCCAATATGAATATTTTTAAAATTAAGATTGGTAGCATAAACAAGTATTCCCTCAGGCGGATTTACAGTGCCGGGACAGCCAATGCCGAGAGATTTAATTTGGCTGAGTTCTACAGAGCTTTCTTCGGCCATGCTTTTGCATAAGGCAATAATATCTTTAATCACCGCCTCAGCTCCCCGCTCATGCAAAGTGGGAACGGATTTTTTATATACAAGCTTTCCGGTATTGTCAACAATTCCTCCGGCAATATTGGTTCCGCCAAGGTCTATGCCTATATTATACATAAATTCCCTCCTCATATATTATGCTTTATCCGGCAGCCTTAAGTGCCGCCTCAAATACTGCAAGATTTAATTCCGAGAGCCGCTCTCTGCCGCCGAATTCATCCCGTATAGCATTACGAACAGCCTCCTCGGATACGAGGCCTGTCAGCTTTAACAAAATCCCCAAAGCCGCAATATTAGCCGCCGACGGATTGCCCGTATCCTTTGCAATTTGAAAAATGGGAAAAGCCGATTGCTTTGCCTTGCCGGGCATACGGTTAAAAGATTCATCGTAAATAAGCAAACTCTCTTCACCTAATGATTCAACATATCTTTTATAAGCTATCATATCAAGGGCGATTACAACATCAGCTTTAAGAACTTCCGGAAAGTCAATTTCTTCATCGCTTACAATTACATCGGATTTTGCAAATGTGCCTCTGGTTTCAACACCGAAAGCGGATGTCATTGCAGCGTTTTTGCCTTCGTATACAGTGGCTGCAGTGCCGAGTAAATTACCTGAAAGCATTAGCCCTTGGCCGCCTACACCGCTGAAAATTATCTGCCATGTTTTCATAAGCTCACCCCTTTTTGCTGTAAAGATTCAACGATTTTTTGGTATTTGCTGCCATAGTCTTCGCTTTCTTTATCCACAAGTTTACCGGTAATAAGCCTGCTCTCAAGTTCAGCCTCAGACATGGTTTTTGCCCGCTCTGCAGAGACTGACTTATCTTTAACCCACTTCATAAGGCTGACTGCATCCGGCATACCGTTATTGCGCCCAAAGTGAGTAGGGCAGGGGGCTATGGCTTCTATAAAGGCAAAACCTTTTTTTGCAAGGCCGTCGGTTATTAAGCGCTGCATAACTATGGGATTGTCAGTTGTGGCGCGGGCAACATAGGGAGCTCCGGAGGCCTCCGCCAACTTGCATATATCAAAGGCCCCTTCAATATGCCCGTAACGTGATGTGGTGGTTTTTGAATTTTCCGGTGTAGTGCCTGAAAGCTGTCCGCCGGTCATGCCATAATTATAGTTATTCACTATAACCGCAGTAATATCAACATTGCGCCTGGCCGCATGGATAAAATGATTGCCGCCTATTGTAGCCCCGTCTCCGTCACCCATTAAAGCAATAACATTTAAAGCGGGATTGGCAAGCTTTATACCTGTGGCAAAGGCAATTGCGCGCCCGTGAGTTCCGTGAAAAGCATTGGTTTTTACATAATCATCCGCTTTGCCCCAACAGCCTATACCTGTTACTACAACTGTGTTTTCGTTAGTATAGCCCAAAGCTTCAAAGGAGCGGGCAATAGCACCGAGCACTGCACCGTTGCCGCAGCCGCCGCACCAGAATAAGGGGAAAAGCTCTGTCCTCAAATAATCCATATATTTCATCTTGCCACCTCCTCTAGCTTTGCAAGGACTTCATAAGGGGTGATAATTTGTGAGTCTATTCGGTTGACTCCCTTTATTTTAGTGTAATTTTGGCCAACTTTTACCACTTCACCAAGGATTTGGCCTAAATTCATCTCAGGCACCACAACGGCTTTCACTTTTTTGCAGACTTTAAGCACTTCCTCATCAGCAAAAGGCCAGATGGTTATAAGCTGAAGGAGGCCGGCTTTAATCCCCTTTTCACGGGCAAGCTTCATTGCTGCCTTTGCACCGCGGACAGAGCAGCCGTAGGCGATAATGGCATATTCGGCATCTTCCATTTCAAATTCTTTAACTTCAACAATATCATTTCTGTTTTTAATAAATTTTTCCGTATAATGCCTTATAAATTTATCCGCATTATCAGGCCTGCCGCAAGGGTCACCGCTTTCGTCGTGGCCGCTGCCGTTTATTCTGAATACATATTCACTGCCGTAGGATGCAAGCGGAGCAATTCCGTCATCTTGGCTTATAAAGTCATAGGATTTGTAATCGGCAGGGGCACAGTCAGGCTTCTTTCGGTTTATGGTTTCGCCTTCGGAAAGCTCCCGCCGTACATACCCTTCCCGCATATGCCCTACAGTTTCATCTGTAAGTATAATAACAGGGGTGCGGTAGCGCTCGGACAAATTGAAGGCTCTGACCGTAAAATCAAAGCATTCCTGCACGGTGGAAGGAGACAGGGCAATAATGCCGTGGTCCCCGTGAGTACCCCATCTTGCTTGCATTACATCTCCCTGAGCCGGCTTTGTAGCAAGGCCGGTACTGGGCCCTGAGCGCATAACATTAATTATAACGCAAGGCACTTCCCCCATAACAGCCACACCCAAATTCTCCTGCATAAGAGAAAACCCCGGCCCGCTGGTTGCAGTATAAGATTTAACGCCGCTTGCAGAAGCCCCGATAATTGCAGCCATGCTTGCAATTTCATCCTCCATTTGTATGTACATACCGCCGAGCTTAGGCAAGCGGATGGAAGAAAACTCCGCAATTTCCGATGACGGAGTAATAGGGTACCCTGCATAAAACCTTGCACCTGCTGCCAAAGCTCCCTCTGTAATGGCTTCATTGCCCATAGCAAAGGTTATAACATCTTTTCTCATTAACTAAACACCTCCTGCTGTTTTTATAAAGTTACAACCTGCGTAACCATTCATTTTTATAAACAGTATTTCCGCCCAAAGCATCTTTCAGGGCATTTTTCATAAGCTCGATATCTTTGTTTAATGTGCCTCCTAAAGACAGATAATTAGAAGCGTGGTTAGAGCGAAATATACTTCCCTCGCTGTCAAGATGCGAAAGCATTAAATATGTCTCAGCGGCAATCTCTGTTGGGCTCGGAATTTTAAATTTTCCCGATACGCTTCTTTCGTAAAGAGGCGTTCCCTCTATGAGCATTAAGGTCAAAAGGCCGATATAATGCGGCTTAATCAAAGACAGGGCTTTTCCGGTTTTTATGGCATGCTCTTCCCAAAGCGCTGCTCCCCCAAGGCCTGATATAGCTGTAACGGATAATTTAATGCCGGAATTTTTAATTTTAATACCCGCTTCGATAATTTCATCTGCTGCTTCACCTTTATTCATATTCTCAAGTACAGTATTACTGCCCGATTCCAAACCCATATAAACCATATAAAGCCCGAGGGAGTTTAAAAGCTTTAACTCCTCAGCGGATTTTAATAAAATGCTGCGAGGGGTTCCGTAGCAGTTTACTTGCATACATTCGGGAAAAAGCTTGCGGATATGCTCAAGAATTATTACCCAATCCTCTGTGCTGCGTATAAGAGCGTCACCGTCAGCTATAAAAATACGCTCTGCTTTTTTATGGTTTTGGCGGGCTTCGGAAATGTCATCCGAAACAGCCTGTATTTCTCTTATACGAAATACTTTTTCCTTGTACATATCACAAAAGTCGCATTTATTATGACTACAGCCTATTGTAGATTGAATGATTAAACTGTAAGCCTCGCTTGGCGGCCTGAAAACTCTGCCTTCGTATCTCATTAATGCACATCCCGAAAAATTTATAGTATAAGCTTAGTATAACGCAAACAAAAGCCAAAAGAAAGACTGTTTTTACTATAATATATCTAAAATTGACTTTAATTTGTTCAGAGATTATACTGGTTATAATTGATTGCAGTTTTATCAAGGGGCTGAGGAAAAAAATATGTTGAGAGAGTTGTTTGCCTATGATATAGTTATATAGATGCAAGTATTCGCTCAAGCACGAGTATAACAAAATCCCAAATATAGTGCAGGCACTTCGGTTTCACCCGTCTTTTGTGCCTTTCAAAGGAGTAGTTGTAAAAATGGAAAGTTCAACACTTATTGAGGAACCAAACGCAGTTAAAACAGAAAACAAAATAATTATTAAAGTAGAAGGGCTTAATCTCTTTTACGCGGAATTTCAGGCACTGAATAATATCAATATGAACATTGCGGAAAAAGAAATAACGGCGTTTATGGGGCCGTCAGGCTGCGGCAAGACGACTTTTTTGAATTGCATTAACAGAATGAATGACTTAGTGTCCGGTTGTAAGGTGGAGGGCACAATAACAATAAATGACGTTGATATTTACAAAAACATCAATGTAAATCAATTGAGGAAAAAGGTGGGAATGGTCTTTCAAAAACCTAATGCTTTTCCCATGAGCATCTACGATAATGTTGCCTTTGGCCCGCGGGGACACGGAATTAGAAAAAAAGCTGATTTGGATGAAATTGTTTCCGAATCATTGCAAAAGGCCGGGCTGTGGCATGAAGTGAAAGACAGGCTGCATAAACCGGCTGATGAACTCTCAAGAGGCCAGCAACAGCGTTTATGCATAGCCAGAGCAATAGCGATAGGCCCCGAAATTTTACTTATGGATGAGCCGACAAGCGCATTAGACCCGGCTTCTTCCGGCATTATAGAGGAACTGTGCACAGAATTAAAGAAAAATTATACGGTTTTATTGGTTACGCATAATATGCAGCAGGCATCAAGGCTCTCGGACAAAGCATCGTTTTTCTTGTCGGGTCAATGTTTGGAGTTTGGCGATACGAATGAGATTTTCTCGAATCCAAAGAATGAAGAATTTATAAAATACATAAACGGACAGTTTTAAGATATAGTGAATACGATTTAAAACGGGCTGAATGAGTTTACTCATCAGATCCGATTTAAATCGTATGAGCGCCCCGAATATGAGCATATTTACGAAGTAAATGTGCGAATGACGCGGGGCGTGTTCCGGTCTGCTTTTGACCGGAACAGCTAGAACACACCATGGAAGGGGAAATATTATGAACATATTCTTTTCTGAGTTAAACAAAGTGTCCGTTAAAGAAGAATCCATGAAGAGCGTCTTTATGATTTCAGCATTTTTTTCCGTTGCAACTATTGTTTCCATATTTGTATTTTTAATCAGCGGAAGCGTCTCGGCCATCGGAAGAATAGGCCTTTTTGATTTTATATTCGGCCCCCCATGGGACAGTAATGTATACGACACATTTACCGGAGAAATTGCCGGAAGTTATGGATTAATGCCGCTTATAGTGGCTACATTTGCATCTGCTGTTGGTGCCTTGATTTTTGGCGGGCTCATAGGTTTTTTTGCGGGAACCTATCTTGCACGTTTTTGCCCTAAAAGAGCAAGGCCTTTCCTAAGCCAGCTTATCAATCTTCTTGCGGCAGTCCCATCCATTGTCTATGGATTTTTCGGTATGATGATAATAGTGCCGATACTTAGTTTTATAAGTCCGAGCGGAGAAGGCTACGGATTACTTGCATTGTCTATAGTTTTAGGGCTTATGATAATTCCTACCGTGACGGCGCTTACCAAGACCAGCATAGAAAATGTTGACAAAAGTTTTTACGCAAGCGCGGTCGCTTTGGGTCTTTCTCACGATAAAGCGGTTTTTTCGGCAGAAGTGCCGTCCGCTAAAAAAGGTGTAATGGCTGCTTTTTTGTTAGGGGTTGGCAGAGCCTTAGGGGAAACTTTAACAGCAGTAATGCTTGCGGGTAATGCTGTAAGTTATCCCACAGGCTTGTTCACAAGCATAAGGACAATTCCCGGAAACGTAGCGTTAGAAATTGAAAATGCCGGCGAACTGCAATTAGGCGCGCTAATAGGCTCGGCGCTTGTTTTATTTATACTTGTGCTGTCTGTTTTCAGTCTGTACAATATTACTA
>JGI20163J15578_10001387_pt1 | contig 10036 bp, 8 predicted proteins | sample TergutCu122P1_FD_15578 | JGI IMG/M metagenome (IMG submission 15578)
TTTGGTTCATAACCTAAACCGGTGAGGTTTTTGGTTAATTGTTGAATATGCTGTTGAATCAATTGGGTGCGGCGATCAGTGGCTTGGTCGTCCAATGTAAGAGCAAGGCGGCCGATTTCACTGGCCAATTCGTAAATGTGCTCACGCAAGAAATAGATGCAATCACTTTCTGCAGCATCCCCGCGCACAATATCCTCGGCTAAAGTCTGACAAGTGGGAGCGCCACAAGAACCACAATCCAGACCGGGAAAAGAGTCGGTAAGCTTCTCGACAATATTCATCATTTCCAGACTTTCCTTGAAGGTATTACCTAAGCGGAAAACAGGTTCATATTCGATGGTACGGTTCCATAAGGTGTCCTCAAAGGCAAAATTCTCATCAAGATGACTTTTGGAAACCGGTTGATATTTCCGCAATTTATTGGTTTTGTGAGCGGCCACATAAGCATTTTCGACATTTAGCACACCCCCCACGCAACCACCATCACAGGCGGAAAACTCCAGAAACTGAATGCCGTGGATTTTGTCATCCTCTAAATCTTCCAAAACACGTAAGATATTCGTAATGCCATCGGCGGCTAGGTAACTATCGGTTAACAAGCCCCCCACTTCACCACCGCTATGCCCCCAGCCAAGTCCAATTCGTCCGGAATGAGAAAGTGGCTTTAAGTTACTTTCATCGTGGCTCATATGAGGAAGCAATAAGGGATAAATCTCTTTGATGGCAAGCGCATGGTCCACATTACTTTTTCCCAACCCCAAAGGAAATTTCACATAAGAAACCTTAGAAGGACAAGGAGAAATGAAGAAAATGCCGATTTCCTCAGAGGGTAATCCGGTTTGTTCGATGGCTCTTTTACGAGCAATCTCAGCAGCAATCTCGATCGGAGCTTTAAGAGGGAGCAACTTTGGTAATAGAGCGGGAAATTTAACGCGAATTAAACGAATTATTGAAGGACACGCCGAGCTAATAACAAAATCTTTCGGATGTTGTTTGAGATAGTACCTAGAAGCTTCGGAGACAAGTTCAGCGGCGGCACTTACCTCGAATACGTCGTCGAATCCCAGTTTTAAAAAGGCATTTAACACCACATCCACATTGCTTAGATTGTTGAATTGGGCATATAAAGCAGGGGCCGGTAGGGCTACAGTGTAAGTATATTTGCTTAGTAGAGACACCGAATCATAATCGGCAATCTTAGCATGATGGGGACAACAAATTACACAACGCCCACAATCAATGCAAAACTTATCAATAATGTGGGCCTTACCATTATGTACTCTGATAGCCTCAGTAGGGCAATGTTTGATACAGTTGATACAACCCTGACAAGCCTCGTCATTTAGTCGAACTGAGCGAACAAATTTATACATCAGGAATCAGCTCCTTTCGGTAATGTGAGTAACTGTTTTTTTACGGTGCTTTCCGGAAAAGTCAAGAATGTGTTAGAAATACCTTCATGGTAACAGTAGTTCCTACTCCTGGTTGAGATTGGATATCTAATTCGTCCGAATAACGTTTCATATTGGGCAATCCCATGCCGGCACCAAATCCTAAAGAGCGGATTTCGTCGGGGGCAGTGGAAAATCCTTCTTCCATAGCTTTGGCAATATCAGGAATACCGGGTCCTTTATCAGTGAGAATCATGGTGACAGCATCATCGCCAATTTGAACAGATATTTCTCCGCCATGAGCGTGGATTACCATATTAATCTCACCCTCGTACATGGCAATGGCAACCTTTCGAATGGCGTCACTGTCCACCCCTAACAATTTCAGGCGATTTTTTACAGCACTACTGGCTTCGCCGGCGCGAGTAAAATCATCTCCGGAAATTTCGTAGCGAAAAGTAAGTGCTCCGGCCATGGTCACTCACCTCCTCGAAGTCCTTCTTGATACAAAAGACCACAAGAAGTAAACATATGCCGTCGGGTCGTAAACATCGCAATGTTTCGGTCACGGCCTAAGGTTAAAACATCTTCGACCGGAACCTTTCCTCTTACAAAAACAATGCAGGAAATGTCTAGCATCTCAGCCGTGCGTACCACCTGCGGATTGCATAAACCGGTTAACAGAATAGAACAAGTATGTCCAAATTTCCCATAGGCTAACAGATCACTCATCATGTCGGCAGAGAAAACGGTTTGAATTTCCGCATCTAACAAATCCTCACCAAATAATAATGTTGCATCTAACAATGTTTGCATTTCTCGTATAGTCATAAATCCTCCTAAATAATGAATAGTAGTAGTGTCAGGGTTAATCTCACTCTTATTAGCAATAGTATAACACTTTATTGATAACTCAACAATTACTTTCTTAAAAAGGCTTCTATCACAAAAAGAATGGCTACAGTTCAGACTGTAAGAAAGTGCTTACAGTCTGCCATATCCCATTCTTATTCCATCGGCTAAACACTTCATGGAGCCTCTTTAAGAACGCATTGCACTTAGCAAAGGCTTCGTGCAATGAGAGTCTCCACTCCGTAGCCTCAGAGTCATACAAATGGGATATGGCAGACCGTAAGCGCTTTCTCACGGTCTAAACTGTAGTAAAGAATGTCTTATTGTGATAAAAGCCAATGTTAATAAAACATTACAAATCATCTCTGAGTCGGTGGGTTAGGGTCAAAAGGGTGTGGCGGAGCACTTGCGGCACGTAACTGTTTCTTTCTTTGGCTTCGTCGAACAGCAAAAATAATCAGTATGACAACAATCGCAAGGGGTAAAATCCACGGCAAAATGGCAAAGAATACGAGGAATATTGCTTGCGATACAACTAATAATCCGCTCAAACTATTTTCCATGGTATCTAGGAAGCGCTCGCCAAAGGTAGGGGGAACGATTTCTTCCTCCTCTTCTTCCTCTTCGATTTCCTCTTCAATCGGGATAATTACTTCATCGAGAACAACAACAACGGTCGAGTAAACTACATCACGTTCCAGAGAAGCAGTAGCAGCCTCTAAATCGCGAATGCTATCCCGGACGGCATCCAAATCCTCTCGAATTGCATCGACATCTTCCTCTTCCTCATCTTCCAAATCAGCCAGTAGTCGTTGCTCTTGTTCGCGTAATCGCTCCAGCCTCGCTTGATCACTTTCGTAAGATATCGTGTGGTCAATCATCCGCTGATGCAAAAATAGCAGATTATAGTTATTTTCCATAAAGACGATAAATTCATTTAAATGAATCGTTGGAATACGGAAGGTACCGCTGGCACTACGTTTGATGTAGGGTCGTAGAATCGGACGACCATTTACAATCACTTCTTCACTATAGCCCTCAAGGTCACGAACTTTGTCCAGCATGGCACGGGTGCCGGGCATAAATTCTGTTGTTTGGAAATGCATATCAACATTATAAACCAGTTGTCGGCCGGTTTCCGAGGGCAGCAGGATGGGGAGTACGCCAATGCTTCCGCCATACTCGATGGAAACAGTAACCTCACTATCGCCGGCAGTGTCTTCCCAATATTCAGGCGCGGACGCGGGTGCTTCATCCCAATCCCAATCATCTGCATCGTCTAGCGCGTCAGCGGCCCAATCTGCCGAATCATCGGCCGGCGTATCAAATAACCGCTCCACATAATCATCGGCCGCTTCCGCCGCATCGCCTGTCACGAAATGTTCTTCCTGTGTCCGTCGGGAATCATCAGCTCTGCTACAGGCAGATAGGGGTAACATTACAAGAACAATTACTAATAATCCAACAAAATAGTGTAAAACATGCTTTTTTTTCATAACTTCAATCCTCCCAATCCGTTGTATCAGTGAGCGGCAAAATACCTTTTGACGCTTACACCAATATGTATATTTATATAAATCGAGGATAGGAAGAAAACATTACAGAAAAAATATTATTTTTAACGTCCGAATCATATCAGATACCTAAAGAGTCTTCTCTGAACACATTCATAGATTTCATCGGCAATTTCTTTGGCTTTTCGCGCGGAAAACCCAATCCCTTTTGCCACCAGTAATAACTCTTGTCGGCCGGGATTATTACCGTTCCCATGAACAGTAATAGCGTGCTCGCCGCCGATGGAATGGCTGTATGTTAAATCATAAGCCGGAGATAAAATCCAACGCCTTTCTTTTTCGATGTAAAGGAAGGAAAAATTCTTAGCATGGTCATCACGATTATGGGCGAAGACGTTGAAGCACATCAAGCGGTATAATTTTTCGATTTCTTCAAACTCTTTCGTTAAAGACAGGGTTAACTTCATTAGAATATTATAATCCAAATTGGGGATACGATGAGAAGTTTCCAAAAGAGCACTTACCGAAACCATATGGATTCTTTTACGTTCCCCGTCCGGATTTATGACCCGATCAAATCGCTTCGTGCCAAAATAACCATCACATTTTTGAGAGGGAAAAAGCCTGGTTTCTTCCATAAGGATACCACACTCTTTGACACATAAAGAATAGCCATATTCTTGTTTGCCGATGTTTTTATTATCATCAAGGGAAGGGAACTTGATAATCCATTCTTCATCATCGATGGTGGTTAGGATTTTAGGTCTTGTCCCACCCGCAGAGCCGCCCAACAGGAATAAGTTATCTAATTGGCTTGAGTGCTCTGCTTTGAGAATTCTATTACACTCAGCGGCGATGTTATCAAAGTCTATTTGGGGAGATTTCCGGGTAAAAGTAAATTCCGGTTTGTAAGTTAAGGCCCCCATACCTGACTTGCCTATCATCGCAAGTCGAGATATGGTGCTAATTTGTCCGGGGTCAATATGATTACTCAGCATAACGCGATCTACCAGTAAACGTCCCCAACCATCCGGTAAGCTATCGGCGAAGACGCCATAAAGTCCATCGAAAGGAATCATTTTAGCGAGGAAGACTTTTTGTTCCAACGGCAATGAAAAGGGATTCAAGGGAAAACCGTCGCTAAGCCAACCTCTGTCATATTCAAAGGCAGTCAAACTATTCTTATATGGCACAAGAGTACCTACCTTTCTTTCCTCAAAAAAAACGTGCAATTGCTTGAATTCGCTCATCTATAATCTCCGTTTCGCTTTAATTGGCGATACATATACTGATGGAAGTCTTTACACTACTTCCATTCTGTCGCGACTCGTGCGACAAATAGCAATGAAATTTGATTCTTCCTAATCTTACAATAACTCCTCGATAGATTGAGGATGTGGCTCGGCAAACAAGCCCTCCATTTCCTGATTCAAATCCAGAGCAATAGCTATTTTAGTTAGAGATAGCAGTGAAATCTCGCCACTTTGCTCAAAGCGCTTCACAGACGCCAGGCTCACTCCTGATTTCTCGCTTAATCTTGTCTGTGAGATTTTTCGAGCCTTACGAATTGTGCGGATTCGCTTGGCCAGAAGCAGATTGATTTCAGTGGGAGTTTTTTGCATAAAGTTAAATGTATTCATAGCTAATATTATAGCTCAAATTGATTGTTTTGGCAAGTGTTAGCTTATATATAGGCCAAATATTTCTGTAAATGCTACAGTTTGCTTGGCAAGACTATTTATAAAAGAAAAAAGTTGAGATTTAGAGCAAGAAAAAAGTTGACACTTTATATTGGATATGGTAAGATGAACAAGGGAGTTATGTGCGCAAGCGTCGTTGATAAATAAAAGGCGTGACCGTGCAAAAAAAGTTTCAAAAAAGTAGTGATGGTTCAGTCATCTAAGCGAGGTAAATTGTTTGCGATGACCGAAAGATAACTTCATTATGAAAAATGAGGATTAGGGAGAGGGAACAATGACAAGAACAAAAAAAATTATTGCGATTCTGTCAGTTATAACACTACTGGGTGTTACGATCTATCATGTTAATGCAGATGATGGATATGAAACGAGTGCCGTCGATGCGACGGTAAATGTTAATGAGGGGACGGGGGAGAATTTCGATACGGGAGATGTGTATATCCCGGAAGAAGCAAGTGAGATAGTAGATGCTCCGGAGATGGGAGTAGATATTTTGGACTATCCACCGGGCGAGTCTTACTTTCCGGAGTATCCGCAAGAAGGGGATGACTTAGGGCTAGACGAGCAAGAATATGAAGAGATTGATGATGAAGAAGTTGCTGAAGATGAAGGTGGCGGGTATCAATCAATAATCCCTATGTTTGGGAGACCTGATGCACTTGTACTAACTGTTTTATGCTACTACACCGGAGTTCCGGTAACTCGCAATGTAGATGTTCCGGTAACTTGGAGCCCGGCATACCCTATCATGACACCCGGATTATTTACCGTGTCTTTTCCGGCGGAGGTAATTCCTACGACTCCGACTGGTTGGAATCTACAAGGTGCATATATTAGGTTTTATGTTCGGGATCAGGATGGTAACGATTCAACCGCGTTCTTCGAACCACTCAATATCGCCGGAAATGTAGCTTCTTTCACCTTTCCGTTTAATTTTGATGAATGGGGAATATGGCATGTATTACCTGTCTTCGAGGTGCTTTGGCGTCCGGATCATCCACCGATTGTGAAAAACGCTCGTCCTATACCTCCGGCAGCACTGCCGGTGTTTGTCGGTGACATTGTCGAATATACCATAACGATATACAATCCGGCGTATAACCCCTTGCTTTTGCTTGATGGAGTACCACCATGGCGCTTAACTACTTTTGATGGTTTTCGCGTAGTAGATAATCTGCCGGCAGAACTCTCGCTAGTTCCGGGTAGTGTTTCGGTTGCCGGCGCAACCGGAGTAGTAGATAATAGCAATATAGCTGATAGCGTGGTAGATGTAACCTTTAATCTCCCCGGTGCCAATGAAGCCGGCCATCCGGTCGTGATTACCTTCCATGCGCTGGTGACAACAGAGGCATTTGCAGTAAATCAGATTATTAACACCGCATATTTATATAACCCAAACACCGATTTTCCGATTTTCGACCGAGAGATCATTCCGGTGGGTCGCCCGCCGACCTTAGTGAAGGATATTGTATACATAAATGATGCTCCATTCACCGGTCAAGCGGTAGGAGACGGCCATATTATTACTTATCGCTTAAGAGTTAATAACCCCAATGATCGTATCTTGGCTAATCATTTAGTACGGGATGCGCTTCCCCCCGGATTGACCTTGGTAGGAACACCGTGGACGGTTCCCGGAGAAGCTTTAGCACAGAATCAAAGCACCGGGAATGTCTTACAAGCCATATTGAATCTACCATCCGGCGTTACAGATGTATTCTTCACCGCCAGAGTGGATGATGCGATGCAGGCAGTGGACGGGTTATTCGTGAATGTCGCTTACCTTTACGGTCCACCGGCTGATAGTGGTGAACGTCCTCGGTTAGATCAGGATACAGCCCAAGTAGGGCTTCTACCGCCTGACGTAGCAATTGAGAAGTCAGCTAATGAGGAAGAAGCAGGCCCGGGAGATGACTTGATTTACACCATCGTAGTTACCAATACCGGCGGGATTCGGTTGACCAACTTAGTCGTAACAGATGATTTGCCGGAGGAATTGGTCAGACCAAGAGGTCTTATAATTACTCCCACCGGTGCCGCAACCGGACGTTTTGACGGTCAAGTTTTGACGGTAAATATTCCCAGTTTATTATCAGGTGAAAGCGTAACAATTACCTTTGTTGCGACGGTAGCAGACAATGTGCCGATCGATACGATAATTCACAATATAGCGACTGTAACCACCGATCAAAATGTAACGGATGATGATGATGACAGGGTGACTGTGATAGAGACACCGAGAATATCTATTGTCAAATCAGTGCCAAACAGATGGGTAATTCCCGGCGGGCACATACCTTACACCATCGTAGTCAGAAATACCGGTAATGTTCCATTGACTAACGTAGAAGTTATAGACAATTTGCCGGTGCTGTTGACTAACCCGAGAAATTTAAGAATTACTCCGGAAGAAGCCGGAACCGGGAGCTTTGTCGGGCAGCGTTTGACCGTAAATATTCCGGTTTTAGAGATAGCTTACTATGTAACTATTAACTTTTTAGTGACCATTGATGAGAGTGTAACTTATGGTACTTCAATCCGCAATGTTGCGACGGTGACGACAGACCAAAATGTTGGCGATGAAGATGAAGTTACAGTGACCGTCCCGGGTGGCGCCGGTGATGACGATCGAGCTCCGCTTACCGGCGATATGGGAGCCGGTGCACCATTTGTGATGGCTTTCTTGGTATCTCTATTAGCGATATTTGCGATTTTAACCCGTGAATCACTAGAGAAGGCGAGAGGGCGCAGGAGATAACAGTGTGAAAAATAGATTTTTCACACCCAAGTTTTTTGACATAAACATTCAATGAGCTGTCCTGTGGGATGGCTCATTTTTTCCGAATCCGATAGAGCAAAAAACGCTCCGCTTCGGGCAGGCGAAACTCAGGCGAAACTCTTTGTACTTATCCTCATACAACACCATATTCCACGAAATAAAGCTGGAGTTATGGAATGAGGTGTGTTAGAATATTGTCAATGACGTTTGGCGGCGTTAAAAACCGCTCTGCTTAGGATGCGCACGAAAGCGACCGCCGAAGGGGCAAGAGTCCACGAAGATTGAGTTTAGCGGGGTCGCATGACTAGGCAGACGCTATTGTACTGGAGTTTAAAATGAGCTCTCTTAAAAAATCAGCCACGAAGATGCGGGCAAGCAAGTTTCCAAGAGTGCTCAAAATAGAAATGGAGGTTATATAATGCTTGATCAGAAACAACCGGTTCCTTTTAAGGGGACCAAAGAACAAGAAGAGTCGTTGGTGAAGGTGCTTACCGAACTAAAGGACCAAAAGGGCGCATTAATGCCGATGTTGCAGGCCGCCCAAGAGATTTATGGGTATCTTCCCATCGAAGTACAAACCATCATTTCCAATGAGACCGGGATTCCGTTGGAAAAAATCTATGGAGTAGTTACATTTTACTCCCAATTCTCATTAACTCCTTTAGGGAAATATAAAATTTCCGTTTGCTTAGGTACGGCATGTTATGTAAAAGGTGCCGGAGAATTGTTCGCTATGTTTGAAAAGCAACTTGGTATCAAAGGCGGAGAAACAACCGAAGACGGTTTATTTACGTTGGAAGGTTGTCGTTGCATCGGAGCCTGTGGATTAGCTCCCGTATTGACAGTAAATGCAGATGTGCATGGTCGTTTGCCGGTGACAAATGAAGTCGTGTCAGGTATTCTGGCCCAATACGAATAAGCAATGTTACCGGAAATTTCTCTCAATGTGTTGGATGTAGCGGAAAATTCCATTCGTGCCGAGGCTGACACCATCGAAATCAATCTACGAATCCAAACCGATAGGGATCTTTTGACGGTGCAGATTATTGATAATGGTTGTGGGATGACTTCGAAGCTGCTGGAACAAGTACAGGACCCCTTTTTCACTACCAGAACCACCAGAAGAGTGGGGCTTGGTGTTCCCTTCTTTAAACAAGCGGCTCTGGCGACCGGCGGCACATTTCAAATGGAATCGAAAGTGGGAGAAGGAACAACTGTAGAAGCTACTTTTGTGTTGTCACACATTGATTGTATGCCCCTGGGTGATATAACAGCGACAATCTATACCTTAGTAGTATTCAACGAAAACATCCATATTCGTTATACTTATCAGTACAATGATAAACAATTTACCTTAGACACTCGGGAAATCCGTGAGATTGTAGGAGCAGATATCTCCTTTCAAGAATTAGCTATTTCCCGGTTTATTCAAGAATATTTAGAGAGCAATAAGGCCGAGGCTGAGAGTGAAGCGAGGTAATATACGAGCGTTCATGTAAGCCGTTCGTTACCTTTGGTGAGGTATTTATCGAGCCTAGGGAAAGGAATTACCTTACGAGGTCTGATCGAGCGTTAGAGCAGGGAACGACATTACGAGGTTCTGTCGAGCTCATGAAGGTATAACTGTACATAGGGAATCTCATTGAACTTGAGAATTTCAATGAGCAAGAGTTCTACCGCCTAAAAAGAAACTATATCAGAGTACTCTCGGAAACTCTTTGTACGTAGATTTGTGAGATGATTTTTTGTCAGATGTGCACAAATTTATGAGGCGTACGGGGAGCGTACGTTGATTACGCG
>JGI20163J15578_10001388_pt1 | contig 10036 bp, 14 predicted proteins | sample TergutCu122P1_FD_15578 | JGI IMG/M metagenome (IMG submission 15578)
AAAAAAAAAAAAAAAAAAAAACAAGCCGTTAAAAAAATGTTAATTAAATGAAATGCGTTCCGTCGGTTTGCATCGTGAAGGGCATCAAACAATTATTGCCGCTGGCGCGGCAATAATTGTTTTTTCTTCGATAACAAGAGCGGTACTTTAATAGATAAGCGCGCGATTAAGCAGTCTGTACTAGCGCTAGTATTTGTAGCGACACTAAAATTGCTGCACGTAGAGATACTAACGCTAATGTACGTAGAGATAATAACACTAGTGTACGTAGAGATACTAACGCTAGTGTACGTAGGGATAATAACGCTAGTGTACGTAGGGATAATAACGCTAGTGTACGTAGGGATAATAACGCTAGTGTACGTAGAGATACTAACGCTAGTGTACGTAGAGATACTAACGCTAGTGTACGTAGGGATAATAACGCTAGTGTACGTAGAGATAATAACGCTAGTGTACGTAGGGATAATAACGCTAGTGTACGTAGNGATAATAACNCTAGTGTACGTAGAGATAATAACACTAGTGTACGTAGAGATANTAACACTAGTGTACGTAGAGATACTAACGTTAGTGTACGTAGAGATAATAACNNTAGTGTACGTAGAGATAATAACGCTAGTGTACGTAGAGATACTAACGTTAGTGTGCGTAGAGATACTAACGTTAGTGTGCGTAGAGATAATAACACTAGTGTACGTAGAGATACTAACGTTAGTGTACGTAGAGATAAGTGCAAAAGCCACTCTTGCGCGTGGCGGCCTGCTACTTCCTCTTTCGCCGGCTAAGAGATTCTAACGGCGCAAAAGGCCGAAGGAGCCGGCCTTTTGCGCCGCAAGAATCTCTAAGCCGCCTCAATCGGGCGTGCGCAGGCCAAAAAGACTAGGACCCCCCCGCCAGCGAATCACCGAAAGCGAGGCGGCGGAACGCCCCCCCAAGGGGGGCTATCTTTTTGCGGAAGAATCGCCAAGAGAAACTGCATTTGCCAAAACCGGCCCCGCCCCGCGCCGACGCCGCCCGCGCCGGGGGCCCCGTGCCCCGGCGCGGACAGACACGGCGAGGCGGGGCCCTCCGGAATCCAAGCGAAACTAAAAATTGCTAAGATGTCGTGTACAATTTTCCGCCATCACCCAATGCCATTTTAGCCCGCAGGGTCCGTCACGCATCAAGGGGGAACGCAAGGGGAGCTATGCTCGAATTTTGGGGGGGCGAAGGTGCGTTGCCCCCCCAAAATTCGAGAGTTCCCCTAGCGCCCTTGACCCGCGCCACCTACGAGCTGGTATATGACAGGGCGACGGCTACACGACGACCGACCGACGGGCGGGAGAAAACGACTAAACACCGGGCCGCCCGTGTCACTTTCTTTGACCCAAGGGCTCGGGCTGCCAACTCCCTCCCTCCAAGCGGCAGGGTAAACCCCGCACGGACACGGCGCGCACGAAAGGCGGCGCAGGCACACGGAGAGCGCGAAAAAGCAAAAACCGATGCCCCGAAAACCGTCCCCCCCCCCCAAAAAAAACTTTGAAAGTATTACACTTGTATTACTTTCAAAGTTTTGCTTGACTTACTTTACAAGTAATGGTATGCTATGTCTAGGAAAAAAAACGCCGCACAGAGCGGCAGAAAAGGAAGAAAGAAAAAATGAAAAAAATAAAAGAAGTAAGCATTGGATGCTATGAATCCACCAACGCGAGCGGGGGATTTTACGTGACACTGAGTGTCACAGACGAAAGCGGAGACGAAATCCAAATACAAAAGTGGGAAGGCAAAGAATATGCAGACGATGGCCCGTCTTTTGACGACGTATGGAACATCGTGGAGCAGGCGGGGTACGACCACGAAGGAATCAAGAATATCGACTTCAATGGCGAGCTCGACACGCGCATAAGCCGCCTGCACAGGATTTGCCCGTAGAGGAGAGACCCATGAAGGTGATAAACGCAATGCCAGGGGAAGAAATCACAATAAAAATAGAGGCCGGGGAAAGCCCCGGCCTCGCGCCCAGCACCAAAGAAAAGGAGAAAAAAAAGCAAAAAAGAAATTACGAAAAAGAGATAGCATGGGGGAAAAGAAAGTACATGCGGTTCACTTTTGCAGTGGACCGAAGCAAAGGGGAAAAATTCGCGGAAGCACTGAGCCGCGAAAAAAAAACGCCCCTCGAATGGTTCAAAGAGGAAATGGAAAAAATAGCAAGAGAGGAAGGAGAAAAGAAATGGGAAGAATAAGCAGGGCCAAAATTGAGGCCACAAGAAAATGGAACGAAAAGAATTACTACAGAATCGCGCTAACCGTGCCCAAAGCATGGGAGCAAAGACTCAAGGAGCACGCAAAAAGCAAAGCCACAAGCGTCAACGGCCTGCTCAACGCCTGCATTGCCGGACTGCTGGACAGCGAAAAAGCGGAAGGCCCGCCCATCGGCGGCGAACAGGCCACAGAAGAAAGCGAAAAGAAACCAAAGAAAAAAATGCCGCAACCAGACGAAATAAAAAATTTTGTCCGTCTGCGCAACGGCGGGAAGTCATACGGCGAAATAGCCAAAATTTCCGGCTATTCCAAATCCACGGTGCAAAAGCACGTGGAGCGCTCAAGAGAAAGCCACCCAGAATACGGAGCGGGGCCCGTGACGGAATGATTGCAAAAAGCCCCTTCCGGGGCTTTTTTTTTGCCTATGTTAAGAAAACGTTAAGACGATTGGGCCCACTGACCCCTTGGGGGAAAACCCGCTATTTTTTGGCCGGACGGACCGCCACAAGGAAGTAGTCCCAAAAATGGCCCATGTCGGCTATGTGCCGGGCGCGCGCGGCCTCCCACGCCGCCCTGTACTCGTCGCGCGTCACGGGCCGGCCGGACGCCTCGCGGATAGCCAAAAGGCGCTCAGCAAGGCCGCCCTCGAAGGTGTCATGGACCGCGCCGCGCAGGACGTCGCCAGCGGGCCTTTTAAGCCATTTATATATATAGGCGTCACCGCCTGAATTTTCCTCCGGTTCCTCGGACTCCAGGGAGATGAGGTCCCCGGCCTCGTCGGGATTTTCGCCGCCAAAAAGCTCCCTATACGCCTTGCGCGGCTCGCCCCCGTAGGTGTGCATCTGCCGGCCGCGCATCGCGCCGCCGAGCGCCGCCGCCACCCTAACGCGCTCATCGTGGGAGATGGACTTGTCGGCAAGGATGTCAAGCGGCTTGCAGATGTACTTTGCGACCTCTGCCATGCCGTGCTTTCCATCGGCATCGGGCTTCATCCGCTTGATGTCCACGGAGGGCAGGTAGTCAAGGCCAAAGGCGTCCTGGGCAAGCCGGGGCAGGCAGTGGCGATCACAACGCTCACGGCACGGGCCGGCGACGCGCGGGGAGCCGCACGGCGAGGGGCATTTGCCGCCCTTGCAGTGCGACAAGCAATCGCTGGCGCAGCACGGGGCCTTCTGGTGGAAGTGCCAGTACCTACCATCTTTTTTGGACTTTTCGGCGTCAACCAAAATGACGGCGTGCAGGTGGGGATTGACCAGCCCGGTATCCGCGTCGTAGTTCATCTCCACGGAGCGTATATAGCCGCAGTAGGCTTTCTCGTAGCCCCCGTCGATGGGGCCGCGGAAGAATTTTTTGGAAGTGCGGTGCAGAAAGGAAAAGCCCTTCACGACACGGGAGAGCTCGCCGTCAAGCGCGTCAAGGCCGCACGAGCGCAGGGTAAGGGTGATGAGCACGGGAACATGGCCCGGGTTGCGCTCCATCGCAAGGCGCATGGCCTCCGTGGCGCGGTAGGTCTGCTTGACGGACCGGCGCGCGTTGCACATGGGGCAGAGCCGGTCCCGGCAGAATTCGGCGGACACGAGACGGAAGCCGCCATCGGGCCGCATCCTGAACTCAAGGGCATCGCCGCAAAAAAACATCCGGCGCGCCTTGTTGGCCATGGTTTCGGGAGACACTTTGGCGAAGGAGGCGCAGGGGTGGGCAGGGTCCGAAAGCTCGCGCAGAATATCGGACATCCGCACGCTTCCAAGGTGCAGGCCGCGCCAATCGCTTCTGCGCACCTCGCCCTTCTTGGTCACGTGCCAGTCGTCGAGCTGAGCAGGGGCTTGACTTATCGTGCCGGTTGCTGTATCTTCTAGGTACACACAAAAAATCCTTTCCCTTGCTTGTATTTTTGGTTCTCATCAAACCTAGTATAAGCGGGGGGATTTTTTTTTGCAATCCCCTGCGTTAAGAGGGCGCTAATGCCGAAAAGCCGAAATCTTAGATACAGTTATTTCTAGGGTATTGAAACAAGGGGCCCTCAGCCCAATAGAGAACTGGCCTGCCGGGCATCGAGAAAACCCGGAAATCGCGCGCGACGGAGGCCAAAAAGCCGGGCGTTTCGCGCAGAATTTTTGCCGCAAGGCGGCGCGCCATCGTGACGGGCCGCCGACGGGCCGGAAATTTGTCACAATCCTGCAATATAGTTTCGGACAAAACCTGAGGGGTTTTGTCATCAAAATTTAATATTTCGGACTTATCCACATTGTGGATAAAGCCAGATTCGGAGGCCCGGAAGTCGGCATGGGCGCGCAGGACGGAGACGAGGCGCGCGCGGAGCGCGGAAAGTTCGGCAGAGGAATCCGGCGCCGGGCACTTTTTTTTTGCGCGGGCCGCCGATGCGGCGGCCGGACGCGCCGGAGGGCCGGGCTTTTCGGAGGACATGACCTTCGATTCGAGCTCGTCCCACATGGCATGGGTGTCATAAAGACGCGCGAATTTGCGGCGGAGGACAAAGTATTCGGCGCGAAGCTTGGGGGCGCGCGGGCCGCCGTACCACGTCTCAACCTGCACGAAAAGCTTAAAAGGCAGGAACCATAAGACGTTGTTCAACTTGCGGTGCTTATACTCAATCTCGACAAGCGCGCGTATCTGCCTATCAAGCATCCTGTCATGTTGGGTTATCAGATAAAAGTTGTAGCCGAAGTGCCGGTGGTGGGTGAAGAACTCAAGCCACGCGCGGCGGTCCCGCGCGGCGAAATCGCGGGAATTGAATATCAATTGGCACTCGTCTATGAATACGGAGGTCTGGCCTTCCTTGCCTTTCCTATGATTCTCATAGGCGTGGCGGTAAAAGAAATCCGGGGAAATCTCAAAAATTGGCTTATGCACGAACTTTCCAATTTTTTTTTGGCCGCCGTAGCTCAAATAGTCGGTGTCAATGGCCACAGTGCTTATAACCGAGCCGCGCTTGACGGTAAGAATAAAATGCACCTTGCGCGCCATCGCAAGGCTTTTGCCGCCGCCGGGAGTGCCGGTGTACAGAACTATCATATCACGAGGGCTTGAAAACGGAGTAAAGGAGCTTGAACACAAGCCAGAGAAGCATACAGGCGGCCCAAGCGTTGAGAAGAGCAAGCATTTCAGGCACGGGAAGGAAGACCATTACCGCCCGGAACCACTCCTCAGGGTGGTCCTGCAAAAACCCGTTAAGGGCGCGAAAAGGAGAACGCGGAAGCAAGCCGAAAGCCCGGAGCACCATAGCGGCAAGAAGCGCAAAGAAAGCGTAGCGCGCCAGCTTGCCGGCTGCAATCCCGACTTGAAGAATATACGGCATAATAGCATTGATGAAAGCTACGAGAGCGGCGAACATAAACTACCACCTCACTATCTTCAAGGTAAGGAGCATGAGGCCGACGGCGAAAGAAATCAAAGTGAACCAGCGCGCGAAAACCACGAGCGGCGCAAAAGGCTCGAAATCAACCTCCATGACCTCATCCACGACATCGCGCCCGCCGATGGGAATCCGGACCGGCACGTCAAAAGCCATGTGCGCATCGCGCCCAAAGCCGAAGGCGGCATCAAACTCGCCTCTCTCGTGCCTCTCCAAAAAATCTTTGGCCTCGTCGGCGGTCATGCCGATTGTCACGGCAGGGGCGCCACCAACAAGCACATTGGCGGTGGCCGCCAAATCGCCGGGAATGGAGAACGGGAAGTAGTTTCCCAACTCAAGGCTTCGGAAACGCTCAAAAAGCGCGTCAAAGGAAAATTCGGGAATATCAGGCGGCTCGATTTCGGGGCAGTCGACAACGAAGCGGTAAATGCCGTCCTCGTCCTCCTCGTAGCACTCCTCGCCGGCATCACCGGAGAGCCTGTCGCCAAGTTCATATATTGCCGTTACAATTACGTTAACCGAATCCTCTATTACCGTAACCATGCCTTCAAGGACAAGCCGAATGTCGCCAAGCGTGAGCCATATGGCATGCAGCACATCGCCAATGTAACGCCAAAAGCCGCCGCCGCCGGGGCCGTGACAGCCGCAGTCGCAGTCATCGTCGCAGTCATCCTCGCACTCGCAGTCAAATGGCGGCGGCGTCGGCCACGGCGTGGGAGTGGGCCAAGGGGTGGGCATCGGCCACGGCGTGGGAGTCGGCCACGGGGTGGGGCCGGGCGTAGGAGTAGGAGTAATGATGTTGCCGGGAGGGCGCATCACAGGTCTTATGTCGGGTTCACACTCCAAAAACCTTTCGCACTCGCAAACTATAAAAATCTCCTCCCAAGGCAAATCATCGATGCTCCTATCGTCGGGACCATTAGACAGTTTGATGACTATGTGATTATGGGTGCTGTTGTCGTACAGATTGTTTATGTTATTAACAAAGTTTTGGGTTGTCTGATTAAAAATATTGGTTTCTCTTATATTTACGGTTATATCTTGCGCGGGGGTGTGGTTTTCAGGCGTAAGGGGAAACCTAGGACCGCTGACACGACGAAAAGCGGCGAGATTGTGCGGATTGGCACCGGAACCCGGGCCCCATCCCTCATTATACTGTAACCAAGTTACCTGAAATTCTGTTGGAGGGGGAAGATAAACACCGTCAGATCTCCTTATTTCAATACGAGCCACCATACCCAAATCCCGCCACGGGGCGCCGGTATGCTCCTCAACCCAAGCGAATTGTGTAGCTACAGGAAGGGATGCTCCCATGCGCACAAGGGTAGTATGTTGTTCGAACCACTCCCGATTTATTAGCGTGGCAAATTCGGGAACAAAAACATGAGGCGAGCCATAATAAGTATGCACCATGCGCATTATTTCCAAATATGCCTCTCTCATGTCAGAACGAAATGAGGGTATACCATGTTGGGTATTATGCAATGCATTACGCACTAAAAAGCCGAACATCCAATCATGGTATATAGGCAAGCCGTTGTGCAACCTCATAGGGGCCACAAGCGTCACCGGGCCGCCCGCCGTAGGCACTTGGTCGGGGCGCAGGCCCAGCGCGCCGTAAATGTTTTTCAGCTCATCAAAAACGCTTTGGAGCATTTCAGTATCTTGATTTATCACTACATACGTGCCCCCGCCGCCGTCTTCAGCTATCGTTACACTGCCGTTATCATATGGGGCCATAAACAATTCTGTTGCAAGATTGTACACAAGAGCCGAGCCGAGAGCAACCGCGCCAGCACCCAGCGCGGCAATAGGGTTGCCGGTGCCAATGAGCGCACCAGCAGACGCCGCCATAGCAGCCGCATATATTTCCGCGCCAACTTCAATCTGTTCTTGCGTTAAAGGACCATAACTAGACCCCTCGCCCCACCTCTCCCAAAATCCTGAGCTAACGGGAGGCCTTCTTACCAAATCAAAATTATTTGCAAAAACTGTATAAAAACTCAAAAAAAACGAAGAAAAAAACAATAAGGCAAGAACAATTAAAAAAATTCTCCTTATTCTACCTATACAACGCATCAAACAAGCACCCCACTTTACAGCCAAACACTTTTAGTATATACTAACTCAAAAAAAAGAAACAAAAAGGAGAAAGCAATGAGCGCAGACATAGCAACCAATATATTTATAGAAATAACTGAAGCAGTCGCAGAAAGACTAGGCATACACCCCCTAATTACATTGTTAATTTTACTTGCGCTAATAATAATCATCCCAATATGTCTAGGGATAGCGGTGGCAGACCAGAGGAATGACGGCAAAAAATACAAAACAAGCTTAGTTATAACATCAATGGTGCTAGTAAGCATTGCACCATATCATTTTCTTGTATTTATACTTGTATTCCTTGTGAATATAGGCTTTTTTGACAAACAAACCAACCCAAATCACGTACCGCCAACCATAAAGAACTGGCCACAACTACCAGGCTCGCCTCAGCAATCCCCCCCGCAGTCGTCAGCATTGAGCGCGCAGGACCAGAAACAACAAACCTCGCCGCCGGGACCCTGACGCGCCCATATGTCAAAATTGTGCCACGTCAGGCATTTTTGCCCCGCTTCATCCTGCGCTCGTCGTCGCCAAAAAAAACGAACATCCGGGCAACGAGCCAGGACACGAGCACAAGGGCTATCACCGCAAGGCACGAAACCAGCGCCGCAAAGGGCACCAAGCCCAAAAAGACGTGCAGGGCGGCCAGTATTCCGAGCGCCACGAAGCCCAGTTGCGCCGCCATCAGCGCGCGGTCCGCAAAGCGGCGCAGGCCCGCATCGGTGACCAGCTCTTCTTTTTTTTCTTTCATCCCAAAAAACCTCCCACATATCAAACCTGCAAGGCGGGCGGCGCGAGGCGGCCCGCCTTTTTCGCATCTTGCGCTTTGCGCTTCCTTACGCCCTTCCGAACATCCGGAAAAAGCGCAAAGCCATCCTCACCGCAAGGACTATGCCGATGAGAATAAGGCCGGACGGCAAAACCGCTTCCAACACCGCCGTGGTATCGGCTACGACATTGGCCATGCCCTCAGTGACCAGATTTACAGTGGTGCTAGGCAGATAGCCGCTGCCAGGGCCGGGAGTAGGTGACGCCATCGCTTTCACTCCTTTCTGTTTTATTTTTTTTGTCTTCTTATTGCCGTTGCTTTATATCAAGCACGGCCAAACATCCGCAAAAAACGGATTATCAGCCGCACGGACATAACCAAACCGGAAAGGAGGAGCGCTTTCGGCAAAATGGCATAAAGCAACGCCTCCATTGTCATTACATAATTCAGAAATCCCAGATATATCTTGTCATAAAACGTGAAAACATATCCAGGGTCAGGAGTAGGAGCAGGCGGCATCGGCAAAAGCCTCCTTTCGTGCTACATATAGAACGTCCCGTCACGCATGGCGGAACGGAACATCCTAAAGGACCTCATCAAGCCCCATGACAGCATCGTCATTATCGCCCCGGTAGCGAAACCAAAGCCGGACCCGATGCCAAACAGCTCGAAAAAATCCATAATTCCAAAAGTATCGGCAACAAACAAAGGCGCGACGCCGGCCGCCTCCATCGCCGCATCTTGCGGCAAATATTCGCCTCCCGTCACACCTTGGCCCACATATAGGCGAATATCAGCGCAAGGCCGGCGCCGAACGTCGCGCCTTGTGCCATCAGGCCCCAAGTCATTATCTGCGTCTGCATGAGCTCATTCGCAGTAGACTGGGTGGCGGTCGTCGTCAAATTCTCTATCAGGCCCAGTTTCTGACCCAATATCGCATAGGAATCAGACTGGATAGACTCCATGCGCAACGCCGCCTCGATAAGCAAATCAAGCAAATCAAGGTAATGCGGAGCAACCGGGGTCACGGCGTACCCGGCTCCTCTGTATAGTCGCTCAAGACTTCGAGATTGACAAGGCCCACGAAGTCGAACTTTTCAGGGCGCTGTTCAAGGCGGCCTCCCTCGCCTATCCTTGTACGGCAGTGCAGGACATACACGCCGGGAACGGCCTCGAACTTATCACGCTCAGTCCAAGGCGCGCTGGCCTTTATCGGGCCGGGGTCGAGACCCATAGTCCTCAGGGACTCGTTAAACGGGTTATTTTTAACCCGAGGCGTGAAGTTCAGCGACGGCAAGTAATGAACCGTCACGCCTTCACGTACCTCGCCCTCTTTTGTAGTGAACTTGTACTCCTTTGCGGAAAGCACAAGCCCCATCACGGGCACAAGGCCCTCGGTCTCGCCGGACTGCGCATTGGACAGCATGCCGGCGATTAACGCTTTTTCCATCTTGAACCCCTTTCGCCCTCTCGCCTCTTGCGGCACGGGCTTCTTTTTCTCATCATACCAAAAAAAAAAAAAAAAAAAAAACCCGTTAAAA
>JGI20163J15578_10001389_pt1 | contig 10031 bp, 10 predicted proteins | sample TergutCu122P1_FD_15578 | JGI IMG/M metagenome (IMG submission 15578)
CCCGGCCCAGAACGGTAGCTGTTTCTTTTTCCGGATCAAGTTCAAAATAAAAGCCGCCGGATTGAACACGCACGGAAACAATTTCATAATCTGTGGCGGCGGTAATCATACCCGCCAGGAAAATGCTTACAACTGTAAAATAAATCAAAATACCGGATATGTCTTTAACGGTTGTTATTATAGGCGCGGCCCCCGCTGCCTGATCTGCGTTAAGCTTCATTAAAACAAACGGAACCAGGAAGCCTAATGTTGCCGCTATTGTTACTGTAAGCCCCAAAGAAACACCAACCGCAAGCCCCAGCATAATATCTCTTTGCCAAACAAAGGCTATGGCACCGGAAATAAAACCGGCTATAAGGCCGATGCTAAAACCGATAAAAATTTCTTTTGCCAAGTGCCTAAAAAACTTATTCATATTAATATGGCCAAGTACTACGCCCCGGGCAAAAGCTGTGGATGATTGGGTGCCTACGCTGCCACCCATGTCCATTATCAGCGGAATAAAAAACGCTACAAATACAACTGCTTCAAGAATTTCTTCAAAGCCGTCAAGTACAATTGCGGCAAGCATACCACCAATAATGGTGATAAACAGGAATGGCATACGCACTTTTAGAACTGCCAATAAGCCGCCTCTTATAAGGGTTTCGCTACGGTTTTCTTCCTTGTTGGCAAAAATACCCGCAGATGTAAGAATGTCTTCAGTGGCTTCATCTTCTAAAATATCCAGCGCGTCGTCAATTGTTACAATACCTACCAGGCGGTTTTCTTTGTCCACAACGGGGATTGCAAGCCAGTCCAGGTTTTTTAAAAGGCGGGCAACCTCTTCCTGGTCTGTGTCGGTAAAAACAGTTACGTTTGCCTTTTTCATTATGTCTTCAATTTTGGCGTCCGGCTTGGCAACCAGCAAGTCGCGAAGGGAAATCGCGCCTTCCAGCTTTTTCTTATCGTCCGTTATAAATACATTGTAAATTGTTTCTTTGTCAGCCGCGTCAATTTTTACTTTTTCCAGTGCTTCCGCGGCTGTTATACCTTTGTGTAAGTGTACATATTCCGGCGTCATAATACGGCCGGCGGTTTGTACACCGTAGCCCATTAACAAGTTTGTCATTTCGCGTTCTTCCGGTGAAATTGCCGCCAACAGCTTTTTTGCTACAGACGCAGGCAGCTCGTCCAACAGCCTTACGCGGTCGTCCGGGGCAAGTTCGTTTACCATTTCTATTGCCTGGGCGTCTGTAAATGAGCGTAATAAGTTGTATTGGTCGTCTGTGTCCAGCTCTTCAAACACAGACAAGGCAACATCTTTTGCAAGTAACCTGAATACAATCACTTGCTCGTTAGCTGACAGTTCGTGAAATAAGTTTAAAATTTCTGCTTCTTCCGCGCTTGCAAGAAGAATTTTTAAGCTGTCCATGTCCTTTTCTTTTAGGCATGAGAGAATATTGTCTTTTAGCATTTTGTACCTCCAAATTTTTTTTAGTTTGCCTGTGCGATGTCAGAAAAATACGCCTGTTCATCCACCGAATAGGTGTTGACAGTTGAGCTTTCGTTTGCATAGCTGAAATATCCGATTAATACAGCTATGGCAGTAAAAAATACAACAATTTTCAGTCTGTTTTTACACATTTCCATGTACATAATTTTCTACCTCCGTTGAGAAATTGTGTGGTTTTTGCGGTTTTATCGACACAAAAAAACCACCGTTTAGAGTTTACTTCTCAAACGATGGCATCTATGTTTTTGACCACACAAAACTAGAGGTACGGTATCATTGCCCGAGGCGCATGGACACATGAAAACCAAACCCTAACATTTGTGTAAATACAAAATAAAATTACACCATCATTTGAGCTTCTACTTCGACTGCCTCCCGGGTCCATGTCATCACCTCCGTAAAATTAACAATAAAAAACCTCTGCCACCATTCGGTATGATGACAGAGGAATATCCTCAAAATATCGCTTCGCGCAAAAAACACACGAAGTATATTCCATTCATCGTTCAAGCTTCAACTTCGCAGGGCGGTGAAGTTGCACTATTCCATGCCTTGGTTTCGACATGGACTGTTAGCCCTCTCATTGTGTCTCCACAATTTCGCGACGGCAACCCGTATCCCTGCGGTAGCCTCACCTACCGAAATGGTGTTTCTTAATTACAACGTGGAGAGTATAAATGGATGGTTTTGCTTTGTCAAGGATTTTTTTATTAAAGCAAACCCCAGCATTGACTTTAATAATATTAAATGTTATGCTTAGCAAAATTAAAGTTATGAAGGGAGTACAGCCATGCCAATTGAAGTTGTGCCGGAATGGATGGCAAACCTGGAAGATGAAGATATTACATTTATGAAAAAATTTTTGCTTGCCTCCGGGTCTTTAAAAGAGATTGCGCGGCAGTACGACGTAACCTACCCAACAGTGCGGCTGCGGCTGGATAAGCTTATTCAGAAAATACAGATAAGCGAGGATACTGCGAACGAGCCGTATATTGCGTTTGTTAAGCGGCTGGTGGTTAATGACAAAATAGACTTTGATACAGCAAAAATGTTAATTTCTGAATATAAAAGGATTGGGGCAAAGACGAGATGATGGTATTTGGGTTTGTGATGGCCTTAGTAGTTTTACTTGTATTCCTTGGTATTTGTGCGGGGATAATTATATTGCAGGTGTACCTGTGTAAAAAAGAGAGCAGATGGCCCGGACTTATTATGCCGCTTTTAACTTTTGGGTTTTCGCTGCTAATACTTTTTAGCATGGCGGTGTTTTCGTTTAGCGGAAATTATCACATTCACGTACAGCAAGTATTCGACATAGATGCCGGCAGTGCTGTGCTGCATTTGGATGAACGTGATGCAGTGGTGAATCATTTGATAGATTACGGGCAAATTGGCCAAACACGAATTACATCCGCGCCGCGCATTATGTTCGTTATGTTTATGGTTAACATACCAACGCTAATTTTGCTGGCAATATATGCTGGCTGCCGCACAGGCCACAGAAGGCAGCGCGCATTGGATTTAATGAGTTTGCAGGATTTGGGGTAGACTGGTATAATACGGGTATTATTGTTTTGGAGGTGAGCTTAAATGGCCAATTACTATACTGCTTATATAGAGCGAGATAATGAAAGCGGCTTATACATCGGGGTTGTACCAAGCATTGTGGGGGCTCGCACATGTGCAGAAACAATTGACGAGTTGCAAATAAAATTAGAGGAAGTTATTACATTATGCTTAGAAGAAATGGATGCTGATGATGTGCAGAACATCCCTATATTTGCAGGCATATCACAAATTAAGGTAGCCATATGAGCCGTTTGGTTATGATAAATGCCATTTCATTAGAAAAAATATTGTTCAAATTGAGTTTTAGAAAAATGCGACAAAAAGGTAGTCATGCATTTTATCGTCACCCTGATGGAAGAACTACTACTATACCTTTTCATCTAAGTAAAGATTTGCCCAGACCACTATTACGTGGCATTTAAAGAGAAATTAACATCAGTATTGTATTGAAGAGTATAATCGCCTGGTTTAATAGTAAAGGGCGATTACTTATACTTGCCTGCTGGGGTTATCAATTTGTACGCATATCAACGTGATTACCCCTTTTTTTATATTTCAACCGTTTTTGTTGCAATGGCATCGCAAAAAACGCTGTCATGCTCTACAAATAAAATGGTCGGCTTATGTTCCAGCAACAGCCTTTCAATTTGCATACGGGATAAAACGTCTATGAAGTTTAGCGGCTCGTCCCATACAAGCAGATGAGCTTTTTCGCATAGGCTCTTGGCTATAAGCACCTTTTTCTTTTGGCCGCCGCTAAAATCGCTCATGTCTTTTTCAAATTGAACCCGCAGGAAATCCAGCTTGCGGAGTATGGCCTTAAACAGGCTTTCATCGATGTTATTTTCCCGGGCGTAGTCTGTCAAATTACCCCGCAGGAATGACGTATCCTGTGATACATATGAAATTTTTAGCCCGCTACCTATGGAAAATTCGCCCGTGTAGGTAATTTCTTCGCCACATATAAGCTTTATAATGCTGGACTTGCCGGACCCGTTTTTGCCCCGCAGGGCAATGCGGTCGCCCTGGTTAATATCAAAACTGACGTCGTGGGTAACTTGTTTTTTGCCGTAAAAAATGCTGACATTTGACAGGGAAAGGTTCCGTTGCTTGTGGTAGGGGAGTTGGGTAATTGCCAGGTCACTGGCGTGGTCAAGGTTTTTTAGCAGCTGAGATTTTTCCTCTATGGCTGATTGCTGTCTTCGTTCAAGATTTTTTCTGCGCTGCTGCATTCGGCGTGATTTTTCGCCAATATACGCTCTGCTGTCTATAGATTTTTCAACACCGGAACTGCCTTTCCCTATTTTGGTAGCTTCAACTTTGTCTGCCCAGTCACCGCTTTGTTTGGCAGCTTGTTTTAAGCGTTTAATATCTCTTTTCAATTTTTCGTTTTCCGCAAGTTCAAAATCATCCTGCAACTTTTTGTTGGCGAACCAAGAAGAAAAATTGCCCCGCCGCACGTCAATATTGGCCTTGTTTATGGAAAGGATATGGTCTACGCACCCGTCCAAAAACGCCCTGTCGTGGGAAACTAAAATATATCCGTGCTTATTATTCAAGTAATCGCTGACAATTTTACGGCCATTCATGTCCAGGTGGTTGGTTGGCTCGTCAATTAACAGGAAATTGTTTTCGCTTAAGAACAGTGCTACCAGCAGAATTTTTGTCTGCTCGCCGTTGGACAGTGTTTCAAAGGGGCGGTGCAGAACGTCTTCGCTTACTTGTAAAAAAGATAATTCCCGGGCAAGCTGCCAATCCTGGTATTCCGGGCATATTTCCTGTACAATCGCGCTTGTGATCATTGTTTTGTTGTTTACGTTGTAGGGGAAATATTGAAAATCCACGGTGGCAGAAATTTTTCCGCTGTATTCGTACTTGCCCATCAGCAAATTTAAAAATGTAGTTTTGCCCTTGCCGTTGCGGGCTGTAAAGCCAAGTTTCCAATCCGTATCAACTTGAAAGCTGACATTTTCGAAAATATTATCATAACTGCCTTCGTAGGCAAAAGTTAAGCTTGATACACTAATTAAAGACATTTGATGGTCCTCCTTCGGTGGTGCGTTGGTATAAAAATAAGCCGCAAGAAAGTTAATTCTTACGGCTCACAAATACAATGGCGGCCCTAAATAGGCACACCATGATATACATATGAGTTTGGAAGATTGATAACTTTCTTGCCGGGCATACAAAAGAAAACGGTACAACCGCCTAAAGCTTCCGTTGTGCCACTATATTTAGTTTAGCAAGAAATATCTATCATCTTCCCACATCCAATTCTAATTTGTATCGCCAGTATACCACACTTTCCTACGCGCTGGTAGTACTTTTTACGGCTTTTGTATAATCCAGCGTAATATGAATGCTGTACCCCGTTGGTGTCTCCTGCATTTCGAAGCGGGTATCCATGCCGGAAGTGCGCATAATCTCCAGGTCTTCTTTTATGGAATTGGTAAGTATACGGATGTCCCGTATGTAGCCTTTAAACGGGACGGTTTTGTTTTTGGCTTTTGACGCGCAAGGTGTAAACATGGAGTCGATTAACTCTTCTGTTTTGCGGACGGTTAGCCCATTATCTATAATTTTTTGCAGCACTTTTGCTTGTTCTGTTTCCGTTTCCAGGCGTAGAAGCGCGCGGGCATGGCGTTCCGAAAGGTTATTTTCTATTATTTCTTTTTGTAATCTGCGAGGGATTTTCAAAAGCCGCAGTTTGTTGGCCACTGTGGATTGGTTCTTGCCTACCCGGGCCGCCAAAGCTTCCTGGGTAAAGTAGTAATCAATCATTAAGTTGCGGAAACCCGCCGCTTCTTCAAAAAAGTGCAGGTCGCTGCGCTGTAAGTTTTCGATAATGGCAATTACCGCGCTGTCTGTTTCAGTTACGTCAATTAATAAGGCAGGGATTTCCTTTAACCCGGCTATTCGGCTTGCCCGCAAGCGGCGTTCCCCTGCCACAAGCTCGTAGCCCGTGTTTGTCATTAGCCGTACAGTGATTGGCTGCAAAACCCCGTAAAGTTTAATTGAAGCCGCAAGCTCGTCCAATCTGTTTTGGTCGAAAATACGCCGTGGCTGGTAAGGGTTTGGTTTTACTGCATCTAAAGGCAGATAAAGGACTTCTTTTGTTGAAATAGTCATACAGTACACATCCTTTGTAATTTTTTGGTAGTATACCACGTGGAAAAAGTTGGGTAATGAAATTACTGAATATTGCCAATGTTTTTTTTATGGCAAAATATTTAAAAAAGCCCTGTCGGTTGACAGGGCTTGGTGATGTGTGCTGCTATCTGCCGGTGAAAAAGGGTTTAATGGGTGGCAGTTTGGCGAAATTATAGTGAAACTAATTATACAAAATCAACCGGTAAGAAAATCTAACCGGTTGAAAGCTACATAGCCATTTTACTCAAATATTTCCCGTTCAAATTCAAGTTCCTTAACCTTTGTCCTAAACCGGACCCAAGGCTGGAAAACCCAGAAAGAAAATGAAAGAACAAATATAGCCGCCGCCACATTAACAAGCCCCCACATACTGCCGCGTATAAACAGTGTCCCTATAATAATTGGTATTTGTATGGCTGCTCCAAACAATTGCAAAGCCAAAATCCACCCCAGCAGGTTAATCATACGTTTATAATGCTCGATGCGGGAAGTCGCGTCTGTGTATATCTCAAATATGCCGTCCGGGGCTTTTTTCCTGCAATATACCCAACGCCAAAAAGAGGTTACATGTTCTGCGCCTGTTTCTTCTAAGAATCGGATGTGCTCAATAGTGTCCGGGTGGCTGGCTGTATGTTTTAGCAGCGCGATACGGTAAATGTATTCGCCGGGGGTGCCTTCTTCAAAGGTGTATTCCGGCGGGTTTGCGTTTACTAAATTCCAGCCTTTTGCTGCCATACCGTTTAGCCAGTTTTCTTCTTTTTCGTAGTTGTTAAACCATTTTGTTACGCTAGTTCTCATTTGATGCACCTCCCGTTTTGTCATTTAAGTTTTCGAATGCGCTAAGGCCTATGTTTAAAAGTTCGCCCAAACGTAAAATTTCCAGTTGTAAAATGTGTTTGCCAAGGTCGGTTATGGAATATTCTTTTTTGCGTGAATCTGAACTGTGGCCAACGGCGCGTATCCATTGCTTTTCCAGCAAATTGTTAATGGCCCCGTAAAGGGTACCTGCGCCAAGCACAACCCTGCCGCTTGTTAATTTTTCTACATTTTGCATTACGGCGTAGCCGTGGCGGGGGATTAACAGCGAGATTAGAATCAGGTAGACACCTTCTGTTAATGCTGCGGGTTTTTCTGTCAATATTACCGGCTCCTTTCAGTGGTTACTACGTCACACGCTATATCGTATGACGTAGTAAATTATATCGCCAGACGATATAGTTGTCAATAGTTGTTCTAATGGTATACTATACAAAATTAGACAAGCAAAGAGCAGGATGACGTTGCCGCGCGGCTTAAATCCGGTGTGTCAATACTTAATGTATCCGCCGGGGCAGGCACGCCATAACATGGACGCCGCCCACCACCGGGGAAATATTTAAAGGAATGATGGAGAAATACAGGAACCAAAACCTATAAAAATACCCCCTGATATCAGGGGGTACGCAGAGGTAGACGGAAAAGATTAAAGCGTTGCACAGTTTGGGCAACACTCTCTGCAAGGCTTGACATAGTCAATATTTTCTCCAAACAAATGGGAATAATATTTTGCCACACGATCGGTCTCATGGTTTTTGCGAAAAGCATAATACACATGGTAACTGTTGAGCAGCATAAATTTAGCCTCGTCAATTTTGTCTAATTTAGCCAAGCATGCACCATGTATAAAGAGCAAGGAAGGGATTTTGTTATATTCGTTATATTTTATGCAAAATTCCATACATATTTCGCACAGGGCTACGGCTTCCTCTAGGTTGTCAAGCCTAAAATGCTGCCAAATAAGATTGATTAATATGGAAGGGTAGTACCAAGATATTTCATATTTGTTAACATAAAGCCTGTCCAAATTGTCTTTAAGAGAGGTTAGGATGTGTAAGGCGTTTTTGTTGTTCCCTTTTCTAAGATATATATAGCTCATGGCGTTAATGCAGCGTATTTCTTCGCTTGTCAGCAAATATTCGCTTACCTTGCTTTCATCAAAATTGGGGATGGTTATTGTAATTGCCTCTTGCAAGGCTTTTATTGATGAGTCGAAATCAAAATTGGGGTCATCTTGGTCTTTTTCATATACATCCAATATGTCTAAGACAACCTTGCTGGTTATCAGGGCTTGCAGACCGATACCTTTCTTAAATTCTTTTTTATTCTCACATTCTGATATTAAACGTTTAATTTCAGTTACATCTCTGTGGAGGGTTGCCATGGCAAGGGCTTTTTTGCGTTCAATAAAGTCTATATTGCTTTCTTCCCAAAAAACATTGCGCTCCATATTGGAATAATATCCAAGACGCTCGAACAGCGCATGTCGCAAAAAGCTGGCGGGGATCATTGTGCCGCGCTCTATTCTGGAAAGGGTTGAAACATTGCATAAACCGGTGCAAAGCTGCTCTTGGGTAATGCCTCTTTTTACTCTTTCCTGTTTGATAAAAGTGCCTATGCCATTTACTTTTGATTTCAAAGCAATTCCCCCTTTAAAATTTATTTCATTATACACCAAAATTTCTTAGAATCCAGTGTAACTTTCCAAATACGCCTATTGATTTTGAAATAGAAGGTAATTATTATGATACATAATAAATAGGTGGTGAATCACCGAATATATGAAAGGAGTGCTACAAATAGCATGAAAAAAAACATTAGAAAGATTTTGTCAAGCTGTATTGCTGTTGCCTTAACTCTTGTTATGGCTATCCAGCCGATGTCTGTTTTTGGACAATCCGGAAATGTTCAAGCACCGAATTTAGGCAGAGAAATAGCCGACAACTTTGTCAGTTTAGATTTCGAAATTGCCCAAGGTGTCGAGGAGCAAGTTAGGTTCTTGGAAAGCTTTATGCGCGAACCTTTAGGTGTTCAAGGTTTTGAGGGCAAATATGCCATTACAGACCCTAATGAAATGGTGGAAATAGTTGTACAGTTTATTGTGCCGCCATCAGTAGCTTTGCATCATATGGACGCTGTTGGTATACGGCATAATTTTGCCGTACCTTTTGGGGCAAGCTTTGAAATGCAGGCACTTTCTGCACACAATGCCTTTGAATCAGAACTTGCTTCTCTAGGTATTTCTGATGATGCTATTTTTGCAAGCAATCATCAACTTCTTAACGTAGCCTTTATGCGTGTCCCGGGTTACATGGTAGAGAGTATTGCTGCTCTTCCCGGTGTTGGAGCTGTTACGCCAAATATACAATTTGTGCTGCCATCCCATGAAATAACCGACAGTATGATTCTGGAACAAGCGGGAGTAGTATTAAATGAATCAAATGTCCCTGTGTTCCCTGAGTACTTTATGCGCGGCCCGCGTGAACTTTATAATACCGACTATATACACAATGAAATGGGTCTTACTGGTGCAGGTGTAACGGTTGCAATAATCGACTCCGGTCTTCGCCATGACCATATCATTTTTGCCCATCTTCTTCCCGAGGGGCAGGACATGTTTGGCGGCTGGTGTATACTTTTCCAAACAGACAATACATGGGAAGGTATGGATACGCCAGGCAGGACAAACTCCAACCATGGTACAGCCGTAGCAGGCGGTACCATCGGTGTGGCTCCCAACGCTATGATACGTGCTTATCGTGTGTTTCATCCCCATAGTAGTGAAAGCGGCTTCTTCCACATCATTGCCGAAGCCGTCGAGCGTGCATGGCAATCATCTGACATTATGAACCTTTCCTTGGGTGTTAATATACCGTTCAGCTATGCAACCAATCCCTTTTCACCGTCATTTGGCCCAACGTATGTTGCTCTTAACCTGGCTGTTCTTGACGGTATGATTGTTACCCAAGCAGCCGGTAACAGCGGCGGCGGCACAGGCGGC
>JGI20163J15578_10001391_pt1 | contig 10029 bp, 9 predicted proteins | sample TergutCu122P1_FD_15578 | JGI IMG/M metagenome (IMG submission 15578)
CCGTTAGCAAAGGCACTCACACTTTTTAACCAACTCTTTGGCTTTTTCTTTTCAAGAGCAACTTTGAAATCACATTCTGTTGCTTCAGCAATTATCTTCCTGATCATTTCACTATCCATTCCTTTACATCTAACTTTTCGTGCCTGTAGTTTCTTCTTGGCTTTCATTTCCAATGTTTCTTTACACCTTTAAGTCTTGGGTTCAAGCTTATATTTCTCAAGTATCTTTAGCATCCTCTCTATACCAACGTAAATAGAAAGAAAATAATCCACAGGGATTGTCATTGTTCTAAAGGCGATTTCAAAATGTATTCTGTCATCTGCCAGAATATCTCCCATTAACTTTCCACGATTAATAACAACTACATAAGTATCTTCCTCCAGATGCCCAAGAATTTCATCAAAGGAACACTCAAAGTGCTTTTTGTTAGCCGAAACCGCAAAATCAATTGTGCTAGCTTGCCACCTGTATGAAATCTCCTTGCAATCAATAAGCAGGGAGCGTTTCTCAGCTAAGCTTAAGTTATTTAAATTGTAAAAAGCATATTCTTCTAAATCCATAATGATTCCCCACACAACTATTATGATTCGTGCTAAACAGCAGTCACTACTCACAAAACCTACGTTCGCCACTTCCACTCTATCACAAAGAAATCTTGTTGTCATTAGAAGAATAGAAGGGATTATCAACTCTTCAAACGGTGCCCCCAGAAACATCAACAAAATTTGTGATACTGCTCTGTTCATCGCCAATCATAAAGGAACCGATTTCATTGATATTGATATTATTATGCAAGCATCCAATGAGATAGAGCTGGATTAATTATCAGAGAAACCGCTCCTTGTGAGTGATTTCTTTCATCAAAACGAAGAAGTTCCATCACCAACAGCGAATACCTTGACAATAATCCATTATTAGTTCCCCAAACAATTTGACGAACAACAGGATATTTTTGAACGTAGACTAACTGATTGATCTCCTATTAAGTGAAACCTGTCCAGCGTGTGCTTAGCAATAAAATCCATCATTTGATCATAAGCATCAATCAGATTGGCAAAATTCTTCTTCATTCCCTCAACAGATTTTGGATTTACTCCCTCAACATCTCCATTATCCTCAACACCAAGAAGAATATACCCTCCATATCTGTCAGAGAAAGATGACACTGTTTCAAATACACTATTGTGAAGTTCGTTTTTGCAAAGTTTAAATTCTACAGTCAATCCCTCTCCATCGTTAATACATTGTTTGAGCTTTTCAAGCATTTTTTATCCCCCATATTTTTTGCTCTAGCTATTTGACAGTGTACTGCTTAAATATTACTTCCAAGAACAACCGGCGAGCATATATAACCCTTTTATTTGTTCATTATTTCGTTTACAGTCCAATCTCATCAAAAATCGTTATTATATCAAAATTCTTTATCCTCTCGTTCACATAGTTCAATTATATTCACCGATTCGATCCCTAGAGAAGCCGCAACTTGTGGTATTTTCTTTGGACTGTTTTTTCTTTCCTCGGTTATAATTACAAGATTATATTTCATTGCAGTGGCAATCAGAAAAGCATCTCCTGAAGATTTCATTTTTCTAAAATCGATCAATAATGGTTGTTGGGTGACAACAGTAATTACATTTCTTTGAATTTGGTCATCTACAGGTAGCACAACACAACGTTCACTCTTTAACCAGTTTTTAACCATCTCGTCATCATCAACCTCGCTACTTATTTCTGTACACGTTACGATAATCTTGTCACGTACAAGCGAATCAATCCATTCCCACATCCTCTTTGATACTTTTCTCCTGTGAATTTCGTCTGCTTTTTGCGAAATCATAGATGACGAATCTATTATGTACTTGTAAGGTAAAGGTTCATCAAACAAACTTAATTGTTCCATTTAGAAACCTCCACTATGAACTTATCTGCATGCTTATTTTTTATCCCAAGATAGCTACAAACATCTTGCTTACTGAACAAACTTTCAGCGTATCCTGAAAAAAGTGCAAGGCAAAGAGATCTACTATTCTTATCAATGCTTTCCCTCACCATATCACGTGGAATAGAGCTCCTCCTACCCTCAGATTTTGCAATCTCTCGTTCAGTTTTTCTTCTAATGCTATCTGCTTCATAATTGCGCCTAAATTCGTCTATGTAAGAATCATAAGCATTTTTATTTATCTGATTCAAATCAAGCAATCTGCGTACTATTACTTCCTTGCTAATATTAAACTCATTTGCCAAATCCTCTATCTCTGCTACAGATAAATTATGTTTCTCTACATACTTCTGTAATTTAATGATTAACGCTTCGCGTGGAACAAGAACCTCTCCTGCTACTGCATTGCAAAAAACCTCTTCCTTTTGTTTCGTAAAATCATTGTAGAAAATGTTACATAAAGAGGAATGTCTTTTTAATAAATGAACTAATTCATGAATCATTGTAAACGTCTTTGCTGGATAGCTGTCATCATTATTGATTCCTATGATTGGCATGTCAGAACTATATATGGCTACGCCACGTAACACCTCAACTTCAACACCCGAAAAACCATGTATAAAAACACCATGCTTTTCTAGACGTTCGCGTATGTACAAATAGAACTGTCTTTTAGAAGAAATCTTGAATTGTTCCGATAAATCAATTTGGAAAACCTCTCTGATTTTTTTTGCAAAGTTCTTTGGATTCTCATCATCTCTAATTTTAACATCAAACCTAACTACTTCTTCATTCAAATCACTCATTGACGACAAGTAAAAATCTCGTGTTCTTATTAAATCAGCTATAGCTATATTGACTGCACTTTCGCTTTCTGCATTTTCACTCGTTAAAGTGCGTCGACTGGTAACCTTAGGGTTTTCTTTGATTGGTACGTCTTCAGGATTCATGTATAGCCCTGCAAATGGTATTTTCAGATGTTTTGCAAGAGATTTTGCTTGATTAAACGTTGGACGTACAACAGAGTTGACATCTAACCATTCGTCAGCCTTTGATGGGGGGTTACATCCAACTTTCTCTGCAATATAGCGAGACTCTACCCCTATATTATCGCATATTTTTTTGATAGTTATTTTGTTTACTAAAGCTATCATAAAATCACCACCTGCATCCACCATCTCGAATTATCTTTTTTCTTCACTTATATTTCACACTATTAATAACATACTTATCATAACGATTTTTCATCATATCTTGCACTACAAGATTCACTATGTAACATAGATGTTTTTATACCAATCTATCCAAACAACCTACTCTCCACTATCCGCCCACATCTCACACTGCCCAATAACCATAGCAATTGCATCTTCCAAACCCTCTGGCGGATACTTATACTTCTTCAACAATTTCTTTACCATACGCCGCATCCCTGCACGGGCGGACTCCTTTTTCTGCCAATCTATAGTACGGCTCTTCCGTAGCATTTCTGTAAGCTCCCTCGTCATTTCCACAAGTGCGTCATTCTCAAAAATATCTTTTATGGCTTGAGGACGAGTTAAAGCATCATAAAATGCCAGTTCCTCATTAGTTAAACCAAGCTCATTCCCTTCCTCATGTGCTTTAGCTATATCCTGAGCCATTTTCATCATTTCTGCAATAACTTCCTCATTGGAAATCATTCCGTTAATGTATGCTTTCATACAAGCCGCAAGCCGTTCTGAGAACTTTTCTGATTTAACTAAGTTTGTTTTCTTATATATTGATACTTGTTCCGCCAATAATTTCTTTAAAATCTCCAGAGCCAAATTTCGCTCCTTCATGTTTGCAATTTCAGCTAAAAATTTAGGATCAAACAAAGAAAATTCCGTATCAACATCGGAAAATAAGTTGATCACTCCTTTGCTTTGGATACTTGCTTTTAGCAGCTCATTGATGCGACCATTTATCTCTTTAAGTGAAAGTTTCTTCCCATCAGTAAATCGAGTTAACATGGTTCTAACAGCGTCAAAATAAGCAGCCTCAAATCGCTCCTTTGGATTAAGAAGTGAACGACAAAGCGAGAGTGCCTGCCGTAGCAACAATGCCTCTTTTATGAAATCATCATACTTTCTAGAATTACCACTTTCTATATTTTCATAGGGATTAGCTCCATATAATGCTTTTGTTTCTGCGGCTCTATCCGCAGTAATATAGTCATCATTATCTTTTATATAGTCCTTTATACTATATATAGGAGCAGCCTCAATTTGAGAAATGAAATCTGCTCCTCCACTAATAAGCCTTGCCCTTGTTCTATCTGTGGCATTTTCAGACATAAACTCGGAATAATCATACCCGTAAAATAAATCTCTGCAAACCTCTAATTTCTCTCTAAATTTTACCAGTGCAGTCTTAGCAATATCCATATCACCATAATTGCTTTTGTCCCGCTTTGTATAGTCATTCATCGCCTGCTTTAACGCTGATGCAATGCCTACATAATCAACTGCCAGTCCACCTTCTTTTTCCTCATAAACTCTATTCACACGAGCTATAGCCTGCATCAGGTTATGCCCCTTCATAGGCTTGTAAATGTACATCGTTGCAAGACTTGGTACATCAAACCCCGTCAGCCACATGTCTACCACAATAGCAATTTTCATCGGATCATTATCATCTTTAAACTTTTTCGCCAACTCTTCTCTTCGTCGCTTATTTCCAATGACATTACGCCAACTTTCAGGATCGTTATTATTCTCCGTCATAACAATGGCCACCTTATCTGCCCAATCAGGTCGCATGGATAAAAGTTTTTCATATATTTTCATGGCGATAGTACGTGAATAAGCTACAATCATAGCCTTTCCCGTCAACTCATATTGGCGATTATTTTCATAGTGGTCTAAAATATCTTCACACAAAGCAGAGAGTGTTTCTTCTGCTCCTAAAATACTTTCCATTTTACCCAGCTCTTTTTTGCTTTTTTCAATAAGATAATCATCTGTACTCTGAGCCATAAGGTCATATTCTGTATCTATTAACTTCAAAATATCTTCATCTAGTTTTAAATGAATTACACGGCTCTCATAATACACCGGTTTTGTCGCTTCATCTTCTACTGCCTGTGTCATATCATAAATGTCAATGTAATTCCCAAAAATTTCAGTAGTTGAACGGTCTTTGCTTGAAATAGGTGTCCCTGTAAAACCGATATAAGTTGCATTTGGCAAACTATCTCGTATAATACGAGCAGTTCCAACAACCACCTTCGCTTCGATTTCTCCTCCTTTACTTTTAACCATTCTAACTTTTTCTTCAAGACCATACTGCCCCCGATGGGCTTCGTCGGCCATCACTATTATATTTCGCCTATCAGACAATGGTTCGTGGGATTCTTCAAATTTTTGCATGGTAGTAAATATAATTCCATTTGCTACTCTACCTGCCAACAATTTCTTTAAATGCTCTCTGCTATCAGCCTGTACCGCTGTTTGCCGCAAAAAGTCCTTACATTTTACAAACTGTTTGAAGAGCTGCTCATCTAAATCATTACGATCTGTCAGAACAACTATGGTAGGAGCATTTAGAGTCTCTTGGAGTAATTGAGCATAAAAAACCATAGATAGTGATTTACCACTGCCCTGTGTGTGCCAAAAAACACCACCTTTTCCATCTGAAATGGTTGCATTTTTTGTGGAATATACCGCTTTTCTTACGGCAAAATATTGATGATAAGCTGCCAATATTTTTACATCTTCTGAAAAGCAAATAAAGTTCTTGATAATATCAAGTAATCGGTCTTTCTGAAACATTCCCTCAACAAAAACTTCAAATCTTGCTAAATGAGTATTTTCATAGTTACCATCCACTGTTTTCCATTTCATAAAACGTTCTTCATTAGCAGTAATAGTTCCTGCCTTTGAAACGGAAAGATCACTCATGGCCATAAATGCATTGTAGATGAATAGAGAAGGAATCTCATGCATATAATTACGTAATTGGCGGTATCCGGCTGAAGCATCTGTCTCCTCTCTTGATGGAGATTTCAGTTCAAAAACTACAATTGGAAGACCATTTACAAATACTACTATATCTGGACGCCTTTCGCTATTCTCAACAATTGTCCACTGGTTGGCGACTGTAAAATAGTTGTTCTCTACATTTTGGTAATCGATGAGATGAACCAGAGCAGATCTATCCTCTCCATCTGCAAAATAGTTTATCGAGATTCCATTTTGTAGATAATGCATAAATCTTTTGTTTTTGTGGAGCAAGGTATCATTTTCGATATTTTCTACCTCTTGAATGGCTTTTTCAATTGCCACATTAGGATTACCACGATTAATTCGATGTAAGGAAGATCTCAGTTCATCGACATACAAAGGGCTACCATAATCACGAGTAATGTCTGGACCATAGATTTGGGTGTAACCTAGAGTACTACTGAAAATATCTAGGATTGCATTTTCATAATTGGCTTCTGTGTATGTCATAGGTAATCCTCCGTGTTATTACTGTCTTTGCATTTCAAGATTGTCAAAAGCCCCTCTTCTACAATCACTTATATAAGTTTACTGGCAGGAATATTAAATCCAAACTGCTCAACTTCTCTTGCAAAATGTGGGCCTATCTCATTTACATTCTCTTTAAAAGGCATATATATCAATCCAGAAATATCAGATGGTTTTTCTGTCTTCTCTTGCTCTTTCATTAAAATAAATACTTTTTCACGCCCTAATTTAGACAGTAACATCCCTAATTCTAGCACTACATTTTGTCTTGCTCTCCCCATAGCCTCTTCTTCATGATCTTTTCTATAGCCCACATCATCTGGAGTTATAAGAACTACTCCAAAACTTGCCATATTAATATTATGTTCTAGTTTCTCAATAATTGTAGTTCCTCCTGTTGGTAATTGATCCAGTATAAGTGGCTCAAACCCTGTGTTCTTCAAAAAAAGTTCTAACTGATTGCGACTTATCATATCATGCCCATAAACAACAAATATTTTATTATTTACTTGCTGCAGCTCCTTACCTTCAATGATACTTTCAATCAATGCCTTCAATTCTTCTTTCGCATCAGCACTTCCTTTTCCTTGAATTTGCACTTTTTTTGTTGACTGGAAAATGTTTGCAATCATTCCATTTTTGAAATCGATTCTTATTTTTTTACTATCAACATTATTACTGTCTATTTCATACCCTTCAGAAATCAACTTTTCTTTTATTATAGTAGCATTCATCATAATTCTCCTTTTTTAAAATTTATTTTTTCTTAGCATGGTAAATCATCATTTAGAGCAAATGGCACAGGCACTTATAAATGAAAAATTCTCTGATGAGAACTATACGCACTCGTACGTTTTTGACGAACTCACCACTCAAATTAAACCTGGAACCAATTATCAACCAAAAAGAGTAGAGCAGGGTATTCCATTTCTAAATATTAGAAACATAAGGAACAATGATATTGACTTACAAGATGTAAAATATATTACCCCCGCCGAGTATGAAAGAGTACATAAACAATGGAAGCCAGAAAAAAACGATATTTTGATTTCAAGAATTGGCACTTTAGGTCTTGTTGCTAGAATTGATAAGTCTGACCTTCCTATTGCGGTGCACTATAATTTCATTAATATTAAAGCAGGAAAATTACCTCACTATGTTTTATATTTTTTGCTTCAAAGTGATTATTTTCAAGAAAAATACCACTTGATAAAAAAGCAATCTGTACAAGAATATGTAACTATTGATGATGTGAAGCTAATAACAATTGCAAGTGTAGATTCTATTGATTCAATGGATTTTACAGCTTACAAAAGCCTATTTTCAAAAATAATGATTCTCCAAGAGGAATCGAAAAGCCTAGTATCTCTACGTGATTCATTATTGCCTAAGTTGATGTCAGGAGAACTATCTGTAGCGGATATTCAAGCCGTTAAATGATGATTTATTTCTGTATTCATATTTATTTTATCATCAATCCTTTTCAAGGTATATCCTATTTCAATTTGTTCTTGCAAAGGTGGTACTATTACTTCAAGAGTGTGTATGTGATTGCGATTTAACGTCGGAACTGCGCTGCCTCCTGCATAATTCCCTAAATCAAGTGTTTTAAGTAGATAGTATATAAATATTGGATTAGAGTTTTTGAATTCTTTTACATATAAGGTAGTGTTGTGTGACCAACTTCGTCCATAAACAATAAAGGGATTCCCTGTATTTCCACTGCGTCCTATGGTTACAGACGGAAAATCGGTTGTATATTCATTATGGTATCCAATAATACCATTCGACCCTACAACAGGATATTCCCCAAAAACCATTTTTGTCTTCGGTAAATCATGCCCCCTCTTGAATGTTAATATATCACCTAAAGAACAAGTTTTCCAATTACCCATATCCATCTCCTCAACCAATAAACTTTCTATGTGAATTCTTCACATTCACTTGATTAATCATTGCGTAATGCATAGTTGTGTCTATCTTTACGTGCCCCAATAAATGTTGCACCTGCTCTATTGGCATTCCCTTGTCTATTGCCCTTGTTGCCAAAGTCCTTCTGAACTTGTGAGGATGAGCCCTTTGAACATCAGCCTTCTTCCCTATCTCTCTCACTCTTGTTTCCACACCACCTACTAAAAGCCTGTCAAATGGCATGGATAGCGAAACAAATAGTGCTGGGTTATCATCATTACGACTCTCCAAATAATTAAGGAGATGTATTTTGGCCCTTGCGTCAAAGTAAACAACTCTCTCCGTACCTCCTTTTCCGAAAACAACGCACTCTCGCTCATGAAAGTTTATATCTTCTTTATTCAAACCCACCAACTCTCCAACGCGCACACCCGTTGAGGCCAACAAATCAATTAGTGCCAAGTCCCTAACTTCAACACAAGCATCTCTTAACAATTCCAATCCTTCGTCAGAAAATGTTTCTTTAATCGGCTTATCAACTCTTATCTTGTTGATACGCCTTACAGGGCTCTTTAAAATATAATCCTCATCTTCTAGCCATCCAAAAAAACTGTTGAAAATTCTTCTTATATTATCTATGGTCACTTTGCTTGAGTTGCGCTTTTTTTGGTAATTCGCTAAATAGTATCTAAGGTGCTCTGTTGTTATTTCTCTGATTGGCCTCTTTATCTCAACAAACATCATTTGGATTGTTGATTCATAGTATTTCATGGACTTTTCTGAGCATCCTTCCACCTGTTTGGCTGATATAAACAATCTTAGAAGCTCCTTATTGTCCATTTGCTTTTCAATGTCACTAATTTCTCTTTCCACCACTTCAACTGAATGCAGGCAAAACGCAATTACTGTTCCTAGTTCTTCAAGCTGCAACGATGTCAATACATTAGACATTCTAGATTGGATTTCAGTAATAATTTTATCTTTCATATGTTATTCTCCTGTTCTATAAAATATCTCTATTTTACCATCAACAGAAGAAATCTCTTTTATACTAATATATCCTTTTAGACAGATTCGCTTAACTAAATCATCATTTAGCGGCGAGGTCGGCCACGGATAGCTCGCCTGACATAAGGCGCGGCAAAAGAGTATCGCGTAGTGTCGCAAGGCGAGCGGACTCTAATCGTATCCCTATAAATTTTTCATATATCGGAGCGAGAAGCTCGCCTGCGGCGGCATAATTCTTTGTACTTGGGATTAAAACTTCAGCATTTTTTAGATTTTCTCGTTTAATATGTCCCATAGTAGTAGCTTTATCTGCTGCGATTGCTATAAATTGCTCAAGATGATGACGAGTCCAAGCATAGTAAAACCATTTATCGTATTTTGTGGATGTAACTTTGAATAGGTGCTGGTTTAACCCACAGTCACCGCCGCACCAAAAATCAACAAGCAGGCTACCAGACCATGAGAAAATAACATCACCATCTCGGACAATGTAATCAGCCCGAATATTTGGAGAGCATAGCTCACTAGACTTATCACACCTACCTTGGCGAAGTTCTTTTATTTTGAGAACAGGAAGTCCAACTTCCCCTTCTACAGGGCGAAATCGCTGCATTGCAAGGCCATTCAGATAATCAGCAATATCAAGAAGATTTCCGGTGCTCCAGTCACTAGGCATTA
>JGI20163J15578_10001392_pt1 | contig 10025 bp, 11 predicted proteins | sample TergutCu122P1_FD_15578 | JGI IMG/M metagenome (IMG submission 15578)
GCAATTTTAGAAGCTAACTCGCCGTGCGCATCTCCGCCCATGCCATCGCAAACGGCATACAATCCGCCGGTGGATTCATCGGTAATATAGGATGTGTCCGAATCCGGAAAAAACACTTTTCCGTTAAGAAAAAAATTATCTTCATTGTTCGGGCGCACATTCCCGACATGGCTTGCCGCAACTGCGGATACAACAGACATATTTTTGGTTCCTCCTAAAGAGATTTGGACAAAATTTGCTTTCGGGCAAATGATGCAAGAATCATGAGCCGGTGTCATTTATGCGATTTTAGCCCTGGCGCCGCGCTTGTTCATATTTTATAACTGCCGATTGCAGCCAATTTGGTATTATCAAATTGCCGCTGAATACAACACTGTTTGATTGTCTGAGCGTTGGAATTGTCGGAGTCGGAGTTATGCCGATTCGTCCCGTGCCGGGAGTGACTATATGCTGCTCATCTCCGAAAGCGGAGCGTTCTGCGTCATAATAAACTGTTGCGATTTCCGACAGTGTATTACCGAATTTTTTCGCGCTCAGACTCGCTTCTCGCAAATTTTCGGCAGAAGCCTGTTTTCTGCGCCGAAATTCGATCAAACTATCCTCGCGTTCAAAATTAACTCTATCGAGTCTTTCTCGGATAGAGTCAAGATTGTTGGAGAGAGTGAGCAGTCTTTCTCCAACTTCGGTCAGCGTACCTGTAGAAACTTCATACCGACCCATAATCAAGACCACTCCTTTCAGTGAATTTGCTGTCCGACTTCACGCCCATAGGGCGGGAAGTCGGCAGTCAATGAAATGTCTGAATTAGTTGTCGAATGCAGTTGTGGGTAAGCCTTGCATTCTTTCTGTTGCGATATTTTCAATGTTTTGGAATTCTTGCAGCGCGAATTGAAGCTTTTCTATAGTTGCCTCCAATGCCCTAATCATTCTCATAACGGAGCTTATAATCTTAGTCAAGACAACAATGGCTTTTGCTCCTGCGCCGCTTATTATTGCCACCCAAGCAACATTTCTTATCCTTTCAAGTATGTTTTGGATAGTATTTAGAAAATTCCGGGCATTTCCCAATGCATTTTGAAATGCGCTAATACCTCTCTGAAGTTCTTGCCAATCGACTTTAATTGTTACAGCCATGATAATTCTCCTTTATTTTAAAATTTAGTATTTATTTTTTGTTTATCTGTTTATTTATTTATCTTCTGCCTGTGCCTTGCATGTTTTGCACTATGTTACCTTGTGTTCTCTCGTAGTCATTAGCGCTTTCTTCAATAGCTCCACAATATCCGAGAATCTCATTGTATAATTTTTCGAATTCCGGTGCGTCTTGATCAAGGATTCTTCTGAATTCTTGATTTGCGTCTCCCTCCCACATGTTGCAAAGTGCGCGCCCTGTGGCAATGACGTCCTGTGTGCATGCGTTATAGGCTTGAGCAGCTGCCCTTAGGTCATTGGACTGAGCCCTCATTTCCCCTGTGTTTACCTGAATACCTGATGACATGTTGTACTTCCTCCTATAATTATTATTTTTTTTGTTTTATGTTAAATACATCTTATTGATGTACTCACATTTGTTGTGCTTGACTGTAATGTCATAATAGCATATGAGATTTGAATTGTGTATTAAGCCTGACGAATGGTTTGTTTTTTGGTGTGAATGGTAGTTTTAATCTGATTATCTGTTATTTGCCATCTCTGCCATTGCAGCTGCCGCTTCCTCATCCAATCTTCTGAGCTCTTCGATTTTTGCGCGGAAAGCGGTTGCGTCTCTGCGTAATTTTGTCGCTTCGTCATTTAGCTGACTTCTGAATACTTCAAGTTTTCTTATGTACATTGCGGAAGTTTCACCTTTCCACGCACCGCGTACTTCCGTGATGATGTTTTTTAGCCTGTTATGTTGTTGGAAAAGTTCTTCCGCACATTGCTCATACTCGCTTGCCTGACGTGTGGCCAAGTTGAAATTGATTGATATCATAATGATGACCGTTCCTTTCTTATAAGGGTTAAACACCAAAAGCGGTTGTGGGTAAATTCTCAACATTAGCAATTATTTTGTCCTCGGTACGCGAGAACTCATCGACAGTCAAAGTTAAATCATTAACGTACGCCTGCAATATTCTGATGATGCTTCCCGCCGAAACATTGTCGGAAACTTGCTCTTCATTGCAGAGAGTTCGAATAGTTTCGATATAATTTTCTGCGCTCACGCTATCCCAATGAGTGCTTCTCAAACTTGTTGCATCGCCTCTTATGCCTTCATAACAATTTCTGATTATACTCAACTGGTTTTCAAGAACTTGAACCGCGCCTCTCATTTTTGCGGAATCAAGTTGTATTGTCACACCGATTGCCATACTAATGACCATTCCTTTCTTGAGAAATCAATACACTTTTTGCGCTCTCGCGCAACGCAATATTATGATTTGAGATTACCGACAAGCTCGACTGCTTTGCTGTCGGCTCTGTCATATATGCCTGATGCTTCTCTGAGTCGAGAGTTTACACTTGTCAGCGCATTTACATGCGAGATAAAAGTTTGTGCGTCCATATCATATTGCGAGAAAAAGATATCGGAAGCGTCACCTTGCCATGACGGTTGCAAAGAAGTGCGTAAAGTTTCATCAACAGCTTTGAAAGCGTTTCCCAACATTGCAATGGTACTCTCTATATTGTCCGCTGTGGCTGCCAAACGATTTGGCTCAACGTTTGTATGTTCAAAATTTTGCATAACTCACCTCAGATGTTTTTATGTCTTTACTTGCACTGCGGTGTCCATCAAATATTGTTGGAAACGCAATTCTTCTTCATCTTGACATCCGACAAAAAATACGCTTTCAATTTGGTCATTGTCAAATAAGAAACTATGGTCGGGATTGATGTTGCCTTCAGGGAACAGGCAGGCTATATAATCCCAAACCCTGTCACCGTTAATTTCCCTCTGGAGACGTCCGTAAATCATAACCTTTTTTGTGCTTTCTTTGAGTAATACAACTGTGCCGATGGGTAATAATGCATTCATATCAATGTGCCGTCCTTTCGGTTGAAATGTAATCCGGAGATAATATTGCCGATATGCCGTATCCGGTTCTGAATTTATCATTTTGTTTCTCTTTTTTGCTTGCTTTCACGCCTGCTGCAACAGACATACCTAAAAATGCAATTGTGACAGTAGACGCGAGCAGAACATATTCGCCTCTTAAATCACCGGCAAAAAATCCTGCGGATTCTTTAGCGATAACTGTTGGTGTTTCCTGAGCTGCGGAATCGGCATCCGTTGCATCAGCGTTCGCACTAAGTTTATTCTTTATGCCCACACCTACAGCCGCAGATGATGCAACCACACCTGCTCCTATTAACGGAGCCGCCAACCCGATTCCGGAACGCTCATCCAAAGTGTGCGCGACTTCGTAGACCATCGAAGCGGCAGAGTCTGAAAGTCCTGCACTACCGGCATTTGATACTTCGGAGTATCCGCCGTGAGCAAAGGGATCGTGGTGAGAGCCTGAATGTTTAGTGCCAAAGTCGATTCCCAAGGTTCGTTCGTTTTCAAAAGCCGACGGGGAAATATAATTGTGGTTGTCTTTCGGATTGAAAAAATCAGTATTCAGAGCCATTACGCCTGCGCCGCCACCCGCGCGGGCGGGCACGCTTACCAGTGATTCATGAAAATCTTCTTCCGGTCTGTCTATGGCGCCTGCTCCGACACACGCCGCGACATCATACTCATATCCGTGGCAGTTTTCCTTTCCGTCGCCGCCGTCCTCACCTGAAGCGCCGTCTTCGCCATTTTCTGTGTTTTCGCCTTTTGTGCCTTCTGAATCGCTTCCCGCTCTCTTGTTAAACAAGTTAGAAATGAAGTTCCATACAACTTTTGGAGAATGACCCGTTGCGGCGGCTATTGCGCCTATTATGGGCGGGATATAGAGCCATCTCAACGGCGTCGGTAAATTGTTCCACCATTCAACTCTTTCAGCCGGTGTAGCATTCCAGAAATTAAAACCGGGCGGTGCATTGTCTGCATAATAGCCGGAATTTGCGCCATCGCCGAATCCAGGGCTGTTTGGATATGTTCCCGGAATATTCCGGTCGCCGCCTGCTCCCGGATAGCCGCCTGTTCCCGGATAGCCGCCTGTTTCCGGATCGCCGCCTGCCCCCGAAGTGCCTTCTGTTCCCGGATAGCCGCCTGTACTGCCGGGCTGATTATTCTCTCCCGAGGTTGAGCCGGAACTTCCCGAATTTGCGGAATTATTTGAGTTTTCACTATTTGCATAATTGTTATTTGAGGAGCTGCCTTCTGAATTATAGGCGTTTTCTCCTGAGCCTCCGCCCGTAGTTCCGTCGGAACTTCCACCCGAACTTCCGCCGCCAACATCACCGGAAATCAAACCGCCGTAAGCTGTCGCAAAATCAATATCCTCAAGTCTGCTGTGTGCAGCTTGCTCGGCTTTACGGTAATTGTCAGCCGCTGCTATAATACATACGGATGCTTTTCGTATATCTTCGGAATTTAAGCCCAAGACATCCGCCCAACGCCTGAGTCTGACGGCTTCACCCTCTAAACCGGGTTGCATTTCGCGAGACAGAACGGAAAGTCTTCCGGAAATATCTTCCGTAGTGAGCCGAACTTTGTTCAAGAGCTGTCCGGCACTTTCAGCTTTGTTAAAATTGATTTCATATTGAAATTGGCTCACGTTTTACCACCTCTTTTTGTGAGAATAATAACCGAAACATTCAAATTTGTGTCATTCATCCTGACCAATGGCATGTTTTCGGGTGTGAATGGTAATTTTAATTATTTATTACAACAAAATGATAGTTTGGCCGCTGCGAAACCCTGCCTTGCGTAAATTGCGGTTGTCCGGAAGTTTGGTATTGGTCTCCACCGAAAACAAAGCAGCTTGCTCGCTAAATTTAATTCCGTCATTTTCAAATGATGTAATTTGCTCTATGATTTTTTCCTTGACAGCTCCGACTGTAAGCCTATCGTCCAATATAATATCGTACGATTTTCCGTTGCCGGGAGTTATCACTTCCGCTAAAACTCTCATATATCTTACGTCCTCTCGTTGAAGATTTGGTTAGTGTTGTTCTTTGATAGGGGTTAGTTTGTAATGACCTTCCTTATATGTATAGACATCACATTTAACAGTTACCCACGGAGACCGGCAAATCCAACCGTTTTCTGTTTGCCGGACATCACTTGCATGTGCCAAAGCGTCTGTTAGCATACGAATAATCGGTGAAAGCTCGATTTCGCCGTTAGGATAAACTTTTGCCATTTCTTTTTTTATCGGCTCATCCAATCCGCAAATCTGAGCATCCGGGAGAGCCTCCGCAACGAAGATTTTTCCGGCTTCGGAATGGTTCGGGAAAAGCGACATCAAGGTAAATAACTCGTCGGCAGACAAAATATATGAAACATCCATTACTGAGCCCCCTCTGTCTCTTCATTGCGTTTTAACAGTGCCGATTTAATTGTATTCTTTTGTGAGCGGGAGAGGGGAATCCTGTACCCTCCGGTTAGCTTGAGTTCCATCTCGCAACTGCGGAATTCTTCAACTTTTTGTATGTTAACCATGTAACTTCTGTGGCAACGTACGAAATTATCTGGAAGCGAAGCGGCGAGATTTTCGAGCGAGTCATAATACCCGAGCTCCTGTCCGGGAGTGTGGATTTGCACTTTCTTGTTATTCGCCTCGAAAAACAAAATGTCGCGAAATGGTATGCGGTATGAAACACCTTCTGATTTAAATACAAATGCGGAGATATCATCACCCTGCGTTAATCGTTTCATTTCCGAAACGACTTCATGCAACATTTCCCTTAAATGAGTGTTTTGCAGGGGGCGAAACAGTACGCCGCCTGGTCGTATTGAGGGGCGAAAGAATTTTGATACATCACATTTCGGTTCGCTGACCAACAGCATGTACACGTCTTCTCCGGTCTTGCGTACATTTCGCGCCATGTTTAAAACAGGCTCTCCGCTGTCGGAAAAAGAGAGAAAAAACACATCGTAGCGCGCGAGTTCCTCCAAATCGCCCAAGTAAAGAGTTGTTTCGCGCTCGCTGAACATTTCAACCCGCTCTTTAAGCGAAAGACCTCTTCTCTCATCGGTGTCCCAGACGGCATAACTTAGTGAGTTAATCATACTGACACTCCGCTACACTTCCGGCGTGATGATGGATGAGGTTGTGCCTTCGCTTATTATATGTCCGATACCGGGCGCAAGTCTTTTTGCTCGCGCTGCCATAGGTAGGTCAAACTCAAGCACACGTTGATTGTCAACCTGACCGCCAAAATGTATGCCTTCTTTCCAATTAGTAAAACCCGCATAGATTGGGCGACTGCCATGCATCGTGGAATCATCACGAGATATTGAAGCGAATATAGACACCTTATGCTCGTTGCCTCTTTTAGTCATAATTTCAAGGAAGCTGTGCATATCGCGCGGGTCGTTGTAAACGAGGGAGAGAAAATCTCCGAAGTCATGCATGAGAATGATTATTTGTTTTTCGTCCGCCATCGCCTGCGCTGCGTATTTGCGTCCGCCTGCATCCACGAATTTTTTATTACGACGTGTAAATTCCGGCACAATAGTATCACTAAGCCACTCGAAAATTTGGTCTGCGGTGTTCAAATGATTTATCCCGTGTTCCTTTGCAAATGCCGACAGTCTGCCCTGCGAATCGTCCACAAGATATACCTCGTGACCGCAGGCGAGCGCCTGTAACGCAAGAAGCTGAATAGCATTGGTTTTACCCGTGCGTGAAGCTCCTGATATAGTAATGCAGAACATTTTATCCGGCTTAATGCAAGTCACCGTTGCTTCTTGAGGATCATACCCAATCGGCATGAGTCCTTCTTTTATTGCCTGTTGAACTTCCGGATAATTTTTAAATGACTCATAACTCATGTCATCCGGAACCTGCGGAATCCTCACGGCAACGGCTCCGGCCCATTCGTTTCGCATTTGCTTGAATTTCTCAGAAAGAACATCATTTAAGGCTATGTCCTCATCAGTTTCCAGACATAACGCTGTCTGGAATTCCAATGAAGTAGGCTCTTTTTGATTTTCGCGTTCTACTTTGATCAATCCACGCCCCGGACAACCTTCTTCTGCTGTGATTTCGCCGCGAACACCAACGACATCCTCATATTCATACTTGCCGGGAAGCTGCAAGCCCACCCCGAAGCGGATGTTTTGGCGAAGCTTACTGCGTAAATCGGTAAAGTTTACACATGTTGCCAAAATGTATATACCATAACTTGCGGACTCGCGTGAGAGTTGGATCATATTATCGTCCTGATGTTGGTTGCTTTCTATAAAGGCGGGCAAATTGTCTATAGCGAATATTATGGCGGGAACATCATTATATCGCCTGGAATATTCCTTAAAAGAGCCGATGTTTTTTGAAGAGAAATGAAGCTTGCGGCGAGTGAGTTCCTTCATAAGCAATGACATCAACTTGTCGGAGCGATCGGGATCGTCATCAAAAACCACACCGCCTACATGCGGAAGCTCGGAAAAAACGCTGAGAGTCCGTGAACCGTAGTCGGCAATGTATATATTCAACTGATCTGGTGTTTTTGTTGTAACCAGACCATACAGAACTGTTTGCACGAATGTAGTTTTGCCGCCTGCAACAGAGGACGCAACCATAATATGATTGTTTTGAGTGAAGTTTATTGCCACAGGTCGTTGCTCTTGATTAACGGGGTCATCCAAAATTCCGACAGGTACGGCAAGCTCGCTACTGTCGAGTTCAAGATGCAGTTCATCCAAATAAATTTTCTTCGGCAGCGGTGGAAGCCAGATATTGGAGATGGCTTTGATTTCATGTTTTTCAGCTATTTCGGCTATATAGTTGGTAACAACATCAAGCTGAATTCGTTTTTCAACAGAAGTTTTTGCAGATGACTTATCTTTGCCTTTTGCGGCAAGCACCCCGGGTTTGCCCCAAAGATTTATGAGTGTAACTTCTGCTCCTTTTTCATCATTAAAGGGAATGTCTGGCTCATATTTTGCACCCGACCAACCGGACTGAAACTCTTCAAAAATTTCATCGCTTCCTACTTGGAAATATCCTCTGCCGGCGAGTGAACCGGGGATGTATGCTGCGTCAGGATGTTTAAGCATTGCCATACTGTCCGGTTTTTCGGCGACACGCAGACAAATGCGAAATCTTGTGTTTGACCAAATTTGCTCGTCAACAACACCATCCGGTTTTTGTGTGGCGAGTATCAAATGAACGCCCAAACTGCGCCCGACACGCGCGGCGCTGACAAGTTCGCGGACAAAATCGGGCTGCTCTTTTTTGAGTTCGGCAAATTCATCTGCAATTATGAGCAGATGCGGGATAGGGTCACCTGCTTTGCCGGCGCGGAAGAGTTCAATATATTCGTCTATTTTTTTGACTTTATAGTCGTTAAACACCGCCTGACGGCGTTTTATTTCGCTCCTGATTGAAGCTAGGGCGCGGGTTGTCTGGTTGCCGCCTAAGTTTGTGATTATTCCTGCGACATGAGTAAGTGTTTTAAAACTTTCCGCCATGCCGCCGCCTTTATAGTCAATAAGAATAAAGGAAACTTCATAAGGGTGGTAGTTAACGGCAAGGGAGAGAATGTATGTTTGAAGCATCTCGCTCTTACCTGAACCTGTTGTTCCCGCTACAAGACCGTGGGGACCGTGGTATTTCTCGTGAACATCAAGAAAGACAGGTGTGCCGCCGCCGCGGTGACCAATAAGCGCTTTCATGCTCTCATAGGTCCTGTTTTCAAGCCAGTTGCGATATACATCTATGCCGTCTGAGCGAGAGGTTTTGTACATATCCAAAAAAGTCAGCGTTTGAGGAATGGTGCCGGAGCCTTCCGCCTCTTGCACTTTAATATCCGACATAACACGCGCGGCTTCTTCCAGTTGCGAGGCAGATACGCTGTCGAAAACCACACCGTCAGCCCCTCGGAAAGAGTTGTCCAAACTATAATAGCCGCTATATGCACTATCGCGTTGGACAATAACCGTGCAGTGGTTGGGCAGGCGGTCGAGATTGTCATAGAAAAGCAAAGCGGTAAACCCGATGTTTTGTCCTGCGGATATGATATGCTTCACCGCCGCCTCGTCTTCTACCAAAGCCGGGTCTGCTACGAATACGACATAATGCGGAAGATTTACTTCGCTTTTGCGATCTTCATCCGTACGAGTGCGAATAATCCCGGAAAGATGATATAGCACCTCGCCAACGCTATTTCGATCGTTGGCAATCATTCTGATGGAACCGTCCTCTGACCATACATGGGGGAGCCATTTTGCAAAACCCCAATCTTCATTAGGCGGAACGATAAACACCATTTTTACATCGGTATATGAATGTACAAGAGAGATTTGCGCGGCAAATATTCGTGCGGTGTCCAGAGAGATGTTTCGATTGTCACCGATTATTCCTATGAGTTGATGCTCAAACAATGATAAGCAAATAGGCACATTATGAATCATTTCATATTTTTTCCCTATATCGAACGGACGTTCCGCCAACGCATCGTCGACGAGAGAAAAACGTTCTTTCGGGACTTTAATGGGATTAGATGATAACATCGAACCCATACCTACTCGTATAGTTAAGAAATCGTTGTGATTGATATTTCTTTCCCAAATATGGCGGTCTTTCATAACAACCCAACGCATACATTCGCTTACATGGGGATACGCTTCGCATAAAGTAGTACGATTTTGGGCATGTTTTTCGGATATTTCACGCTCCATGCGATCGAGATATTCACTGTATCGCTTTTGTCGATTCAGCTCCCTCGCTTCCTCTGTTTTCTTTTGATGGCGATAGTTAGTCAGCGCCCAGAAACCACCGATGATAGCAGCGCCGCCTGCGGTGAAAATACCCATAAGCATCATAGGATTTATGCCGCCGTCAGCCTGTGGCATGGCAGAAGCGGAGACGAAAATACCTAATGCCATGGGCAGCACCATTGTTAAGGCCGGACCGACGGCTAACCATAATGGGCGCCTTCTGTCATCA
>JGI20163J15578_10001395_pt1 | contig 10004 bp, 8 predicted proteins | sample TergutCu122P1_FD_15578 | JGI IMG/M metagenome (IMG submission 15578)
AGCCGCACAGTGTTCCGATAAAGCTCCGCCCTGTCTATTTTCCGCAGATAAAATATATCCTCTCCGGTGAATGTGTAAATTGAATCTTCAAATTGTTCATTGTTCTCTGTTCCCTGCTCATTGATTTGATATGGCGAATGTGCAAACACAAGAGGTTTTTCAGGCGCGCATTCCAAATGACAGCGGTATGCAGTTGCAAGACTGGACAATTCCGCCCAAACATTACGCCTAAGCCGGACAAATGGCAGCGTTACCGGAATTGTTGAGCAATCAATATCATTTAGAGAAATACCTGCCCGTCTCGCTATACCATGTACCAGTGACTTTTCCGGTTGTGATTTATCGCATACAACGCTGAATGTAAAAACAGCAGGTGAAGTCCAATCCCTTGCTTCATCGGTTTTGCGTAACCGTGCCGATAAATCTCGCAAGCCAATCCGTACAAACCTCTTTCGCCCAGGCCCTTTTATATCCTGTAAACCTTTGTCATCAATGAAAAAAATAAAGCGTTGGAAGTACGGCAGCCCTTCCCCAATAGAAAACGAAACCTTTACTTGTGAACCAGCCCTGACATTATCAAAAGAATAAATCCCATTCGGATTTTCAAGTAACAATTCACCTCTTGCCGATGTACCGCCAGCCGCTTCTTTCAGACAATAAAAGTTCGCCTCAATAATGTCTTGTTCAAAAACACTTTCAAATCTTCCTTGCTCGTTGGTTTCAATTTGGACAAGCAACCTTACAGGTTTATCAGCGGCAGTTATGGCTTCCAATAAAGCTTGATCAATATCATAAAACTTCATGAGATCACCGCCTCGCCGGAAGTAAAGGTTTCTGTTGTCAACGTTCCCGCCACATAATAACGAAGCGGCCCGATAACGGTATCTGCGCTGTTTACATTCGTTACATCAGAAGTCATCACAAGCCGTTTAATGAATATACGGAACATTCCAAAATGCCTGTGTTCGTAACTATCTCTTTGCAGTTTTGCAGTAATAATCAAATCATCAATTACATGCGGAAGCTCAAAGCCCCTTTCCAAAGCTCTTTTTATCCAAAGTTCAGTTCTGGTTCCGCCCTCTTTTTTTGTTACAAGCGTAAGACCATAGATGTTCGAATATTCTTTTCCGTTAATCTGATAGCAAACATTTTCTCCGCTAAAACGCTCGCCGCCTTCTCTGCTCCGTGTTGTATCAGCATAAGGATAAACCACAGGGCTGCGCTCGCCGCAAATATCCAGTTTCAGTTTCAAAGCCTCATCACGAACAATCCGCAATTCAAACCCTTTTACTCTACAGCCCTCAAATAATCTTCTTTCCCTGTTCCCTGTTCTCTGTTCTTTGTTACCTCTCCTGTCTTGTATCAAATCAAAACAATCCGTATCTTCAAGCGGCAAAAGGTTTAGACGATACTGATACACATTGCGAGTTTCTGAAACAAAAACAGGAAGCCCCGCCGACCCCATAGCCAGGTAAAGCAGCAGTGGAGCTGTTCCGATTGTCAGGGGCGTAACAACACACCCGGTAAGCCCTGACATTTTCCGGCATGAACATTTCAAAATGCTCTCCGTCCTTCCCGCTGCCCCGCACACTTCCGGTCATACCTATCCGCCGCCCCCTGTAGCGGTTCATGTTCCATGCTGCCAATTCCAGACAGGCAGAAGCCAGGTCAACCGGAGCCTTGCCAGCCCTATAGCCTGCTGTGTAGCGGACATTTATATATTTCAACCCGCGCACTCTGTAAATTGCAGGTGATAACTCAATAAAAAAAGGAATATCTAAATCAGCGCCAAAATCTGGAAAAACACGATAAAACTTAGGATCAATCGCCGCCCCATTGTTCACTGTTACCTGTTCTCTGTTCATTGACACAACCGGATACTCCCGCAACGGCAGAAACATATCTCCGGTAAACCCAATTTTTTCAAAGTGCCTTTTCCGCAACAGCCGCCTTTTGCAGTATTGCTCTATAGTGAAGGTCGAGCTTACAAGACAAAACCGGGCAATTTTATCTTCCCGGTCATCAACACCCAAAATGGCCTTGAAATCATCAAAGGGAATTAAGCTGTATATATTCTTTGTTTTCATCACCATTGGCTGTTTTATATTTGTTCTTTGTTCACTGTTCATTGCTATTTCCTCCCATAAACCCAAAAGCAAAACAAAAGCCTTCAAACATCGGCTTTGTTCATTGCTCTTTTTTCATTGTTCTTCGTTCTTTGTTCTTTGATTAAAAGATACGGCGGTATAGGTCAGGCTTAAATACGACTTATGCGCAATTTTCAGCATTTTGCCATAAAAATGAACCAGTTTCCGATTAACATTTTTCCCTTGACACCTGCGAATCCCATAGTTTAAGCTGGAATTCTAGTCAAAAAAAGGAGCCTTTAGATGTTTAACCTGCAAGCAGAAATAGCCCGACTACTTGAAAAGTACCCCGACCCTCGCAGAGAGGATGGCATCTATCAGTTTCGCCGGAAGCAGGAAACCAAAGCCAGTCTACCCCGTTATGGCATTGTGGTTGACAACAAGGATCCGAATCAGCTTGGCAGGGTTCGCGTGGCTTGCGACACAATCGCACCGGGAGCCATAACGCCGTGGATACCAGTAGTACAAATAGGTGCCACAAAAAAAAGCGGCTGGTGGTTAATTCCAGAAATAGGCACGCAGGTATTGATGGTGTTTATTGGCCAGGGCCGCAGCAAACCAGTAGTAATAGGCTCCATCTTTGACCTGAAACACCGCCCGCCAAAGCACACAACTGCGAAGGTAAAAGACAGCAAACTATTCCAAACCAAAAATCACCGCATGGAGTTTATAGATGAAGAAGGCAAGGAAGGCATAATAATAAGCACCGCAAAAGGTAAAATGTGGTTTGCCTTGAAAAACGACACAGGGATACAACTAATTAACCAGCTAGGTGAAATAAAAATAAAGTGCCGCAAGTTTGAGTTGAACAGCAAAGACGATATAAACTTAACGGCCAAAAAAAAGGTAAAGCTGCAAAGTCATGGGGATATGAAGTTTAATGCAAAGAGTATCAGGTTAAACAGCGGCGGCGATACAAAGTTAGAAGGACGAAACGTAAAACTAAATGCCAGCATGGGCATAACGACCGAAGGCCGCCAGTTAGCCCGGGACGGCGACAAAGTGATGGGCATTGATGTACACCGGACATTCGGAGCCGGGCTGTTGCCGCACCCCTACATAGGCAAGCTGGCAGAGAAGTTATCGAACAATGTAAAAATAAACGGCTACAATGCAGCGACAAAAGATAGTATCTCCAAACATATCTGCCCATTACATTTACCGTTACCCGGAACCCAAATAGTGCAAGACCACCGTTTTAGGGAAGGAGATGTAACCGGAGCAACGGCTGGGACAGTGAAAATAAATGACAAACCGGCGGCCTTAATCGGCAGCACTGTAACGACCTGTAATGACATAGAGGCGCGGGATCATAGCGTAGTTCTTGCCTTTGGTGCGAGTATTCCTATGCCCGTGATAATAAACCCCAAAAATATGCCTGAATGGGAAGAGGAACGCGATAAACAGGAGAAGAAAGAACCTGCGTTTCTTGTTGTACGCTGGGTCAAAAGCAGTGTTAAGGAAGGAGAGATAGCGGAGTTAAGCGCAGTAGTTAAAGACATAGATGACGGGAATGTCATAACGTTTCAGATATGGGGAGAAGGCCAAAACCCGGCATCTGATGTAGCGTTAAGGCAAATACCAGCCAGAGTAGAAGGCGGCGTTGCTACAGCCGAGTTTGTGTGGGCAAGTAGAGAGGCGAAAACATCAAAGTTTTTCTTTACTGCGCATAGCGCGTGGTGCAAACCAGAAGAGAGCGAAATGCTGACTGTAGAGCCTAAACCGCCAGAGGATGCTGAAGAGGAGCAAGCGAAGGACGAGGAATACGCGGAAAAAGAAAACTATCCTGAACTCCATAGTCCGAAGTGGTTAAAGGAAGAAAATGAAATAAGCGAAGCCTTGTTAGATGATGAAGTAATGTTGACTTGTGATGTGAAGAACATAGACGAAGGAGCAACCGTCAAATTTAGAATCTATGAGAAAGGCGAAAGCAAAGACGACCCAATCGGCGAGGTTACAGGAACAGTAAAAGACAGCAAGGCAGAAGCGTCTTGGAAAGTTGAGTATATAGAAAACTACAACTGCAAGCAAGAAATCGAGGAACAAGGATATACCGTCCCTGATTACTATTTCATTGCTGAATATAGCGGTGAAGAAAGCGAAAAAAGCAAAACACTCGATGCTTATGACTATGTTTACTATCGCTTTGTAGAAGAGCATACAAGTGAGCCTCTGCCAAACTTGGAATTTACAGTGTACCAGCCTGACGGCACAGAGATAAGCAGCGTAACAGATGAAAGCGGGCGCATGGCAACCAGGCATCGCGTAGCTATAGGGCCTGTTAGCGTTGAGGTGGAAGGGTTGTCAGTTAGCATCGAAGCAGGGCGCAGGACGGCTGACGTATACTTAGGCAGGCTTGTAACCGAAGTCAGCGGCCCTGACACTGGAGATGTCGGGCAGACACTTGAATACGCTGTGGAGGGTTTTAACTGGCCTCTTGTTCCGGTACGGCAACAAACAAGGAACAATATCAGATGGGTAGTACGCGTAGACGGTGAAGACACTGAACTTGACACCAGAGGAGATAGATTAGAACTTGAGATACCCTCCGAATGGGCTGGCAGGGAAATAATTGTCATGCCGTTCCTTAATACTCCTATTGAAAGGGTGAGTGTAAGAACGGCGATTGCGGAGCAGGGTTCTATATTGCCGATTACCTCCGCGTTTACCCAGCAAGGTACCCAAGAGGGCGGATATTGGGGGCAATTCACTTTAGGAAACACTGCCTATCTAATGGAAGCAGCCGGTTGTACAGTAGCGCTAGTTGCGAACATAGCGTACACGTATACGGATGGTAGTACCAGCATAACCCCGGGGACAATAGCGCAGGTTGCAAATAATTTTGAACCCAATGGAGACATAAGATGGAACAACGCTTTAGGGGATACAAGAGTAAGGGTAAGATTGAATGCAAATGGACGCCTTTATGGGAGTGGAATCCTGTTCACAGCCGACAGGTTCAACGACCTGAACAACGGTGGTGAGGATTGCTATGTTGGGATACGTATTAGGCTCGGCGGGACTCTTGGAAACCACTGGGTTGGGGTCAATGGCTTGACTGAGGTTGGGGGAGTGCCGCACTACATCATTTCAGCTACATCAGATAATGACAGTGTTCATACCGCCCTTACTGGTAGGTTGACTTGGCGCAGAGATGGTGAGAACATTCTTATTCCAGTTGCCGAAGCGCGTGAGTTCCGGGTATTTAGAGTAACTGAATAGGGAGTAGCAAAAATGATTAGAAAACTAATGCTTGCCGTAGTTATACTATGTCTCTTTGTGTCATTTTTGTATGCAAATGAAATTATATTTACATTCGAGCCGCTGGAGTCCAATGAAAGACTGGCTTATCAGTACAGTAGATGGGTACTAAATTTATATGCTCAAGACACGCATTCGCTTTATGTTACACGCCACATAGGCTCATGGAGCCTTGTCCGCTGGTGGGATAATTTTGAGTTTACCAACAACCGCAGGGATGTTTTTTTTGAGATAGATGCAGAAACCAGGATAGACCCTGAGCTAACAGAGAGGGATGGTGGGATAGTGCGTGTCTCCACCCTTCATCATCTAAGAGGGGATGAAGGAACGGTTACAAGGATTTTTGCGGATATGGTGAGGCCCAGCTTTGCCCTTTCCGCTGACGGCAGGCAGATGCTTATTACGGATTATCTTGTCGGGGCAACTCCCCCTTGGGGCCACCAAAAGAAAGCCGTGTTTTTTCTTTATTGCACAGAAACGTGGGAACGCTTACATGAGTTTAGCTGGGCTTTTAGGGCAGTCATAGGATTTGTTGATATTAGAAGAAATCCGGATGGAACGTTTACTGTGAGGTATGGCGGCGGCGCTCCCGTAGGGGGAGGGGGAGCAATGCAATTAGGTATTTTTGCTCTAGCGACATTCGACCCAATAAGCCTGGAGTTTGAAGTTCTGTGGGACAGAACGGACTGGAGCCGTGAAGACTGGCTAAGTGCGGATGATTTTCAACGGGTTCCAACCGTGAGAGATTTTTCGGACGACCGCGGTTATCACCGGTTTGACCCAACGTTAAACCTTGAAGAAGTTATTTTCGCACCGTGGATAACATCTCCAGCCGTAAACCCAAACTCACCCACAAATGAGCAAGAGCAAAACAGCAGTCTGCCAATTATTCCGGTAGCAGGGATATTGCTTGTTATCGGCACGGCAATAGCAATTATTGTTAGACGGAAAAAGCAGGCGATAAATGCGTAAAATATTTGTTCCCGCAAGCCGCGTAAGAGGTTATGTGATATTCAGGGCAAGATCATGAGAAAAGCGGTGATAAAATATGCAAAAAAAACGACAATATTTGTTCTGCTGTTTTTCGTAGGGTGTTTTGCTGGAAAAACACAAGGAGAAATACTGGAGATTGATAGAAGTCTGTACCAGAGGATAACATCACTTAATGAAACTTGGGAGAGGGACTCTGATGGAAGAAGGGTTTTTCCTCCTGTTCCAATCCCAGGCAATTATAAAATCGATTTTGTGTTTATTACCACATGGCAAAGTCCCTTTAATCCAGAAAATGAGATTTATTTTTTCTTTGATCCCAATGATAGACATGATGTAGGAAGTGGGTTGGAAGCACCAAAAAGGAAGTTTGAATTGATTGCTGGCCAATTGGTAACGGTTTATTTCAGGCAGTTTCCGGGAGAAGTAGACGACAGAGGCTCATTTACTGTTCCCACCCTTATTACCCACATAGAAATACCTGCTGTGGGGTTTACTTTTAGTGCAACCCATAGAGCAACCGCAAATGTAGATGTAAAAATGGTTCCATGGGGCGATGGACGAATTATTTTTTCTCTGACAAATGAAACCGAAGTACAGATTATTGAGGAAATACATCGCCCAATATTTTCGTGGGCAAACATTACAACTGCTGACGGTTTTGCGGGCTGGGTGAATCTCACATCATTGGAACCAATTGCCGGACATTAGGGTGTATAGAGTAATGATAGCGTACTGTTTAAGGGCTTAAAAAAGGAGGCAGCATGGTACCGAGTTTTTATTTGGGCATAGTTACAGATAATGCCGACCCGGATAAAATGAATCGTGTCAGAGTAAGCAAAGAAGGTGAAGAGCCTGGAGTAACAGAGTGGCTTCCCGTAGTGGTGCCATACGCCAGCGATGATGCCGGGTTAAGTTTTATCCCTGATATTGGCGATCAGGCTTTGGTTATGTGCCTTGACAGGAGCGATGAACACAAGGTAGTTCTTGGGACAATCTGGTTCAATGAAGCTTTACCGCCTGAAACAGAAGAAAACACAGGGGCGGATTTAAACAAAGACGGTGAAAATACATTAAGGTTTTTCAGAAGCAGGGCTGGCAGTTTGATGATTTTTGATGACACCGAAGACGAAGAAAAAATTCAATTTATTGCCTCCGATGGTAAAACCCGCCTTGAATTTTGCTTAAAAGATGAAGATGTAACCTTAACAACCGAACATGATATAAAAATGTCTTCAGATGGAAAGACGCACTTTAATTCAGAAAAGGCAGAGATTGAAATAATCAGCGAAAAACTGATGACCATTTCTGCCGACTCTGAACTTCAGGTTAACGCTGAAGAAGACATAAAAATAGAAGCTGGCAAAGATATGAAAATCAAAGGGCGTGATATTTCACTAAACTAAGGAAAAAATATATGAACAAAGGCGAAGGAAACACACCGCGGTTTTTCACAAGCAGAGCTGGCAGCAAGATTATTTTTGATGACACCGAAGGCGAAGAAAAATTACAGATAATAAGCTCCGATGGAAGTACCCGCCTGGAGATCTGTTTTGAAGATAAAGAAATCTCCCTAAAAACCGATGATGATATAACCATATCTTCAGATGGGGAAATATGTGTTAATTCTGAAAAAGCAGCAGCGAAAACAACCAATGAAACATTGACTACCATCACTTCCGGTACTGTAATTCATGGTAATAAAAACAACAACAACGAAACACCTTCCTAATAATCTTTGAAAAAAATAATTAGGAATCAACTTTTTCCGTTGAAAAACAGTTTTCAAAATAACACACATCGCTTGGTTAACTGCAATATCGGGAATACTCTCGGCATAAGGCAGTTTTGCCCATTCTGCGGATAGCTCCTTAGATATATTTTTTATTTCGCCTTTATTAGCATTGCCGCAGGGTTTAAATATAACAACTATTCCATTTTTTTATTTGTGCAAGTCATAGTTGTTAAATCAGCAACCCAATCTTCACTTTATCAATATACTACCGGTATTTCTTTAAGATTTGTAGTATATCGTGGTGACAGATGTTCCCTCCTAACCTTCCAGGGTGATATTTCTATCTTATTTGGTTTCTTGCCCAAGTATCCACAGCCAAGTGCTATTGTACCCCTGCCATATTTCTCATTGATATTGTCAAAGGCTAACATAAGCGGTTCTATTTCTTTTTTATAGTTTTTTTNTGTATCAAAAAAATCCTTTTGAGCATAGTTTTCTTTACCTAATCCGGTAAGCCCTATTTGTACTTTACGGTACTTGTATTCAGGGCGATAAATCTTTTTCAACAGTTCATTGGCAACGGCCTGTATCTCCGGCAAGTAAGCCGACATATTCGGTAATTCTGCCGTCAGGGTATTAAAGTATTGTTCACCTGCGGCAAAGGCATTAGTCATAAGCGATACATTCACATACTTGCATAACAGCCCTTCGGCTCTTATACGTTTAACCGCTTCTTGTGTATATTCTGCCAATGCCGTGGTAATCTCGTCCAGTTCAAATACCGGAGATTGAAAGCTCCGTGATACCATAACAATCTGTCGGGGTGCTTCTTCAATCTTGTCTATAGCGAATACGCCGTTAAGTTCCTGTACGGTTTTAAAACCTGTTATGGTCATTTCCTTTTTGGCTTTATCCAGCGGGTAGTGTTTAAGCTGCAGGGCATTTGATACACCCCTTTTCTTTAAGTGTTCTGCCTTGGAATATCCAATACCCCAAATATCTTCAACAGGGTATTTTCGCAGTTCTTCCTCTTGATCTACTTTCGACCAGTCACAGACCCCGCCCATTTTTTTTGCTAACTTGTTGCACATTTTCGCCAATGTTTTATTCGGGGCAATTCCCACCGCAACCGGAATACGGGTATTTTGTGTAACAGTATTTTTTATCAAATAACCGATTTCTGTAAAATCACTTTTCCAGTCAGGAAAAATTAAAAAACTTTCATCAATCGAATAAACTTCCACTTCCGGCGCAATCTGGTTATATATCAAATTCATACGAGCCGACATATCCGCATACAGCGTATAATTACTGCTAAAAACCGATACACCCATTTTCTGCATATTGTCTCTAACCTTGAAAAAAACGTCTCCTCTCTTAAATCCTAAAGCCTTGCACTCTGCGTTCAAAGCGATGATAATACCGTCATTATTACTAAGTACCGCAATGGGCTTGCGGTGCAAGTCAGGGCGGAAAATCCTCTCGCAAGAAGCATAAAATGAGTTTCCGTCAACAAGCATAATCATTTATATATACACCTGTTTCCATGCCCAAATTACGGACTATGAATGTAACGCTGCCGATAATCTCCGTATCGTTTTCAATCGGCTCTATAATCATATCGTCATGAGGGGCAATTTTTATGCCGAGTGATGGAGAAGAAAAAGGGAAAAACTGTTTTTACCAAAGGCAATGCCTGCAACAGTAGACATCATGGTTCAGCTTTTGCCCCATGTTCTAAATTCGGCAAAAGTCTGTCAGTCATGCCGGGACAAATCAAAATGCGCTGACTGCGCCTTTTGCAATTCAAGTCAACAGTTAGACCCGGCAGTTTTGGAAAATGTCGTGTAGTTTCAAACGCCCCGCTCCTG
>JGI20163J15578_10001396_pt1 | contig 10001 bp, 7 predicted proteins | sample TergutCu122P1_FD_15578 | JGI IMG/M metagenome (IMG submission 15578)
ACAATTCACTTTGTGAATCAACACTGGACGTGCTGTCACCACTACAGCTATTCGATATTGCTAAGCTACTGTACGTTGTGAAGGCTTTCCTCGAGGGTTCCACGATGTACCGTATTTCAGATTCTCCAGCTGATTTTCAATCGTTTCGTTTAAGCTGCCCGTCTCTCCGTTCCACGCAAACAGAATGTAACTGTGCTGTAAAACTGAACGGTCTGCGCTGTCATCTCCGCTTGATCGGAACAGTTCAATCGGCCATCTTGTTTCCTCGTGTAACATTCTCAGTATGACGTTCACCGTCTGCAGATCGCCCCTTTGTATTAGAGTGTCACTGAGATCGCTGCGGGCGACGTACGGCGTTGTGCGTGGCAGCGAGACGACAAGAGGTGTTCCTGGTGTGAAGTGTCTGTGTGCGACGGTCCACACACACAGGACTGTGTGTAGCTGGTCTGTAGTCAGCATCCTGTGTGTCAGCGCTACGGCAGCTTGAGTAACCCCAGTCAGCAGAAGCAGCAGAGGCATGCTGACAGCCATGTCGGGTCCTGCCATCTGCAAACAGAAGCGGATTGTCAAGCACAAGTCTCATCGATGCATCTGACTTCAAACTTAATACTGCTTTGATCAATAAGCTAATGTTACGCTTAATTGGAACGTGGCCCAGTGTATTTTGGTAGAATTTTCTTACAAACTTTCTATTTCCAAAAATGTTTTTAACGCGGAAGGTGGACGTAGAATGGTTCGTGGCCTTTGATGGTATACGTCTGCAATTTGCCAGTGTCACACACGAACAGACGATACCAATAACAGTGAATGTCAGAAAAGAATAAAAGTCAATGGTGCTGTTTTTTACCGAATTTAAGTGTCTGTATATTACGAAGTCAGTTTTATTTCGGTTTAAGTGTTTTCTTGTTTGTAACCTTTCGAAATTCATACCTTAGTACGAATTGTGCCCCAGTAGTGGGAGAATTGAGGTAATTTTTAGTAGCGCTTCATCAAATTAGTAACAGTCTGTAAGCATTCCGCAGTACCAGTCTTCTGCAGGAAGCTCCGTAATTACACACCTCCAGCAGCTAGCTGATCTGTGCTGTGTATTGCATTTTGCTGCTGTCTGTACTACATTCACGATACACTGTGCAGTTGTGCTGCTTATCGGAAACGTTCATCTGAGTGGTCTGTGTGAGTCATAATACCACGTGGTCTGTTGGTTCTTACTTCTGCAAGCCTCTAATTATAATTATTTTTATTAACCCGTTTCAAGCTACAGTTCATTCTCCCCTTTCCTGCTCCCTCTCAAAACACACCTTAAATCACTGTATCTCGTCTTCCTGCACGCTTTAACTGACAGCAACCTTCAGTATGTCTTCCACCAGCCGTTCGATTTGTTCTGTCCAGTTAACATCTTTATCTCTAAATTTACCCGTAACTCAATATGTATAAACCTCTGCTGTCAGAAGAATCACATTTCAACAAAACGTCTGTTAACTTCTGTTCGTTACTCGTCATTCCCTAATTAATCTACGATCGTACTCCATGCAGTATATTCCTACTTCAAAAGCTAACAGTTTTCCACTTAGTCAAGAAATTTCCCATGTTGTATAGCAGTCCAAAGTTCATCAAAATAACTTTTGAGCCCCCTACTTCTCACTGTCCTGAGCCAGATCGAAGCTTCGCCATTATCTTCCTTGATATCCACTTTAACATTATCCTTGGCCCAGACCCAGATCGCTCATTACATTCCCCTTGCCAAATCTCATGTCCAATTCCCATTCCTTTCATCGTTCCAAAGGATCAGTCCCAGTCAGCGTTTTGTGGAATATTTCGTAACACAGTAAGCTGCTACGATGTTCAGCTGTTAGCACCTCGCCCATCCAACAAACTGCAGTTCACCATATTTTCATTCAGTATATTAACAGCTTTCTTCCCTACCTGGAAGCCATCTCCTACATATCAACCTGAGGTTTGGCCACTCCGTCCTGTCAAGGACGCATTTACTTCAGCTAGCGATACACTCCCGTTATTATTATTATTATTATTTATTAGTAATAGTAGCAGTGTTTTAAGAAGCAGTAACAGCATTACGTAAGATATCCATTCCTCGAACTGATTCGAAGTCTACTCTGACATGCAACCTTGTTTTACTACTTAACGTCGTTCAATCTATAACTGACTCCTTTGCGATTTTCAGTCTATTGTTGATTCTTTTCTGACATTCCATCTACATTTGACTCCGGACTGACAGCCAATCTACAATTCACCCCATACCGTCTTTGTCTGTTATTGAAGCCTTACTGACACCCCGCATGACGAAATAAAATATATAACGCCCAAAACTGGCAGGGAAGGGCACGTAAAACTGCTCAAATAAACGCAACAGCCATCCGTCAGTGCGTTACTAAGATTTTCGACTTGCGATTTCTTGAAGAAAAACACGCAGCCGTTCTACGGAGGAGGTTGTGGGCTGGACGATCCCAAATATCGAATTCTGGTAAGGGCGAGTGTTTACTGCCTCCACAAGAACGTCTATCAGGCCCACACAGACCATGGTTAGTTTGTACTAGCCCTCTTTCCAGCGGATAAAGCGGCTGAGACGTGAGCCTAACAATTCAGCTGTATCAAGTGCCCACGTGATGTTGCTCAGTACAAAGTTTCCGTTAATTTTACGTTTCCAGTTAAATGAACAGCAGAAGATGAAGGCTGTGCGAGTGTCTGGAACTATTTCGTACGGTAAACGGTGGGCTTGTGGCAGTGCAGATTGGTACAGTGATTTTGGTGAAGGTGTCTTTCGGTATTTGATGTAAATTGCTTACAGCTTCAAGTGTAGAACTGCGTTAACTGTGAATTAGGAGGAAGTAATCTGCAGCGATATTTGATCTTTAATATACAATTCAGCATGGAATGATATCCGAACATACTTTAAAATTTAGCAGTTTTGTTGAGAACACAGTGGAGAGTTACCGAAATATTTTATTGTTGATAGTATGAAAACGNACTTTCTCCCCATATATTTTACGAATCTTAGTGTATACAATATTATGTATGAATAGCTAAACTATGAAATATCTTTGGATATTTACATCAGTATTTTATCGCAAATTGCCAGTTATATTCCAGAATATTCCAGCAGCATCCCTTCAGTATTTCTCTACTAACATTACAGGTACATTGTACATATATTTCAAGCCACTATTACGAACTCAGTTCTCACACCACATTCTGTGTAGTGTGTTCGGCCTTTTTTTCGACATTGCAGTTGTGTTTCAAAATCAACCAGTTGATCTCTTTGGTCTGCCATGTCACGTGTTAACTATTTTTACATGTACTGAGTTACAACCAATAACACATCACATATATGGTGCTATATTAAATTCTCGGAATATACCTTTGAAAGTAAAATTTGATTATCTGTGCACTAACGGCTGCTGCCGTCTTCGAAATACTCTCCTAGTGAAAGTATGCGCTTCGTAAAACGATGGTGCCACTGCCGGAAAATGTCTTGAAAATCTTTTTCCGGAATAAGTTGCAGTAACTTTTTCACGCTGCGTTGGATGTCAGAAAAGTCAGTAAATCTTTATCGTTTCAGCATATTTTTTAAAAATGGAAAGAACCAAAAATCCTACGGGGTTAGTCAGGTAAATGAGGTGGTTGGTCAGTTTTTGTTATGGAATTCTTAGGCAGAAAATCTCGCATTCTTAACGCATCATGCGCAGGATCACTGTCGTGTTGGAGAATCTACTTATCAGACCAGAGTCCGGGTCTTTCCGTCCCAACAAATTCCCGTAACATTGTCTGCACTTCCAAATAACACTGTTGATTTAAAGTTTGTCCGTGTGCAATGAATTCATAGTGAATAATCCCCTTGTGATTGAAGTAATATGCAAGCATGTTCTCAACATGAGAACTAGATATGCACACTTATTTTGGGCCAAGTTTAATTCTGTTTTCCGCTGCATGCTCTTTTTTTCCCTGTTTCTATTGAAAACACCACTTTTTATCACCGGTAATGACTCTGTAAAACATCTCTGAATTGTGTAAATATTAGATGAAATATGAAGACATATTTCTGATAATATGTTCAGATTCGAGGTACAATTTTTGAGAAAATATTTCACGTTCACAAATCTTCCTCCACAATGTCATACTGTTTCCCTATTCATATTTAATTATTCTTCTGTTACTCTCACACCAATTCTTCGGTTTGAGTGTACCAAAGTTCTTACTCTCTGCACATTTGCTTCTGTTCTTTGCGTTTTTGGCTGCCCACTTCTTGGTTCGTCTTGCACATTTTCTCGCCCTTTCTCGAACCACCAATGCCGTTCAAACACACTCGATTTCGTCATAGCATATTCACCGTATACCACTGTCATTTGGGCTAACATTTCCCTAGCACTTTTAACAAACTTCACACAAAACTTAACGTTTATCCACTGCCCCAGATTCTTGCCAATCATTTTTCCGCCACATATGTACCACGGACATGTACTACGTCTCTTGATACCCGGAAAAGAAGACTCATTTTTTCTGTGGCTCATGCAAACGCAAGTTGGAAAGTGTCCAAACGTGCTTGATTACAAGAATTTCCTGACTTAAGAGCCCAGCGACACGATGCGAATAGACCGGTAATTAAATTTTAGCACACCGTATTTCAAAATGCCAGCAGAGTTGTCCCGTATACTGTCAGCACGCTATGTTAACACATAAGCATAGTAGGAAAGATGTAATGTCTAATGAACCTCATACCATTCAGTATAGATTTAGAAATCCTAAATGAATTTTAATCCTCGTTGATTTTTTGTTCCATTAGCAGAACAGATATACCGAAGGAAGAATTTATATCTTCTGAACGGAAGGCAAATGGAATTGTAATTATTTATGTGCAGTTTATCGCAGTGTTTTAATAAACTATCTAGGCTTAGATATCCTAATGTGCCTCTTCCCTTCGGGTTTTCAAACTGAACCTTTTTGCGAATTTTAAATTTCTCCAGTGAATTTCTCTTTTCTTATCCCTTTCACTGTTTTTCAGTTCACCCCCCACCATCTTTAACTGCCCAGTACAAATCATGCAGCTCCTCACTGTGCAGTTTTGTTCACGTCCCATTTGACCCCTCTCTTTTCAAAGCAAATATCTCTTTCAGTCTTTGTTCTAGCAAAACATTTCCATGTTTAATCGCTGGAACACAAACACACCATCAAACACAATTCTGTATACCCGAAATCACCTTTTTCACAAATTCGACCTGCTGCTTTCAATCCGTGTCATTTGTTTGAACAGCTGTATACGATATTGAGTTAATAAGATACAAACTTGTAGTGTATGAACATAAGGCCTGTGGCATAATCCGTAAGCCCACGTTTTGTTACCACAATTTCAAGTAAAGTTTAAAAATTAATATGATCCTAGCAAGTGTGTGTAATGATTGTGTATATTTGGCTGTTCCTTATTTGCGATGACTCAGAATTTAGAAATGTAACATTTACCGTCCTAATGTCTGTCTCTCTGTCCGTCCATCCTAATGTAACACCTCGACTTCCACTGGTCGAAATTTCATAGAAATTTTATACTCAAATATTTCTTTCTGGAAAATTTACGAGAAAAATCTCTGTCATTGAAATTACAAATTGATATATTTGTTAACTGCAATTGGGTTGTCACCCGGTGGCACTAGTACAGTACACATTTACAGAGAAACAATACAAAGAACGACACAAAACAAAGAAAACCTAGAACAACACAAAAATTTGTGAGAGTGTGGGCCGTGCCCAGTCTTTGCTAATTATACCCTGGAATTTGCCTTACAACTGAGGAAAAAGCATGGAAAACCTCAGTCAGGTTTGTCCCGTCCAAGATTATAGACAATAATAGAATTACTTTACATGAATACGAATGTAATTTTTTTATTGCTTTCTGAAATCTTATTTTACTGAGAAATGTTCCAGATATTTTCCAATCACTGTAATGGTGAGTGTTTTTTCCTCCACCAGAACGCCCCTAGGGCACACGCAGCCCCCTGGTTAGTACGTACTAGTCTGCTTCCCCTCGGGTAAAGCCGCCGAGACGTGAGCCTAACAACTAACCTGTATCAAGAGCCCAGGTGATCTTGCTCAGTACTAAGTTTCCGTTAGTTTTACGTTTCCAGTTGAATGAGCAGCAGACGTTCAAGCCTATGGGTGTGTCTGGAAATGACGTGTACGTTAAAGAGTGGGCTTGCGGCAGTGCAGATTGATACAGCCCTGTTGACGAGGGTTGGTGTCTTTCGGTATTTGGTGTATATTACTTGCAGCTTCTGGTGTTGGACTGCCTGAACTCTGAAGGTGGAAGCAGTAATCTGCAGCGAAATTCATAATTATATTTATAACAGCATGGAATGATATCCGAAGAGACTTAATGTTTAGCAGTTTAGTTAAGAACAGAGTGGAATTTTAACGAAATGTGTTATTGGTTATAATAATAAAAGATTCTTTCACCCAATCTAATTTACGGACCTTAGTGTAAAAAATATGCATGTGTAACTAAATTATCAAACAACGTCTGATATATCAGTATTTAGTCTTAAAGTGCCAGTTATGTTCTAGAATATTATAACTACTTCCCATCAATATTCTCTACTAACATTTCATGTCCATTCCACATTTCTTCCAAGCCACCACTACCAACTTGTTTCCCATGAGGCACTCTGGGTAGTGTGTTAGAACGTTCTTTCGACAAAGCGGGCGTGTTTCAAAATCAACACGTTGAATTCTTTTTTCTGCCGTGCCACGTGTTAATTATTAACACATGTACTGAACTACAATCATTAACACTACGCATATTTTAAAATGTTCTCACAGTTGTCACGTACGTGCTATTGCTGATATTTTTAGCCCGACCTAATTTCCGATGTCATAGGACGGAATCGATAGTGTCGTTGGAAAGAGTGGTTTGTTTATGTGTTGATTTTAAAGTGTTTTGTCGTTACAGACGCTGATAAGAAGCATGTGAATCGACGAGATTCATTTCAACCACATCAAGACGCGAAATTGAATCAATTTTTTTCTGCATGCGAGGGCGCCGAAGGAAATTCACGCCATTCCGACAGAAACATTAGAGGAATATGCACAATCGTAAGCCACCGTCACAAACTGGGTGGCCCAGTTTAAACCTGGTAATTTTTCCACCTCTGCTGCGTCTCGTCCAGGACTACAAAAACAGTTACCACCCTGAGTTTATTGAGCAAATTCACGAGTTAAACTTGGAAGACTGCCTGATTTCGGCGAAGTCATTAGCTGAGAATCTGGGAATCTCACGTGTGCGGATTGTGTCCATTATTCATGAAGACTTGAACAGGCGGAAGCTCTCCTCTAAGTGGGTCCCGAAATTACTTAAGGAGAATTAAAAACGTCAGTGTTGCCAGTCGTCTGAGAAAAATATGGAAATTTATTGGCGCGAACCGAATGACTTCCTGTCGCGTTTGGTGACCATGGAAAAAACCTGGTTATATCACTAAGACCCTGAGACAAAGCAAAGATCAATGGATTGGCGGCAAAGCGGCTCACCACGTCCCAAAAATTTCCGATTGCAATAATCCGCTGGACAAGTTTTCACCCCAATTTTTTGGGATCAAGAATGCATCCTCTTCATTGATTATGTTTCACAGGGCCAAACTATGAACGTTGAATATTACTGATCCCTGCTTGTGCAATTGACGATTATTTTGAGAGAAAAACTAAAGGTGACGTTCTGCAAGGAAATCTTGTTCTTGCAGGACAATGCCTCAGCTCACCGAAAAATTGCAAAACAAGAAACTCGCTTACCTGGGCTTCTAATATCATGATCGCCCAACTTTTTCACCGTATCTGGACTCCTCGAACTGAAAAAAATCAAAAATGGACATTTTTCGTCCGACAAGAATTTCGTTCCTTCCCCCGCTTCCTGGTTGAAAGGACAAAATTCTAATTTTTTTGAGTGGCTTGGAAGAGTTAGAGCAATATGCTAAGAATTGTATTGAGCTTCGTGGGGAGTGTGTTGAATAAACCACAAGTTTGACCATTGTAGCTTCTTTTCTTCCTAGTCAGGCTAAGGACTTGTCAGCAAACCTCGTACGTCAACACGCAAATCCCTAAGCACAACAGCAAAGAACTGATGTAAAAATGACTTCATACATTTAGTTATAATTTTGCAAAACCTTAAAGAATTTTAACCCTCATTGACTTGTTTGTTCCATTGGCAGAAATAGTATACCGAAAGAAGAATTTATATTTATCTTAGTGGAATGCAAGTGGAATAGGAATTCTATACGTACAGTTCATCATAGCGTCTTTATCAATACATCTAGTTCAATACCTCCCACAGTGCCTCTTCTTTTCAGGTTTTCGAAATAAAGTTTTTTGTGCATATCTAATTTCTCCAGTGAATTTCTCTTTCCGCAACTTCTCCACTCCCTTTCGTTTCACCAACCACCAAATTTCACTGCCCAGTTTAAATCATGCAACTCCTCACTGTGCAGGTAGTTCATTCCATTCATACTCCCTCTGACTTCAAAACAAATATCTCCGTCAGTTCCTTTTCTATAACAATATATGCTTGTTTAGTCATTGGAACACAAACACAATGGAACACAATTCTGTGTAAACGAAACTTTTTTGCATAAATCCTACATGCTGTGTGCAATCTGTGTCATTTGTTTGAACAGCTGTATACGATATACAGTTAATAAGATAGAAACTTGTAATGTATGCACATAAGCCCTGTGGCATAATTCCTAAGCGCACGTGTTGTTACCACAGGTTCAAATAATGTTAAATATCAATATGATCATAGCACTTGTGCGCATTGATTATGTATATCATTCGGTTCCTTATTTGCGTCTACGTAAAATTTTGAAGTGTAACTTTCAAAGTACTAATGTCTCTCTCACTCTCCTTAAATTCCTCTTAATATAACACCTCGACTTCCACTGGTCGAATTTTCATAAACCATTTTATCTTCAATATTTTTCTCGAAAATTTTCGAGAAAAATTCTCTCATTAAAATTACACAATAATAGGAGTACGTTACATGAATACGAATGTACATTTTTCATTGCTTGCAGAATTCTTATTGGACTGAGAAATATTTCAGAATATTTACAAATTCTGTAATGGTGAGGGTTTTCTTTCTCTTCCAGAACGCCCCTAGGGAACACACAGCCCTCTGTTTAGTATGTACCAGCCTTCTTCCCCGCAGGTAAAACCGCCGAGACGTGAGCCGAACAACTCATCTGTATAAAGTGCCCAGGTGATGTTGTCAGGACAAAGTTTTGGTCAGTTTTACGTTCCCAGTTAAATGAGCAACAGAAGGTGAACACTGTGTGAGTATCTTGAACTTACAGTAGGGTAAAGCGTGGACTTGCGGCAGTGCAGATATCTACAGTCCAGTTGGCGAAGGTTAGTGTCTTTCGGTTTTTAGTTTAAATTACTTGCAGCTTCAAGTGTTGAACGGCGTTAACTTTGAAGTTTGAGGCAGTAATCTGCAACGAAATTTCATAATTATATACATGACAACATGCAATGATATCCGAACACAATGTAATGTTTAGCAGTTTTGTTGAGAACACAGTATAATATTAACGACATAGATTACTGTTGATAATATCGAAAGGAACTTTCTCCCAATCTTATCTACTTGCCTTAGTGTAAACAAAATAAATGTTTACCTAAATTATAAAAAAAGGTTCATATTTACATCAGTGTTTGGTCTCAAAATACCAGATATATTCTTGAAAAAACTAGCAACGTCCCTTCACTTTTCTCTACTAATATTATATACAGGGTGTCCCAGGAGGAAAGGACCAAACTTCGGGAGAGTGTTCCTTATGTCAAACTATACCGATATAACCCAAAACACCTATATCCAAAGTTCGATATTTACGGAGATATTGGCCAGAGAATTTTGAAATTTTAACAGCTATTACTCACTTATTGATTATCAAATACATATTGAAACTGGCAGGAATATGTGGTTTCTGTAATGTTAATATCTGTACTTAACA
>JGI20163J15578_10001397_pt1 | contig 9988 bp, 9 predicted proteins | sample TergutCu122P1_FD_15578 | JGI IMG/M metagenome (IMG submission 15578)
ACATTTGATGACGTGCTGTTGGTACCAGCGTACTCTGATATTACACCAGGTGAGGTGGATCTTAGTACAAATCTTACCAAGAAAATCAAGCTAAACATACCTATGCTTAGTGCAGGAATGGATACGGTAACAGAACATCGAATGGCCATTGCCATGGCAAGACAAGGGGGCATCGGAATTATTCATAAAAACATGTCCATAGAGCAACAAGCAGAAGAGGTAGATAAGGTGAAAAGGTCGGAAAGTGGTGTAATCACAGATCCATTTTATCTATCACCAGAGCATACCTTGGAAGATGCCAATGACCTAATGGGGAAATATCGGATTTCAGGTGTTCCTATAACCGAAGGGAAGAAATTGGTAGGGATTATCACCAATCGTGATTTGAAATTCGAAGAAAATTTTAAAAAGAAGATCAAAGAATCCATGACCTCCGAAGGCTTAATCACGGCACTAGAAGGCATTACTTTAGAGGAAGCAAAAAAGATACTCGGTAAAGCTCGTAAAGAAAAGCTTCCCATTGTAGATAAAGAAGGAAATCTGAAAGGATTAATCACCATCAAGGACATTGAAAAGCAGATTAAATATCCCATGTCAGCCAAGGATGATCAAGGGCGCTTGCTGTGCGGGGCGGCACTAGGAATCAGTGGTGATATAGAAGAAAGAGTTGCGGCATTAGTGAAGATGAATGTGGATGTGGTAGTGATTGATTCTGCCCATGGACATTCGAAGAATGTAATCAATGCGGTGAAGTTAATTAAGAGTCGCTATCCAGACCTACAAGTGGTTGCTGGTAACGTGGCAACAGCAAAAGGAACAAGAGATTTAATTGAAGCAGGAGCAGATGCAGTAAAGGTGGGCATCGGTCCAGGCTCCATCTGTACCACAAGAGTAGTGGCAGGAATTGGCGTGCCTCAAATCTCTGCCATCATCGACTGCTATGAAGAGGCATCAAAAACGGGTATACCCATTATCGCCGATGGTGGGATTAAATACTCAGGAGACATTACAAAAGCAATTGCAGCAGGAGGCAGCGCCTGTATGTTAGGCAGTTTATTTGCAGGATGTGATGAAAGTCCAGGAAGCTTTGAATTGTTCCAAGGCAGAAAGTATAAAGTATACCGAGGGATGGGCTCTCTAGCGGCCATGGAAAGCGGTAGCAAGGATCGTTACTTCCAAGAAGGCTCTAAAAAGCTAGTTCCAGAAGGTGTAGAGGGACGTGTGGCCTACAAGGGATTGCTAGAAGATACCGTGTTTCAGCTTCTTGGAGGACTGCGAGCAGGTATGGGATATTGTGGAACCAGAAATATCAAAGAATTGATGGAATGCGGACAGTTTATGAAAATCACTGCAGCATCATTAAAAGAAAGCCATCCTCATGATGTACACATCACCAAAGAAGCGCCGAACTATAGTATGGATGAATTGTAAGAAATTAGTAAAACTTATGAAGCCTAGGATTCGTCTTAGTCTTTGAGCTTAACTCTCTCCTGACACCTAGAGTGGGAGTTGAAAAAATGGAGAATAAAAGTGAAAAGTAACATTGTCTTAGTAGGCTTTATGGGAGTGGGCAAGTCAGCAGTGGCAAACTTCCTGAAAGAAAATAGAAGCATGGCGGTGATGGACACAGACCATCTCATTGAAAAAAAAGAAGGTTGTTCCATTCAAGAGATATTTAAAGAAAAGGGAGAGCCCCATTTCCGCAGTCTTGAAACCAAGTTATTGGAAGAATTAAACAAACAAAACATTTCGAATACTGTGATTTCTTGTGGAGGAGGCATGGTACTAGATCCAGCCAATATAATCTTAATGGAGAAACTAGGAGGAGTAGTGGTTCTAACGGCTACTCCTGAGACCATTTACTGGCGGGTAAAAAAGTGTAAGCATCGTCCCCTTTTAGACAACAACATGAATGTGGAGTACATCAGCAATCTGTTAGATAAACGGAAAGAATTTTATGAAAAGGCCTCTACAATACAGATAGAAACGGATAACAAAACTATAGAAGAGGTTTGTCAGGAGCTGTTATTTGCACTAGACGATATTTCATAAACAAAACCTGCATCAGTGGGCGTTTTGACGCATCACTGACACCCTCGCTACGCTGGGGTGGGCCCTGTATGGTTGCACTATGCTAAGACAAATGAAAATGTAAGGAGGAAATCCTGTGGCTATTTATACAAAAGGTGGAGATAAAGGTAGTACGTCGCTTTATGATGGAAAACGGGTAAAAAAATACGACCTGCGTGTAGAAACATACGGAACATTTGATGAGCTAAACGCTCACATTTGTTTGTGTGAAAAATATGTGACCAGTGAGCAGAACAAAGCTTGGCTAAATAAAATACAAGAATTAATGATTAGATTGTCTGCAGAGTTAGCTACAGAAGACAAAGAAAAACAAAAGCGATTGACTTTAATCACAGAAGAAGATTCTTCGGCTTTAGAAAGAGCAATCGATCATTATCTAGAAGAGCAACCCAAGATAACCACTTTGGTTATGCCTGGAAGAAGCAAAGGGGCAGCGTACTTGCATGTAGCAAGAACAGTAGCTAGGAGAGGAGAGCGTTTGCTGGTTCGACTTGCCCAGGAAGTAGAGATACGAGAAGAATTGCTAATCTATGTCAATCGACTTTCGGATTTTTTGTACGCCATGGCCAGTGAAGAAGATTTTCGTTATAGTGAAAGGTAGCACTATGCTAGGAGCACTAAAGATAGTGTTCCTTTTTTTTTGAAGTTTTTGTTGCACGAATAGAGTAACTTATGCTACAATAAGAACATAAGTTCGCTGCGAAGGAGGTGGATGCGTAGAATGGAAAAAGCAAACAATATTTATATTGCCATGGATCTAAAATCATTCTATGCGTCAGTAGAGTGTGTAGAGCGTGGCCTTAATCCTATGACTGCTAAGTTAGTGGTTGCCGATGAAAGCAGAACAGATAAAACAATCTGCCTTGCCGTGTCACCAGCCCTTAAGAAGTGGGGTGTTTCAGGGCGTCCGAGGCTTTTTGAGGTGAAGCAACAAGTACGAGAAGATTTCATGGTTGCGGTCCCGAGGATGGCCCTTTATGTTGATTATAGTAAGAGGATATATGATGTGTACATGAAGTATATTGCGCCAGAGGACATTCATGTGTATTCCATCGATGAAGTCTTTATGGACGTTACTGCATACTTAGACCTCTATGGGCAAACTCCACGTGAGCTGGCGGAGACCATCGCTAAGGATGTGTTTGAGACCACAGGGATAACAGCCTCGGTAGGAATCGGAACCAATATGTATCTGTGTAAGGTCGCCATGGATATTGTGGCCAAACAGATGCCAGAGGATGAGGATGGCGTTCGAATTGCCCAACTGGATGAGATGTCCTATCGGCAGAAGTTGTGGAGCCATCGTCCCATTAGAGATTTTTGGCGGGTTGGCAGTGGATATTCTAAAAGACTTGCAGAGGTGGGTTTATACACTATGGGAGACATTGCAAGATGCTCCATTGGCAAAGAGGGCGACTATTACAATGAAGATTTGCTCTACAAGATGTTTGGCATCAATGCAGAGTTGTTAATTGACCATGCTTGGGGTGTGGAGCCTTGTAGAATGTCGGATGTTAAGAACTACAAACCAACTACCAACAGCACCTGTTCAGGTCAAGTGCTTCATCGAGCCTATGCTTATGAAGAGACAAAAACAGTGGTACAAGAGATGGCGGATGCCTTGTCTCTTGATTTGGTGGAGCGAGGATTGGTAACTAATCAGCTTGTGCTGACGGTAGGGTATGAAGCTATAACTTATGAAGGTATAACTCCTTTGCGCATGCGCAAGAGTTCTACCGTACCTTTGTGCTTGCACAAGAGTTCTAGCGCCTATGATTCGGAATCCTTGGGAAAGCCTGAGATAAAAAAGAAATATTCAGGCTCTATAACCACAGATCAATATGGCAGAAGAAGGCCTAAGCATGCTCATGGAACGGTGAACCTGAAAAGGTATACATCTTCCACAAGACTTATTGTTGATGGGGTAACAGAATTATTTGAAGAAGTGGTGGATAAGGATTTGTTGGCAAGAAGGGTAAGCATTGCCGCCAATAATATTGTACTGGAATCAGAGATTTTGGAACGCGAAGTTTTTGAGCAACTGGATTTGTTTACAACGGTTCAGGACTTGCAAACCAAGAAAGAGGAAGAAGAGTTAATTGAGAAGGAGAAAAGGCAGCAGAGAGCTATCTTGACCATTCGGAAGAAATATGGAAAGAACGCAATTTTAAAAGGTTTGAACTTTAAAGAAGGCTCCACAGGAAGAGACAGAAACAATCAGATTGGGGGACATAGAGCATAGAAGAAGGAGAGTTCGGGAAGGTGAAAAAAAGAAGTATCCACAATAAAGAAGAGATAGGACATGAACTGGGGGAAAAAGGGACTTACGATGACATTATCCATTTGCCTGCTCATCAATCAAAGAGGCATCCTCATATGCCCTTATCCAACAGAGCGGCTCAATTTGCGCCATTTTCTGCCCTTGTTGGTCATAAGGATGTAATCAAAGAAGCGGCAAGGATAACAGGAGATAAGGTTGAATTAGAAGAAGATGCTATTACTTCATTGAACGAGAGGCTAGGGATGATCCAAGAGGGTTATCGGAAGGATGTAGAGGTAGTGATTACTTATTTTGCTCCAGATGAGAAAAAAGAAGGGGGCGCTTACAGAGAGGAGAAGGGAGTGATTAAAAGAATTAATCAAGCAGAAGGGCAGCTAGTGATGAAGAATGGAGTCTGCATACCGCTGGAGGATGTTTTTGAGATAGAGACAAAAGAATCTTCTTGATTTGCTTGCTACATGCCCTCAGATGTTGTTATAATAATGAAGATAACAACTTATTCTTAATTTAGTAGTAGAAAGGAGCTGGCATATGAGTATAGTAGTAAATGCACTTAAAACATCAAGAGATATTCCTAATGGTAAATATGAATATATGCCAGACGATTTTAAGGGAATGAATGGCTTGGATGAAGAATTGAACCAATTTTACATAGCACTTGAGGAATATAAAGCAGATCCAACATTAGAAAATAAAATTTCTTTATTGATTCGAAGAGAGAGCTTACACTTTGGGATAAAGCATAGGCATTTAGAGGGTTTTTTTAATGAGGTGAAAAGAGAAATGTTGTATGGGTACTTAGGAGGTTTACTAGATGATTGATTTTGATATGGCGATGCGTACTTTTAGTGGGTATGCAGGGTCAGAGCGTAAAACAGCAAGAATACACAATGGTGTTTTGTATATGGTGAAGCTACCAGATCCGCCTAGGGGAAAAGCTCTTATCAGTTACAAAAACAATCAATATTCGGAATACATAGGTTGCCACATTTTTGAGTCCTGTGGGTTTAAAACTCAAGAAACGGTATTGGGAACAATGACTGGTAGTAAAGGAAAACAAAAAGTAGTGGTTGGTTGTCGAGACTTTACACAGGATGGCTCCGTACTATATGAGTTTGAAAAGTTAGGAGATGCTGATGTAGATAGCGAAAATAGATTTACTACAAGTATAGAAGATGTAAACACAATACTAGAGCGAAATGAAATGATTAAGGATAAGGAAAAAGAATTTAAAGAGAAGTTTTGGGATATGTTTGTGATTGATGGGCTTATTGGAAACATAGACAGACACTTGAACAATTGGGGTGTTTTAGTAAAAGGTGAAGAAATAGAGTTTGCCCCTATTTATGATTGTGGTTCAACCCTCGGTGCATTGTATAGTGACGATGTAATGGAAGAAATTATGTCATCGCCAACATTATTTAAGAACAAGGAGTTTAATATTGCCTCTTGCTATTTTATGGGAGGAAAGAAAGTTTTCTATCACGAAATTTTCAAACATCCTCCCGTAGAATTGAAAGAAGCTATTAAAAGAACGATACCTAAAATCGACATGAGTAAAGTTCATGGGGTGATAGACTCGGTTGATGAAATTTCCAACACAAGAAAAAAGTATCTAAAGAAAGCGTTGAATATGAGGTATGATTTAATTTTACAGCCAGCATTGGAAAAGGTGATAAAAGAAGAAAAGGAATAGAAAAAATGCTAAAGAGATTTTACCCAGCTGAACGGAAATCGTCAGTCTATGTGATTGATTATGAGGAGATGTACCAGAAAGGTTATCGAGGGATACTGTTTGATATAGACAATACCTTAGTGCCCCATGATGCACCTGCTGATGAACGCTCCATCAAACTATTTAAGAAACTAGAAGAAATAGGGTTCTCCAGTTGCTTTATCTCTAACAACGATGAAGAACGGGTGAGATTATTCAACGAAGAGATAGGAAATCCTTATATTTTCGATGCAAAAAAACCCTCAAAAGAGGGGTATTATCAAGGGATGAAGGTGATGGGAACCAAGCCTTCAAATACCTTTGCCGTGGGAGATCAACTGTTTACAGATGTATGGGGAGCAAAAAAGGCGAGGATACATTGCATCTTAGTGAAACCCATTCACCCTAAAGAGAAGTGGACCATTGTTCTCAAAAGAGTGTTGGAGAGAGTGGTAATGTTTTTCTACAAAAGAAGCAAGGAAGAGAAGTAAGGCTCAAATGGAATAACAGCACAAAAACAATCGTTTATTCCAGCATAATGGAATAGGTGGTTGTTTTTCTGTGGCCAAGCAAAATTACAGCAAAATTACGGCACATTACGGCCAAGCAAACACGACAAACATGCCAAACAAGACATAGAGGTGTCGCGTTTATTGTGTTAAGATACAATGGCCAACGTGTAATGGTCGTAATGGCGAGTGGAGTGCAAGCCTTTTCAATTGTGCACAGGGATGTGATGATGAGTTTAATCTTATCGCTCAAGCACATCAACTTTTCAATTGTGCACAGGGATGTGATGCAAAGCTACGAAGAGAAGGTTGGCGGAAACTTAGGAAGGAAATCAGATGGCAAGAGTTACAGAGATTCGCTGTCAACAAGCGTGCAATAACCTAAGCAAAACAGGCCTACCTTATGGTTGGGACATGAATATTTACAGAGGCTGTCAACATGGCTGTGTTTATTGTTATGCAATCTATTCCCATGATTACATTAGCAAGGATGATTATTATGAAGATATCTATGTAAAGGTAAATATTGCTGAACAATTAGAGAGACAACTGAGTAGTCCAAGCTGGAAGGGGGAGAAGATAGGCATAGGAGGGGTTACAGACAGCTATCAACCCATCGAAGCCAAGTACAAATTAATGCCAAAGATACTGAGAGTATTGATTAAATATAAAAATCCCTGTAGCATTTCCACGAAATCAGATTTAATACTAAGGGATTATGATTTAATCGATGAATTGTCTCGGGTGGCGGAGGTAAATATCTCTGCGTCCATTAATATTATGGATGAAGAAGTTCGTAAGAAAATAGAGCCAGGTGGTAAAAGTGCTGCAAGAAGGTTCAACATGTTGAAAGAGTTTTCCAAGACCAATGCTTTTACTGGCGTATTACAGATGCCTGTTATCCCTTACATTAGCGACGGACGGGAAAACATCGAGGAGTTATACGCCAATGCCGCAGAATGTGAAGTGGACTACCTAGTACGCGGAGTAATGTATTTGAGAGGGAAAACTCGTGGAGTGTTTTTTGATTTTATTCGAAGAGAATATCCAGAATTATTGGAGAAGTTGACACTGCTTTACCGAAATACAAACTTAAGAAATGAATATAAAAGTTCATTATATCTGATGATGAATCAGTTGAAGAGCAAATATCGTCTCTCGGGGAACTATATGAATCCAACAAAAAAAGACGGGAGAAAAGGAGAGACTAAAGAAGGGGAAATTGAGCAAGAAGAATATAAACAATTGTCTTTTCTTCAAGGAGCAGAGACGAGTAAGGGGCAAGGTAGCATTCTCATCCCCAGCAGGGAATTGTTAAACCAAGATGAAGGGATGGTTTCTAAGCAGGAAAAAGCAAAAAAAATAAAATGGGATCCTAACCCCTTTGTGGAGTTGAGGATGGGAGGAGATGAAGTAGAGTCAGTAATCCAAGAGAACACGGAAGTGTCAAAAGGCCAAAAAGGAATCGTTCTTGAAGGTAGTAGCGAGAAGATTCCTAGCCTATTGGAATCTCACCAAAAGATTCTGACCACAGAACAACAGAATGGAAGAAAGTCTTTGACTGCTAAAGAAAAAGGCGAGACAATAAACAGTGAAGATCAGTGGAGTCAGAAGGCAGTAGAAATCCCTCAAACCAATCAAATTCAAGGGGAGCCCATTGGTGGAGTGGGTGATGAAAAGCGTGCAAGGTTCTACTCCATGCGACTGATTGCAAGAGAAAATATGTCCTTCTACACGGATCAAGCAAAGATATTCTACGACCAAGGAAAGTTTATGGAGGACTTTGAAGATGATTATGAAAGGGTAATGCCTTTTACTGTTCATTATCCTTATTATCAACGAATGAGTGTAGAGCAACTGAGAACCTACTTTACCTGGCGAATACAGGTGAGAAAAGGTGATATAGCAACTGTTCCTACTTCATATGCTTTTCTATACATGTATGAGTTGCTGAATCAAATCGGGGTGGAAAGTCCTGGGGAGGGTTTGAGTAAGCTACTGTTTTTTTGGCGAAAGTTCAGAGAAGTGGATGCTATTGTGGATAAGTATATTTTCCAATGGCTGAAAGATTATCATATTTACTATCCGTTAACACAGTCCTTTGCTGAGTTTGTAGCGACGAATGATTTAACACTGGAATATCCTACGGTCTTTGGATATAGCTCTAACGAGGAAAATAGTTTTGACATCTTTGCAAGAATCTCTAAGTATAAAGTGAAAGAATCAGTGTTTTACACTGAGGAAAATGCAGAGGTCATTAGTAAGTGCTTCTACTTCATATTAGAGAGGTTTAGAGAGATATTTAGGGAGGATAACCAGTGCTTTGAAGATTTGATTTTCTACTCACAAAGTGAAGGGTTAAGTTGGAGTCCTTTTAGACGGGCACTGTTCTATCCTATGCTGGAACTCTCTAGCAGACAGGTTGTTATTTCTGAGAAAGAAGTCTATATTTGTACTGATGAGGGATGGCAATATAAGGGTGTTATGCTCTCAGAGCAGGGACGACGATTAATGGGTTATATTATGCGAGAGATGGAATGTTCTCTGCGCAAGATGCTCAAGTTTAAGCACAAGCTAACAGCGAATCCAGAGGTTTGCAGTGAGAGGAATTTAACCACTCTCAAGGAAAAAGGAATTATTTTTCCGAAGGCAATTGAGGAGTGGGTAATGGAGTTCTATCGACAGTATACTCGTACGGAGGTGAAAGTAGATGCACGAAATCTCAGTCAGATTCGTAAACAAGCATTGCAGACTCAAGAGAAGCTGATTGTGCCAGAGGAAGGGACCCATAAGAAGGATGAAGTGCAAGTGGAATTGAAGAAAGTGTCAGGTCAATCCTTGCAGCAAGAAGCGGTAGAGTCGCAAGATAAAAATCAGCTAGAGAACATACATCCGCAGCAGTTGGAAAAAACAAAAAATAACGACCCTTGGAGCAACTTCAAGGACAGTTTGACGGAAGTGGAAAGAGAAGCCCTGAAGTTACTGTTAGAGGGACAGTCCATTCAGGCCTCAGCGTTGGAGCGAGGAATCATGCTAGAGGTTCTTATTGATGGCATCAATGAAAAGGCAATGGACTCTATTGGAGATACCCTTTTGGAGACGGACGATTCTGTGAGCATACATGAAGAATACATGGAGAAGCTATGCTTTTAGAAAAGTGTGAGTCTATCACCCCTTTCTCAGGTAAACATAACCTGCATCAGTGGGCGTTTTGACGCACCACTGACACCCTCGCTACGCTGGGGTGGACCCTGTATGGTTGCAGTTATCCAGGGGCTTAGGTGCTCTTATCCCCTCGCTACGCTGGGGCAGACCCTCCCACCACCTGTAGAGGTTATGAAGGTATAACTTATGAAGGTATAACTCTTTGATGCTTGCATCAGAGTTCTACCG
>JGI20163J15578_10001398_pt1 | contig 9987 bp, 7 predicted proteins | sample TergutCu122P1_FD_15578 | JGI IMG/M metagenome (IMG submission 15578)
TAACCCACTGGAATGACTGGTTTGCCGGACTGATTTATCTGCGAAATCCGGCCCTGTATCCCTTACAGACCTACTTGCACTTTTTGCTGATGGATATCGAGCAGATTATGCAATTAGCAGGACGCGGCGATTTTGCCAGAATCATCGCCAGGATGAGTGCTCAATCCGGACGAGCTGCCCAACTATTCCTAGGTGCGATCCCGATGCTGATGATTTATCCGTTCCTCCAAAAATACTTCATCACGGGATTGGTTATTGGTAGTGTTAAGGAGTAATGATGCACTCCGTGAAAAAGGAGGTATTGTATTGCCAATTCTTACATATGATGAATATTATGATAAGGTTTTAGGTGGATGGACCGGGAAATGCCTTGGCGGAACAGTCGGTCGTTTTGAAGGAACGAAAGAATTAACGAAATTCAATATTTACGAATTACTTCCGGAAGGAATGGTGCCCAACGATGATTTAGATGTTCAGTTAATCTGGCTGGATGTGTTGCTAGACAAAGGTATTCATTTGACCAGCGCTCATTTAATGGAAGCTTGGCTTAAGCAATATGACTATAACATGGGAGAATATGGCTTTTCCCGAAGGAATAGTCAGCGTGGTATCATGCCGCCAAACAGTGGCATATATGCCAATGATTTTTACAAAGACAGCATGGGATGCCCGATTAGATCAGAGGTTTGGGGTATGATTTGTCCGGGCAATCCTAAACTGGCGGCAACGTACGCTTATAAAGATGCTTGCCTAGATCATGAAGGGGAGTCTATTTGGGCGGAACAATTCCTGTCAGCAATGGAAGCAGCCGCCTTTTTTGAAAGCGATGTCCGCACACTAATTTATCTTGGTCTTAAGTATATTCCACCTGACAGTCGCTTATTTGCATCTGTTATGGAAGCGATGAAAGGATACGACAACGGTTTAGATTGGGAGCAAACGTGGATGCAGTTGCGCAGTCACCATAGTCACCCTGACTGCACTTATGCTCCCATGAATATGGGCATCATTGTGATGGCATTATTGTATGGGGTAGGATGTATCGAAAAAACCCTGACGATTGCGGTTAATAGTGGTTGGGATGTGGATTGTACCTGCGCTTCGGTGGCCGCTCTAATCGGTATCATAAAAGGAAGAGACGGTATCGATGAGAAACTGTTAGAAAAAATGGGAGACAAGGTGATTACCGTATCAAAAGTAACCCACAAAATGGATGATTTGTCCAATCTGACGGACTATACTTGTAGTGTTGGCGTCACCCTAATCGACGAAGGCCTAAGTGACGTTACAATTCACGATATTCCGGCAAAACTTCACCCGGTTCCGACCGCAAATCACCGGCAAGAGATGGCGTTCATAATAGATTATAAAGGAAGTCCGGCAATCGGATACATGGAATCAAAAGAGATTTCTATCTGTGCTATCAATCATTCAAAAACCCAAAAAACAGGCGTCCTGCGACTAGTTCTGCCGGACGGTTGGTTAGTGGATATCAATGATATTCCGCTCACCTTAACCGGTGGCGGAAAGAAAGAGATATATTATCAGATTACTGTGCCCGAAGGCATAGAACAAATAAGCGATGCGAATATACTAACGATGCTATATACCGAGGATTCAGTGGATTCCCCAGAGTCAGTGAATTCCATAGATCCCGTGGATTCCATGGATTCGTGGAGATATGACTTTGGTCTTTGTGGGGCGCCAACCTGTAAAGTATTAGGTCCCTTTTTTGATACATATGCGGATTGGAACAAGAAAGAGAACATTCCCGCGGAAAGATTTTTGACCACACCGGGCTATAAGGTGTTGGTGTCAAACAGCGGAGAAGAATGGTGTAATCATAAAATAGATATTGATAAAGAATATATCTTAGAAGAATTTTCTAATACAGATAAGTTGCGGGAACTGTTTGCCGGCGGCGCACGTACAAGTATCTATGGTGATATATACGAAATAAGTCAGGTCTTCGGTCATCAAGGGCCTAGTTGTTGCTACTATCTACAGGAGGTATACAGTCCTAAGGACAGGGTCGTTTCGCTAGTATCCGGCAGTTCAGATCCATACAAAATATGGTTAAATGGAGAACTGATCTATCGGCAAAAAGAAAATCGATTCTGGCTACCGATTAACAATCCCGTAGTTGTAAACATGAAAGAAGGCGTTAATTACATTGTGCTGAAAGTAGTAAGAACAGGCACAGAAAACAAGTTAAGTCTGATGTTAAGAAAACATGAAGAAGGAATGAATCCGGAACATGATATCTTACCGATTCTGACGGACTTAACTTATGGTACAATGTTGTGATGGAGACGGTTTTCCGTCGCTATCCCTTACGAAAATTGAACTTGCTCAATCGCATAGAACCTGTTCAACCGCACGCAATCACATGGAACTGATAATGTTTAAGCGCATGACGCGAAACGACGCTAGACTACGCGAAAATTAAACTGTTATTGTTCGATCACATGCAATTGCATGAACCGGCAAGCAACAGCGAGGGTTCCGATAAGTTCATTTTTTAGCGAAGAGGAGAGAAAGAGTGAAGATTTTAATGGATATAATTTCCGGCGCTAATTTCCACCTGGTGTTTGATGTAGATCTTATGTCGGATGAATTTGTTAAATCAATGGAGGTAACCACCGATTATAACAGTAAGGTTTATACCTATTTATCGACCGAATATAAATGTGAAATAGAGGTAAAAGAGTTCGACAAATATCGTGCGCTTTATTTCAATCTAACTAATAAAGAAAATAAGGAATTTACGATTAATAAATATGGTATTGAAGGAACGATAGACTGTGTCGATACGATTCCCTATTGCTACAGAAATGCGCCCCCGGGTTTTGTTCTTAGCGGTCGTGAAACATCAAATATTAGCACATTTGTACTTCCGTTTATCTTATATGGTAGTAGAAAAGGATATAATCGACTGGCTATCGGATTTGGCAACAAACACCTGGAAACAGAAAAGATTTTCGGATTAAATCACGTTACTCGTGAAGAAGCTTTGACCCAGGGTGTAGATAGACCTTCTTTTGTTAATATTGAAAAGTATAAAATGTACCGGCCCTATAACGGCATGAAATTAAAAACGAACATGTTAAGGGATATGCTTTTCGTCTCAACCGATGATGATACATGGTTTAATACGGCAAGTGAATACCACAAATGGGTGCAAAATGAAGAAGGATATCAACCAATTCCCTATCCCGACAGTTTATTGGGTCCGGTATGGAATTCGTGGTGTTATTTTACCGAAATCGACCAAGAATTAATATTGGAAAATGCAAAAATAGCGAAGGAACTTGGTGTCAAAAGCGTTGTCATTGATTGCGGTTGGTTTCATAAATCTTCCGATGAAAGTATATGGTTTACTGAAGCCTTAGACAGTGATCAGATTGAATTCGGCAGATTAAAACATGTTACCAATAAATTCTCGGATTTTAAGGGGATGATCAACACCATTCAAAAAGAGATGGGGATGGCGGTATGGCTCTGGATTCCACCAAGATACACATTTACTTTACAAGAGAGCGGTGAAAAGGCGGTAGATCCCCGTTTACTAAAAGGTAGAGTCAGAACCCGTGATGGTGAGTTGACAAATTATTTATGCATGAGAAATCCCGACGCCCGAAAACATGCGATTGAAGTGATGAAAAACGCCTTCCAGGATTATAATCTGGATGGATGGAAATCCGATTTTTGGTATGAGTGGGATGATTCACTAGTTTGTTTTTCCGACGAACATGAGCATGATTGTCAAAGTTCCGGCGAAGGAATGAAAATATGGTTAGAAGAGGTTTATGAAGCGGTAAACAGCTCACGAGATGCCTTTGCCATCTGGACAGATGTGCAAGGCGGGCAACAGTTCGGTAACTATCGATGCACCAATGAAATCTATTCCAATATTGACGCTATATATCTACATAACCTCCAGCTTAAGTCACTACAAATTCACTGCCCAAATCAACCCTGTGCCGGTGGATTTCATAAAAATGAAACCGATGTTAATGTAGCGAAATATATGGCTGTTACTCACTGTGGTTTGGTTCCGGAACTGCTGATGGATCTCCTTACCATGAAAGACTCTCACAAAAGAATCGTAAAAGCTTGGTTTAAGTTTTGGGAGCAGCATAAAAGAGATTTAATTTATGGCGAGTTTACGCCGGTTAACTTTGAATGTAATATTGGTGGTCCCTACGGACCGACACCCTTGCCGGTAAAGATACAATCAGATCATAAAGCATTTATTTGGGTCACCCCGGTGGATTTCAATGAAGTAAAACTAGATGACGGAACCGAAAAGGTGTATTTGTATAACATCAAAAACCGCGACGGAATCAGATTGACGATCGACAATCTACAGTCGGGAAAATATATCATTCGGATAAAAGATATCTTTCTGGATAATGTGTCGGAAGACAGAATGCATGTTGATGGGGTGCTAAAGTTTGACAGGAAAGTCCCGGAGAGTGGAATGGCGGAAATAATCAGAATTTAGACCTAACTGCCCGTGTAATCTTTAGAAAACAGGAGTGATTTTTATGAATTCTTTAGAACGATTTAATGCTTCAATGGCTCGCAGCACTTTTGACCGTATCCCTTATAGTATGAACATGGTTCCCGAACTATGGGAGAAGATTTGCTCCCATATTGGAAACCGTGAGCTAAGCCAATTGGAGCTGTTAGGGGGAGACTGTGCTTGGGCAATCCCTAGGTATACCGGTGAAAATGTAAAGATATTTCCTGATGGTAGATACACCAACATGTTTGGCGTCCTAATGGAAGATGTTTCTTTTGGTGCCGGTAGCTATTCGGAAGCGGTGGGGCATCCCTTGAGTGATGCTACGACAGTTGCTGAGATTGAGCAATATCAGTGGCCGTCACTGGAAGATTTTGATTACTCAATCGTCGTTGATTCTTTGGTAAACAACCCGGATTATGCTTATACAGTAGGGTATTTGGCGCTTGGTTGGTATTGCTGGGATTTGCGCGGAATGGATCAATTCTTAGAAGATTTAATCCTGGATCCGATCATGGCAAATGCTTTGATTGAGCAGATATCAGATTTTGGATATGGGTATTTCAAGCGCATTATTGAAGTAGGCAAGTCTTACATTGGACGAAATTTTCGTTGTATTCAGTTGGCCGATGATTGGGCAACCCAAGAAGGTTTAATGATTAGTCCGGAAATGTATCGCGAGTACTTCAAACCCCATTACAAACGCATCATTGATTTAGCCCATGAAGCAAGACTGTTAGTCGAGTTTCATATTTGTGGCAGTGCGGTAAACCTAATTCCCGAATTGATTGACACCGGAATCGATATTTTGAATCCCATTCAGACCAGCGCCAAAGGGATGATCCCGGAACAATTACAACAACGATTTGGCGGGCAGGTTGCCTTCAGTGGTGGATTAGATGTTCAAACGATTATGCCCTTTGGCACGACGGAAGAAGTGCGCAAAGAAGTGTTTCGCTTATTAGACGTATTTGGCAAGAATGGGGGCTACATACTGCAACCCTCCCATTCTCTGCAAATTGATACGCCATTAGAGAATATCCATGCAATGATTAAGGCGATTTATGAATATTACAGTATGGAACATGACGTTCCACCGCTGATCCCCTTGCTCGATTTATCAAAATGACTCTGACTTTTCAATACGGTATGTCATGAGTCACTATTGGAGAAAATACATATCGTTAAAGTTTATACTCCACATCATCTAAAGCCACAATAATAATATGAGACTCTTTAACTCCCTCGGACAAAAGATAATATAAATGATATTGTTTTAAATTCCATTGCATACTCCGCTCCCTTTAAATCTATCTTATGTTTCGTCATTTTAAGCTCTTGTACGATACATATGGCGGACGAATTCCTACCCTGCCGGAAAGCTCTCTTCACAAGATTGAACAAATTTATGGGTTGAGAGACATCGTTTTTTTGTCTATTTTTTATAGATTTTCACAATAAATCCGTCATTTATATTCAATTATTGACATAAGCGTTGAAATAAGGTAAACTACCTAGGTATAGTCTCGGAAGCTAGTATCAAAAACTAGCGAACCATCAATGTTATCCCATGTAGGTATAATAGCGGCGGTTTTGTCAATACTCCTTGATAAACAAGCAGATGCGAGGGTTCAGGGAGGTTGTTTATTGACAGAAAGTTAAAAAAGGATACACACAAAAAGAGCAATCGCTCGGGAGGTATCGAGTTTTCGAGACTGCTTCAGTACGGAAGGGAGGTCGAAAGGTAGCAAGTAGTACTATTATGCAAAGTGTATACGATTCGCAAAAACTTTTCCGCGAATAATATAACAGTATACTGGAAATTTATGTATTAAGAAGAGGAGAAAAATGTAATGAAAAAAAGAGTAGTAATTGCGTTACTTGTAGCTGTAGCAATGTTGGTTATGGCATGTGGAAACGGCGGCGGTACAACACCACCGGCAGCAGATGATAACGATGCTGTAACCGATGATGGCGGCGCAGCCGCCGCAGATGATGTTGTTGATACGGATGATGGCGATGATGATGGCGATGCTGATGATGGTGGCGCCGAAGTCGTAGCACCTCCGGAGGATGGAGAAGAGGTTCATTTGATTATGTCCTCATGGGCAAACACCGGTGAGATTGCTGTATTATCTCGTGCGGTAGATTTGTTTAACGAGCGTAATGTAGGAGTAGCTCAAGTAGAGTTTAGAAACCTACCGGGTGAGAACTATGAAGAGGTACTTCTTACACAATTGGCTGGTGGAGTAGCCCCTGACGTATTCTACGCGGGAGAAGGTACTGTTGCCAGACTTATCGCCAACCAAAATATAGCAGATTTAACTGACTTTATGTGGTCAGATTCTTCATATGTTTCTCCCGACGATTTCGCAGACGGTCTATGGGGACCGGCGCGTATGGGCGGACGCATCTACGGTATTACTGTAGACTGTAACCCGGTTCTTTTATACTTCAGCCCTGTGCTGTTTGAAGAACTTGGTATTGAAAATCCAAACGATATCTGGGCTGCCGGAAATTGGGATTTCAATGCTTGGGACAACACCTTACAACAACTAGTAGATAATGATATGATGGGCTTCATTCATTCACCGGGTAACATCTGGCAATACGCTATTATTTATAACTTCGGTGGTTCTGTATGGGACAATGACGAATATGTTTATGACGATCTTGCTCGCGAAGCCGTTCACTGGCTAAATGACAGAATCCAAAGCGGACTAATCACTATTTCTACTGCTTTACCGATGGGTCAAGGCGCTGACGCTTCCTTTATCTCCGGTACAGTTGGATTTATCTCGGCCGGACGTTGGCATACGCCGACATTTGTCGAAGCCGGTATTGATTTTGATTATGTTCCCCTACCTAACAATTTAGGTACTCCTTATGGTAACACATGGATTGCAACTGCTTATATGTGTGTTAACGCAGAATCTGAAAACCTATACCATGCAAAACGCTTTGCCACATTCTTCACATCAGCTGAAGGTCAATCGGCACGTCTTGGTGGTGGAGAGATCGGAAATGCGATTCCTTCCGTATTCGGTATTGATGACGACATCATCGCCACTGGTGTACCTGTACACGTAGAGCATCTCTTTGGTGTACGTGACCACGGTTGGGCAAATGGTGGAGATTTGGTACCAAGCGGCCAACTTCCTGGTTTTAACATTGACGTTCAAGCTATCTTTGAAGATATCTTCGTTAACAACGCAGATGTAGACGAAGCTATTGCTCGCCTTGAAGAAGTAGGCGCACGCCTTATCGCTCAATACTGGTAAAAAATGATACAAGGGTCGAGAGGTCATTATGTCATACTTGTTGACTGGTCAATGACTTTGGAATCTGCAGTATCAACAATGACTATTTAGCCAAAGGCCATAGAGTGAGCATTTCCGCCCTTTCTATGGCCTTTCATGTACACGGGGCGATAAGGAATATCGCCCCCTATCCGATAAAAAACTACGGAGGAAAACGTCTGTGTATGCATACAGTAAAAAGAGGCGAATGTGGGGGATACTGTTTGTTCTTCCGCAATTTATCGGCCTAATCTTATTTTCGTTTATCCCAATTATAAGCGCTTTTGGAATCAGCTTCTTCACTTGGGACGCTATGTCGCCTATGGTTTGGACAGGCACCGGTAATTATATTTCGCAGTTTACCAATCCGGATTTTCGGACAGCGCTGCGGAACACACTTGTATATATCTTATATTTTTTACCACCGGGGATTATCTTACCCTTAATCGTTGCCTTGGCGCTAAAAAATATAAAAGGAAAGCTTTTTTATCGTATCTTATACTTTATGCCCGTTGTAGCCAGCTCGGTTTCCGTAGGGGTTATCTGGACTTGGCTGTTAAACGATAATTTCGGACTTGTGAATCAGGCACTTAACGCAGTTGGGCTACAAGGACAACGATGGTTAACTGACCCATCTCTCGTGCTTAGAAGTATCGCCCTTGTTTCAGTATGGTGGGGTTTGGGCTTTAACCTGGTTATTTTTTTAGCAGGCTTACAAAACGTACCGACCACCTACTATGAAGCGGCTCGGATTGATGGCGCAAACAAAATCAAAATGTTCTTCCGGGTTACTTTGCCGATGATTTCACCAACAATTCTTTTTGTGACAATTATGACCATTATTGGTTCTTTCCAGATATTTGACCAAGCGATGGTAATGACAGGGGGCGGCCCGGCCAGAGCCAGCTACACCTTCGTATACCATATTTATACCACCGCCTTTTTGCGTTTCCAAATGGGTGGAGCCAGTGCCAGCGCGATGGTACTGTTGGTTATTATTTTAACGGTAACATTAATCCAGATGGTGTTATCTAGAAAGTGGGTGAATTATGACCAGTAGAACGATTGCTAGTGAGAAAAAAATAATCGCTAGAAGAAAGATTAAATTAAAGCCCACGATTATCCTATTGCATATCATATTAATCCTGGGTTCTGTGATTATGGTATTTCCGTTTCTTTGGACACTGTCCAGTTCATTTATGAATCTGGCTCAGGTTTTTACAGTACCCCCGACGTTTATCCCCAATCCGTTTGTCTGGGAAAACTATCCTCGTTCTTGGAACGCTCAGCCTTTTGGTCGTGCCTATATTAACAGTATTTACATCGCTTTTACAGTAGTGGCTTCTCAGATGATAACCGCTTCGATGGCGGCTTATGCGTTTGCCAAGCTTAAATTCCCCGGTTCAAATGCGCTGTTTATCGTGTTTTTGGCGACCATGATGGTACCGATGCAAGTTACCATGATTCCATTGTTTATTATAATGAGGGATCTGGGGCTGTTGGGTTCTCATCTTGCCCTAATCTTACCGGCCGCCATGTTTAACGCGTTTGGTGTGTTCTTGCTACGCCAATTTGTTGCCACTTTGCCGGCGGAATTGGAAGAAGCTGCGGTGGTAGACGGTGCTTCCGTGCCAAATATATTCTTCCGGATTATATTACCACTACTTAAACCTGCGTTAGCGGCTTTTGGTATCTTTGTATTTTTGGGACAGTGGAATAGCTTCTTAATGCCCCTTATTTTCTTACAAGCGCCAAATCGGTTTACCGTACCTCTGCTACTCAACTTCTTTAGAGGGATATATGTTACCGAAATACCTTTGCTACTTGCCGGAACGATTATTGCCGTTGTACCGGTATTGATTGTTTATATCATCTTCCAGAAGCAGATTATTGAAGGTATTGCGATTACCGGTATGAAGTCTTAGTATGATTCGCCCGATAAATGGAGTAGCCGGTCGCTAAATGCAAGTTGCAGGCGAATCCTAGTATCTATAACCGACAATAAAGTACTCTCGGAAACTCAGCCACAAAGATGTGGGAGTGTGTTTCTGAGAGTGCTTAACAGAGCACTCTCGGAAACTCCCTTGCACGCATCTTTGTGGCTGATTTTCCGCCAGTTGCACACAAATTCACGAAGATTGAACTTGTTCAATCGCATAA
>JGI20163J15578_10001399_pt1 | contig 9987 bp, 5 predicted proteins | sample TergutCu122P1_FD_15578 | JGI IMG/M metagenome (IMG submission 15578)
GACGACCATCAACGAAGAATCCCTCTCGAGCGACAATTTGAGATTGCCGAAACATTAACAACCGCGCTCTTGGAAATCGCTCCCGTCTATTTTGTGACAGGGAATCATGAATGGGATATCGGTAACACTCTTGAGTTTCTTGGTATGCTTAGGGATTGGGGCGTAGTTGTTCTGCGAAATAATTATGTTCTTTTGGAAAGAGACGGGCAGTCAATAATTCTTGTCGGAATAGATGACCCGCACGGTCCTGCCGACATGCCCAGCCCTAATGAAGTTATCAGAAGAATAGCTGAGACAAATGACGCCGATTTCATGATAGTTATGTATCACAGAAATTACAAACTTCCGATGTTTTCGCAGCTCGGGGTTGATTTACTTCTGAGCGGACATGCTCACGGCGGTCTTGTGAGGCTTCCGTTCACTGATGGGCTAATCGGGCCGAGACGTGAGTTCTTCCCGACACACACATCCGGCCTATACACAATGGGAACAACAAATATGATTGTCACGAGAGGACTCGGCAATCATTACGGTTGGACAAGATTTCTAAACAACCCCGAAGTTGTTTTGATCGAACTAAGGAGCCGGTAACCTGCAACGCCTAAACTTACACCACGAGGATAGTATAATGGAATTTGAGAGTTATAAACAGAAAATAACCGCACTTGCGCCTACTCTTGAGAATTTGAGAGGTGCTCTTAAACTTGAAGATGCTTCCGCAGAGCTTCATCAACTTGAAGAAGAATCCGCGCAAGAAGGCTTTTGGTCAAATATCGAAAACACTCAAAAAGTTTTGCAGAAAAGCAAGCAGCTCAAAAATAAGATAGAGAAGTTTGAAAAACTTGAGATACGATTGAGTGATTTATTGACGCTTTGCCAAATGGGAATTGAAGAAAGTGACGAAGAGTTGTTGCCGGAAATAGCGCAGGAATTTAAGGATTTCAGCGAAGCGCTTGAAAGCGCGCGGCTTGAAACTCTGCTTTCGGGCGAGTATGACAACTGCTCTGCCATAGTAACCTTTCACGCAGGCGCAGGCGGTACAGAGGCGCAAGATTGGGCGCAAATGCTTTACAGAATGTACACACGTTGGGCGGAACATCGCGGCATGAGTTATAAGTTGCTTGATTGGCTATACGGCGACGAGGCAGGTATAAAATCCGCCTCAATAGAGATTGAGGGCGAGAATGTATACGGCTATTTAAAAGGAGAAGGCGGCATACACCGCCTTGTCCGAGTCTCTCCGTTTGATGTTTCGGGTCGCCGCCACACATCATTTGCGGCAGTCGAGGTCACACCCCTCATCTCTGAGGATGCCGGAGTTGAAATAAAGCCCGATGATTTGAAAATTGACACTTTCCGCGCCTCCGGCGCAGGCGGTCAACATGTAAACAAAACTGACAGCGCCGTGCGGCTGACTCACTTGCCCACAGGGCTTGTCGTTGTATGCCAGAGCGAACGCAGTCAACATCAAAACAAAGATATCGCCATGCAGCTTCTTCGTTCAAAACTTGTCGAGATTAAAGAACGTCAGCATCTCGAAAAAATCAGCGATATCAAGGGCGAGCAGCTCAAAATGGAATGGGGCAGCCAAATACGCTCTTATGTGTTTATGCCCTATACTTTAGTTAAAGACCATCGCACAGGCTTTGAAAACGGCAATATAAACGCTGTCATGGACGGCGATTTAGACGGATTCATTAACGCTTATTTGAGTATGTAGTTGTATCAGGGTATGATGGGGGACAGCAATTTTTGTTGCCCCCATTCTTTTTTGAGTTTCTAAACTCCCATGCGTTCCATACTTTTGAACTTGCAAGCTCAAAAGTTAATCGACTTTATTTCGTTTTTTTCGTCCCAACATATAGCTCAACAGAGTGAATGCGAGCACAGCGGATGCGGCAATGGCTACAATCAGAAAATAATCCCGGTAGCCATCAGCTATAGGTTCATCAATTGTTTGCAGAGCCAAAGTCTCTCTCAAGGGAGGAGCCACAAATTCCACCGGTGCTACGGTAAATCCTACTAAGTTGCGGTTTAGCCCAAACGGTGTCCGAGTTTCCGGCATCATATTGGCAAATTCAACCAGACGTTCCTGTGTGTCCATACCAAGAGCTTCCGCGACTCCGGTAAACTCATATATTTTACCCCTCAGACGCTCCATCGAATCTGCTTCTGTATTTATTGCGTCAAGGCGCAAGTCGGATAGGAACTCGCTGTACCCGGAGCGGACATCCATCAACATCCCTATGTTAGCGTCAAACTGCCATGACAAATCATCTCGAATAATATATAGGTAATCATCAAAATCGTGTATAAGGTTTTGCACTTCACGCCGATAGTAATCTGTCAAAAAAGAATCCACATCAAAACTCAATAACAAATCATGCATTTGGTCTAACGAAGCCCAAAAATCATCGGGTCTCGGAGGTGGTCCGACCAATGGGTTTTCGGGTTGAGAAACCTCTAATGTCGTCGGATGCAAAATCATTAGTGGACGCTCCACCCCTGTGTAATGCGGTGGGGGATTTTCTTCCGGCAGCGGCGGCAACGGCTCGGGCGGTTGAGGGAATTCATATATTGGTTCAGGCAAAACATCTACAGGCACGGGCAATTCACCGATAGTGCAGTAATCCCAGTTTAACAGCTCTAATCCATACGGTAATTTGACGCTCGGAATAAATTCCGGCACATTCTGCAACGCAACATCCAAGTTGCTCCAATTTGACCCATCTGTGAAGTATGGCAACTGTTTCGCAAAATCAATCAAGCTCTCTTGCCAATCAAGCAATGCATATTTGTAACCGTCAGGATCATAATAAAAGTCGTATATGTCGGGAATCGTTGGCAAGTGGAATATACTTGTGCGGAAATCTATTAAATGCACCATATACGCCTGCAATTCTCCAAACGAATCTGCATATTCTTCTAAGTCCGTGTGCCACTCATGCAAATCTTGTTTATGTGAATTTACCACTACAACATTGTCATCATATTGTTCGGCAAAATGAAGCAGAAGTCTCGTGTGTTCATCAAGAAATCCGTGCCAATGTCGCATATCTATTACCGATTCATTGTAGTTTTCTACAAAATCTAAAATAGATTGCTCCACCCAGTTCATAAACACCTCGGCTGATTGAATATATGCCATATATTCAGCGTACCAATAGCCAAGATCTTCATGCCAATCTCTTAAGAGATAAAGCCATGTTGTAACATCCTGCTGATATTCCGTCAGCTCAGTATTCCACAGATAAGCATCTGTAAACCAAAGGTTAAGATGGTCATTATGCGCCAAGACATCATCATGAAAATCTGCCAACGCTTCACCATATACTACTGATATAGTTGTCCAAGCAGATAAATCACTTAACCAATTATTTTCCTGTACTGGGAAGTTCTCTGTTAGGCGAATCAAATCGTAGCGCATATTTAAATAACTTTGAGATGCCGCGCGGTAGCTGTTGAGATACATTCCCGCCACCCTTTCGGCAATGTTGGCAACAGAAACTAAATGATGAGAAGTATCCGGCGCATTAGGGTTTAGAGGAATCGTCGGCAATTGCTCCAATTGGAGCATGGCTGTAAATTGCTCCATATAGACTATGCCTAAGGCCGCCAAAGCGTCCAGATTGTTTTGAAAAACCACTTCAACTTGATCTTGCGCGTGATGGAACTGGTTGTAAATCGAACTTACAAAAGTCTGAGCAAGTGTGGTGTTGATTGCTGTTTGCAAGTCAATAATCCTCGTATATGTTTCCAGAAAGTCACGTTCAGTCAAATTTGGGTTGATTTGAAAATCCAACCGAATCCGTTGCGGGTTCGCTGTGTTGATTGACACAACACGCTCGGAAACATCTGACGGAAATGTTATAATCGCGCCGTAAATGCCGCTGTTGTAGCCTGTATATGCCATCGCAGGTGATACTAACACAAATTCAGGGCCCAACGTGTCAATAATGGCGGCAGAATAGTTATGCATAACCCCGTCAACCTCAACTCCGATGTCAGCATTGACTACTGCAACAGTCGTTTGAACAGTATCACGCACTACCTGCCGAATTTCTTGATGCTCCGTTCCGTTGGATGCTCCTGCCCACAACCCAACAAAAAATGCCGCAACGAAACACAATGCGATAAAAGGTAACCATCGTTTTTTCATGTCCGTGTCCTCCTTCAACAATTAAAGACTATCAGTAATAGGTGAAAATTTCCGTTTATGTTAGTTGTTGTATGCCCATGTCATCGTCCGATATCAAAGGCAGCTTAACTGAGCTAATGTTTCCGCGCATATACCAAAGACCGATATCTTGCGCAGGCTTGTAGCCGCGAGGCGGTTGCAGCTGATAAATGTTTTGGTCTTGGACATTGCCGAATATCAAACTTGTTTGTGTATCTCTAAAAATTTTGGTGAGTGTATCAAAACCGCGCAATCTGGATAAGCGGCTTGTAACCACAAACCCGATGCCAAGTTCCATCGCTTTGGGAATTAACGATTCCAGTTCACGAGCTTTGGATATGGACATCCCGATAAAATTATCCGCATCGTCAATCAGCACAATTGTCGGCGGTTGAGTTGTGCAAAATTCTCGCAGGCGCATGGCAGAACTTTGTTGCAGATTTGCGCGAGATTCTACCTCTGTGACAAGTGCTTCGAAAAATGCTTCAAATTGGTTTTCTTTTTCCATATATGTCACATTTTGCAAGCCGGACAGTCCGCTTAGCTCTCCTGTGTGAGAATCAGCTATAAATAACTTGCTGTCGTTTGCGTTTCCGGAATTGGAAGCGAACTGAATAGCCACTAACTTTAACAGGTTTGTTTTCCCTGCGGATATTCCGCCTAAAATTAAATTGTTTCCGCCGCTTATATCAAAGTAGACGGGTTCCGTACTCTCTGTATCAAATCCTATTACCGCCTGTTTGGCATTGGTGTTCAGGTATGGCACGAGATCGTCATACACAACAACTTCCGGCACAATGCGCACACCTTTGGCTTCTCCCGCTGTGTTATTCTTCGCAATGCCGGTCACGACCGCCGCAATATTCTTTGTGTATTCAATATCGCTCACATGCGGCACGGGCAAGTAGCACTGAGCTATATGAACATCTTTCATTTTCACTAAAATCCGACCTTGTATGTCAGGTAGCTTGTACGCGCTCCGCCCAACAATCATCGTGGTATCTGTATGATCAAACATAAAGTGCGCAATCTTATTCTTGAAGTTATTCAACACAGCGTATCGCATTGCATTAGATCGTGAAGCAGACACAATTGTATAAATCCCAACACCTGTGCCGTCACGAGTCAGTTTTACAAAAAATTCTTCAAGTTCCGGCGCAATCTCTTTTACGACGTCATAATTGTCGATAAATACGCAAATGGCAGGCATTTTTGCTTCCGCAACTTCATTGTACATGCGGAAATTTATCGCGCCTACTTTTGCGAACAACGATTTCCGTTTTTTCAACTCATCCGTCAGAAATTTAATTAACTTGTCCAACTTGTCGCTGTCGTCAATAGTTAAGTAGTCCGCTGTGTGAGGCAAATCACGAAGCTGTGCAAGCGCGGAATTGCCATAATCAAGTATAAAATGATTAAGCAGTTGTGGAGAATTTTGTGCACTTAACTGCAATGCAACATTCATCAAAGATGTAGATTTTCCAAAGCCACTCGCACCGAAAAATGCCAAGTTGCCGTCCTCCGCGAAGTGATGGATGTATTCTGTTTGTGTTTGTTCTTCGGGAATATCCACCATGCCTATAGCAATATTCAAGTTGTGCGCTTCGATTAACCCTACATCTATATCCGAGGTAATATGCGGTGTTACCAATTTTGTATCTAACGGCGGCAGCCATGGGCGGTCTATAGTTGTGGCATTTAAGCTTTTGTGTAACTCGTTGATATGGTTCACCATAACATCCAGTTGCGTGAGATTAGACTCCTGCCCGACATCAACCGCGCTTAAATCTTCGTTTAAAAGCTCACCTTGCCCCAAAGAGTTTATCAAGTAAACACGTCCGTCAAAACCCGTTCGCACAATTTCTTCACTAAATGGCGCACCGCTGTATGCGGATTGAAACAGTTCGTAAACTTCGTTGTTGCCTACCTGCAAATATGCCCGCCCGGGCTGCGTTAAACGCGCAGCATCCGGTGTTTTAAGTATTTCATTACTGTCCGATTCGTCTGCTACTTTTAAAGCAAGTTTGAAACGTGAATTTGACCAAATCTGGTCATCAACTACACCTGTCGGCTTTTGAGTCGCCAAAATTAAGTGAACACCCAAGCTACGTCCTATGCGAGCTGTGCTTACAAGTTCTGTCATGAAATCGGGTTGTTCCTTCTTCAGTTCCGCAAATTCATCGGAGATTATAAAGAGATGAGGCATGGGCAAAGTAACTTCACCGGCTTTAAACATTTTTGTGTATTGGTTGATACTGTTTACCCCTGCATCGCCAAAAATGCGCTGACGACGCGCCAGTTCACTTTTTATGGACACTAACGCGCGCATACTTTCCGAACCGTCCAAGTTTGTTATTGTGCCAAGTAAATGCGGCAAATTAGCGAAAAGATTAGCCATGCCTCCGCCTTTATAATCAATTAGCAAAAAGCCAACTTCGTGCGGATGGAAATTTACTGCCAAAGATAAAATGTAAGACTGTAGAATTTCAGACTTCCCCGAACCTGTTGTTCCTGCCACCAACCCATGAGGTCCGTGCGCTTTTTCATGCAAATTGAGAGTGACAATATCATCCTTAGCTCGCAGCCCCAATGGAACAGACAGTGACTTATGACAGGCATTTCGTTCCCACAAGTCGAGCACAGGAATATCTTCCGGGCGTTCGGCATTGTAAAGTTCAAAAAATGTGACATTTTCAGGAATTTGTGTTGATACGCCTTGAGTATGCTTGATGGGTGCCAGTTTGCGAGCTGTTACTTCGGTATTTATTTCTGATATGTCATATAAGATTACATCACGGTTTAGTAACTCTCCGCTATCCATAAGCAAGGTGCCCCTGTCTCCACCGTCTAACATAAACACTGTTCGTATATTTTCAGGCAGGTTTGCGCGTATGTAGGTTGTGTATATTAAGCTAAAACCTAAGGTTGTGTCCGGAACTTGCAGGTACTCCATTACGCTGTGATTGATAATTAGTTTTGGATTGTCGATAATGAAGACGTAATGCGGCAGATATTTGCTGTCTTTCTTTTCTTCGTCTTGCTTTAGCTTGCGCGTTTTAAGTACCTGCGCGATGTTGCCTAAAACTTGGTCGCGATGCCCTTCCGCAGTAACCAACCCCGTTATGTTTATATTCTTATTGCGGCAGTGGGGAAGCCAACGCACCCATTCAAACTTCGAGAAATCCTCATCTTCTGCAAGTAAAATGATTTCTATGTCGTGGTAGCTTTGGTAAAAGCAAAGTTGAATTAACATACTTGTCAGTTGCCTGTGAATATATGGCTTTTCGCCGACTATACCCAAGTGCGCCTGCTTTAGGTCTATTACAGTCGGCATGTGTTCCGCTGCTTGGTACAAGTCACCTAGCGCTTGCATTTCTTCTGTCAGAGGGTCTTCGTCTGTTTCTATCATTTCGGTAACGTATTTCACTGTGTAGCTGACAGGCAGTGTGGAATATCCCAGAGAGAGCGTCAAAAAGTCGCTATCACCGGATGCACGCTCATACAAACGACTGGAATATGACAATATTTCTTTTTCAATTTCCGCGGGAGATAGATTGTGGTATCGCAAGGATTCTTCAAATGTTTTGTGGGTAGCATGGATTTCTTTATGTTTTGCAAGTAAATATTTTTCATAATTTTCAATGCGCTTGCGTTCTTTTTCCTTACGCTTCTTCCGGTCAGAAAAGAAAGTTGACACGGACACAATGATTGTTATAGTCATCATTGACGCACTCATCAGCATAAACAGACCCCGCCCGAGAAGAATGCCCATCGTTACAGTTACCGCAATCATAGCGAGAGGCGGTAGTATCGTCTTAAAAAGTCCGCCTTTGTTTATCTCTTCCTTTTTTTCCGGCGCAGTCAACTCAATCGCATTTACGGGGCGGCGTTTTATTATGCGCGGGGAGCGTTTGTATATCGGATATTCGTTGTACTTCTCGGGAGTGAATGTGGAAATGTTTAGCGTTGATGTGTAGTTAATGCCGAATAAAGTTAAATAGTTTTGGCGAATGGTTATGTTCAGTAGGGTTTGCGATGGGTTGGTTTTAGCATTTTTAGCTTTGGAAGTACCTGTTTCCGCCACTTCTTCCGTTCCTATCCAAATACTATCACCAAGAGCCACTGCGTGTTTGCCAGCGGAGATTTTTTTGCCATTGAGGTATAATGCAGTGGCATCAATGGCGTGGATATAACCATTTTGTATGGTAAATTCCGTTGATATGGACTCGAGCATGATATGGTCGCTTGGCGAATGTCCTATGCGGACGGGCGAGATATTTACTGTGGAGTAGTGCTGCTCTGTGGCGATTATTGATGTGGCAGCAGAGTGTGTTGTTGCACCAATACCAACATCAGCAACGGAAATTTCAAAACATTTCTCCGCAGTAAAGTGAACTAATTTTTGAGTTGACATAGGCTAAGCTCCTTTGAAGGTTACTAGCATTTCTCATCTTTCTATTTCGACATCAAAACGGTCTAAACAAATATATCACGAAACTTGACCGGGCTAAACTAAAAACTTCCGGGTTTGTAATCAATCAAATCAGGGCAGTATTTTTTGAGTAGATGAAGCTGATAAAATCTGGTGCAAGCGAAAAGAGTAGCCGCAACTATCAAAAGAAACGCACAAATTGATAACATTATACTTATAGTTACTTGTGAGAGCCCATCAAAAAAGATATTTGATATTACAATTGCCAATCCCCCTCCAACACCACCATAAATCGCCTTGCGATTTTTACCCGGATTTTTTACAATCTCCCAATTTGACACTCTACGAGTTAAAAATTTAATTTTCCAAACTGCAACCACAGGGATACTCAAGGACATAATTACAAAAATTAATTTTGGAATGATGGTTCTGCCATCTGCAACAAACGCAAATATAAAAGCCACAGCGTAAAGCACAACAATCCCCGCAATCGAGGACCTACAACCGTGTCGAAGCTCAGCACCTAAAGTCCTATTTTTTCAAGCCTTACAGCTTCAAGAAGATAATTTCTTACTTTTTGCTCGTCCATTACTTTTCTGCTCCTATCCCTAATTCAGCAGTTTCACGTTTTTTTATGATGTTTACAATTCAAGTTTGCATCTTAAGAGTTTTAATGCTTGTAATCAATCAAATCAGGGCAGTATTTTTTGAGTAAATAGCGGTTGTAGTAGTACATGCATCCAACATTAGTTAAGAATACCAAAATTAGCCATAAAATCAACATTATAAACAAAGTCAAAGCTTCTTGCGAAAAGTCACCCAAAAAATGACGCGCAAAAATCATTCCTAACATTCCAGCCACCCCACCGACTGAGCCGCAACCCGCAACATGCGATTTGCGCGGTTTTTCTACATTGTTTACTGTTTCTAAAATTGTTACCTTACGCCTCATTGATTTCAAAGCAAACATCGCTATAATTGGCATAGACACAAGCACGCTCGCGAATGCTATTTTTGACACAATACTTGAATTCACCGATACCACACCCGCAAGGAACGCAATTGTCAAACAAACAGCAATTGCAATAGTTAACTGTCTGCAATGATGTCGGAAGTATTCTCCAAAAGTTCTCTCCTTATCTGGCTTAATCTTTTCAATCAAATAATTTCTTACTTTATGCTCGTCCATTATTTTTCTGCTCCTATCCCTAATTTAGGAGTTTCACATTTTTTCATGATGCTTACAATTCAAGTTTGCATCTTAAGAGTTTTAATGCTTGTAATCAATCAAATCAGGGCAGTATTTTTTTAGTAAATATCGTTTGTAGTAGAATAGCGCGCACAAAAATGCTGTGCCCCAAAGCAGAATCCCTCCGAG
>JGI20163J15578_10001400_pt1 | contig 9986 bp, 12 predicted proteins | sample TergutCu122P1_FD_15578 | JGI IMG/M metagenome (IMG submission 15578)
TTTTTCTGTGTGTTCACAGAAAGTTCATATATTTTCGCATTCTACCCCAAAAAGAGCGAATTGTCAAGGCGAAATTGCAAAAATTCAAGCGCAATTTGAATGCAATAAATGGTGTTAATGATACTTTTGAACTGTTGTAGTATTCCTTCCATTCCACTTAGCTTTTGGCATTTGATTTTTTGCATAATAAAGCAAAAAACAACCTCACAAACATGAGACAGGGAACAAAGAGACAGGGGACGGTTCTCTGTCTCATATTCTTTCTATAACCATTTATTTGGCTAACAATCCAGTGTTTTCAAAGGCTTGATGGTTTTTATCGCCATCACCAAGTAATAGTATCCGGGTCGGTTGAGTATCCGGCACAACCTTTCAAATCAGCGATTAACTGCACATCACTATCACTTATTTCAAAATCAAAAACATCCACATTCGCCTTTATTCGCTCGGGGTTAACAGATTTAGGCAGCGGCAAATAACCTCTTTGCAAACTCCAACGCACACAAATCTGCGCAATAGTTTTGTTATACTTCTCCGCAAACACCTTCATCTCAGGCACATCGAATATCTGTCCGTGCCCAAACGGACAATACGCTTGCAACAACATATTACGTTCGCGACAATATTCCACTAACTCATCTTGCGTATCGCCGGGACATAATCTAATCTGATTCACCATAGGCGCAACTGAAGCAGTCTTCATCAAAGATTCTATGTGATGTTGGTGAAAGTTGCTTATGCCGATAGAACGTATTTTCCCTGAATTATAATACTTTTCAAACGCTTTCCATGAACCTGCCAATGCCTCTTGCCAACGATCGCGAACACTAATAGGATTGGGCCAATGAACAAGATATAAGTCCAAATAATCCAAGCCCAAACGCTCCAATGACCCTTCAAATGCAGCGCACGTTTTTTCATAACCATGTTCAGACGTAAGCAGCTTTGTNGTAACGAAAATTTCNTCTCTATTTATGCCACTTTTTTTAATCGCCGAACCTACACTGTTTTCATTGCGATAGCCTTGTGCGGTATCAATATGCCGATACCCAACCTCAAGCGCACAGAGGATGGAATCCAGAGCCTCATCTCCATCCTCCGCTTTGAATGTCCCGAAACCAATGCATGGTATTTTCACCCCGTTAGATAACTCGTAACAATCGGTTAATGTTTTCATGTATAATTCCTCTTCTCTTTACATTATAGTTATGGTGCCTCATTAATCAATCCGCGACCACTCTAGCGCATTTTATCTTCCAGTTTTTTATCATACCGCTCACGCAAAGTATCTTCAATATTAAACTGCTTATCCACCCGTGGCCACACCCACATCAAGCACATTAACCACGATAGAGAAAATGCGATCAAAAGCATTATCGGAACAGCAAAAAGCGACAGCGGAATAAGCAACCAAAAAATAAACCAAATTAAGTTCCCCATAAACGAACCCATAAAACTGCGTGGAGCGTTAATAAGCGCCAAAATAAAGCTGTTTTTTATAATTTGAATTAAACTAAGTTCTACATACGCAATCTGTATAAAAATATATGGAGTTACCATACCAATTACAGTAAGAGAGATAACCATTAATGTCAGCGAAACCACATCAAAGCCCTCAGGAGCCATCAGTGCGAAAATGAAGAAAATTTGACCAAAAAGATAGGCCGTATATAGAGTTCCCGGTATAATGCCCTGTTTAAAATATTGGACAAATTTACGTTTTATGTCATACCAAACATACTCCGGATCATCACGGAGCATTTTTGTTATGCAGTACACAATAGTGCAGTAAACACCACCCATTGGTATTGCCGCGACCAGTGCCAGAATAAACACATAGGCCGGCATGCCAAAACTGGAGAACAAAAACAAAACAAGTGGCACTAACATGAAAACGCAATAAAACAGATTCAGCATAACAAAACCACCGAAATCTCTGCCTAAAACTTCAAAGAAACGCTTTATACCCTTCTTGCGAGGCTCATCCGGATCCACCCCCGGTCCGGGCTTGTTATAATTGAAACGAAAAATCGGCATCGCTCCTACCTCACTTTACATTAAAATCAAACACATCATGTAAATATCAACCAAATTGTCCCGATTACTATCAGCGCTAACCCGGCAACCGACTTGATTTTCAGCTTTTCCTTAAACATAATAACACCGAAAACAATCGTTATTACAATACTCAACTTATCAATCGGAACAACAACACTCGCAGGGCCTAATTGAAGCGCAGAATAGAAAAATAGCCAACATGCACCCGTAGCTAATCCCGAAAGGACTAGGAATAATCCGCTTTTTCTATCAATTTTCTTTATATTGCGCTGTTCACCTTGCATGAAAACTATGACCCAAGCTACGAAAAGCACCACTATAGTCCTGATTGCTGTACCAAATGTCGCGTCAATATCTGTTATGCCTATTTTGCCTAAAATAGCGGTTAAACTGGCAAACACCGCTGCTAACAAAGCATATATAACCCATGATTTATTAGGCGCTGCATCCGTTTGTTCTGACTTTTGCTGCCTTTTTACCGTCATCATAAATGTTCCCGTCGCTATGAGTATCATACATATAAACTTAGGTATAGTCAAGCCCTCACCAAGTAAAATAAATGCAAGCATCATTGTCAAAATGGTGCTTGATTTATCTATCGGCACTACTTTACTGATATCACCGATTTTAAGAGCTTTGAAATAGCATAACCAAGATGCTCCCGTTGTAATTCCGGATAACGTCAAAAACACCAAACTTCTTGTGTTCACTTGAAAAGTGAAAGAGTCTGTTATAAACACCATGAGCCACGCAAAAATAACAACCACAACAGTCCTTACAGCAGTCGCTAAATTTGAGTTAACATTTTTAATTCCCGCTTTCGCCAAAACCGAAGTAAGTCCGGCAAAAAAAGCTGAACCAAACGCCAGAGCAACCCACATTCCAATATCCTTCAATTACTAAGCAATTATCATTCGCAAATCGCTAAGAAACAATCTCACCGTCCCAATCGATTATGCCACCAAAATCATAAACTCTCGTATAGCCCAAATCAATAAGAACTCTCGCCGCATTCTCGGATCTTCTACCCGAACGACAATAAACCAAAATAATTTGACTTTTGTCACCGAGAACACCTGATGCGCTCTCGCGAACCTCAAAGTCCGGCAAGAGAACCGCATTGGGAATATGACCTTCGTTGAACTCTTCCGACGTGCGTACATCCAGCACAATCACATCATAATTTTGCATCATGTCCTGCGCCTGTTGCGGAGTAATTCTAATATATTCCACTTCACTAACTCCCTCGTCGGTTACATTGCCAACTACCTCAGCAAGCGCTTCGTCAACTGTATCATCATAAGTATCATAGACCATCTCACCCGCTATCTCAGAGACTGTCTCGTCAACAGCATCATCATCATTCGCCTCTCCACAAGAAGTCAAAGCGAATGTAAAAAGCAGCAATATCAATAAGCCAAAAAAACTCTTTTTCATGAAAACCCTCATTGTATAAAATTCCCGTTAATTCTGAAAAAACCTACGCAATATCCGGTAGTGCCATCAAATATTCTTCCATTTCTTCTAAAGAACCATGTCTGAATTTTGCTACATCAATACCCTGCTCATTTTCAATACAGTCCGTCACAAGAAAAGTCTTCATGCCCAACTCCTCTGCAACCATGTCCTCCACCGTATTATTTCCGACCATGAGACACTGCTCGGGAGATTTGCCGATTTTGTCTAAAATCTCACGATAATAGCCAAGATGTGGCTTGCAAAAAGAGCTGTTATTATAATGAGTGATATGCAAAAAAACGCTCTTGTCTAACTCACCCCACTCTAATCTTGACATAACACCACACTCAGGGAAAAGCGGATTTGTAGCTAAAGCAACTGTGTATCCTTTTTCCTTCATTCTTTTAGTCAACCGTTTGGGAATATCGCTGGTCTTTACTATCGATTTCACTGCGTTAAAATCGCCGGTATAAAACTCGTCGCAGATCGCTTCAATGCTCTTTACTTCTTCATCGCTGAGTGCCAACACTTCTTTGAATCTATCCCAGAAAACATCTGCATTGAGTCGGTTTCCATCATTAGCCATCATTGCTTTGGTACCGGCCCATATTGCTTTAATGGAGCTTTCTGCATCCACTCCTCTTTTGACAAATACTTTCGCCAACTTCGCAAAATACATTTCAATGAACTCTTCTTGCTTAAAACGTAACAAAGTCCCGTCTAAGTCAAATAAAATCGTGTCAATCATTTTATGTTCCTCATTTTATAATTATTGTAGCTTCGAAAAGTATAGATGATATCACACAAAAAAGCAAGACATTAAAAATTAATAAAAAGTTAGTATGGTAAAACCATTTTTTTTATGTATAATATGATTGAGTAAAATGTCAAGTGGAGAGTAAGCGGCAAATGGAAAAGATAGTTGAATGTGTTCCGAATATCAGCGAAGGACGAGATAAAGACAAAGTCGAACAGATAGTAAATACTGTGCGTGAATCCGAAAATGTATTTCTTGCTGATTACTCATCAGATATAAACCACAACAGAACTGTTATCACATTTTTTGGCAGTCCCGATGGTGTTGAAAACGCAATCATAAAACTGGCGACAAAGACTGTGGAGCTCATTGACCTCACTAAACACGCAGGCGAACACCCTCGCATGGGCGCAGTTGATGTCATTCCGCTTATTCCCATCAAAGAAATCTCAATGGAAGAAACAGTCGCGCTTTCGAAAAAAGTCGCCGAAAGGATTTGGCTGGAGGCAAAACTTCCCGTTTTTCTTTATGAAAACTCCGCAAGCGCACCACATCGAGCAAATCTCGCAGCTATTCGCAAGGGTGGATTTGAAGGGATGAGAGAGAAAGTACATCTAACGAATGGAAACCGGACTTCGGAGGTCGAACTATACATCGCACAGCAGGAGTAACCGCTGTTGGCGCAAGGTCACCACTGATTGCTTTCAATATTAATCTTTCTACTTCTGATATTTCCATCGCAAATGATATTGCAAAAATAATGCGCGAATCCGACGGCGGATTTGAAGGTGTGAAGTGCATTGGTATCATGTTGGAGGACAGAAACATCGCACAAGTCTCAATAAATATGACTAAGCTGAATAAAACACCGCTGTACCGAGTGGTTGAGACAGCACGTTTTGAAGCGGCTCGTTATGGCGTGAGTATTATCGGCACAGAAATTGTCGGTCTTGCGCCAATGCAAGCGCTTATCGACTGCGCTGAATATTATTTGCAAATAGAAAATTTTGACAGCAAGAACCAAATAATCGAAAATCACTTTTTATGAAGGAGTCCAACTTTATGAATTTCTCTACGACGCCAATAAACACGTATATTGAGCTTTTAGGTTCAAGTGCACCCACACCGGGCGGAGGCTCTGCAAGCGCTTTGAGCGGTGCACAAGGCATTGCGCTTATCTTGATGGTCGCAAATCTTACCATCGGAAAGCCAAAATACGCGCAGTACGAAGATCTCAACCAATCCGCTCTCACAGAAGGCACGAAACTTTGCGCAGAACTTATTGCCTTAATAGACCGAGACGCACAAGCATTCAGCAAACTTTCACAGGCATATAAGCTGCCAAGAAATTCCGACGAAGAAAAGTCAAACCGTGCTACCGCTATTGCAGAAGCAACTCTCAAAGCGACCCAAACCCCATTTGAAATGATGGATGTTTCTTTGAAGGCACTCTATCTATGCAAGTCTTTAGTCGGCAAATCAAACGACAATGCCTCAAGCGATTTAGGCGTTAGCGCACTCAACTTATCGGCATGTATTAACGGCGCGTGGCTTAACGTACTTATTAATCTAAGTGGCATAAAAAATCCCGAAACAACAGAGTATTTCAGAACAAAGGGTCAAGAAATCGTAGAAACTGCCCAAAAAGAAGCAGATTTCATATATAATTCAATACGCACGCAATTTTGTTAAGCTAATGGACATCAAACCAATAATCGAAATGTCGGCATGGGATTTACCTTATGAAGGTTCATTTTATGGAGCTTGTCGATTCTGTCTTTTGTTGTAGAATCATCACAAACACCTTCACGGATGTACTTATCTAAAACTTCATATGTAAACCCTAAATTATCTTCATCCGTTTTCCCGGAAAGACCATCAATCGGTACTTTATCAATAAATTTTGAAGCAAGTCCAAGCTCGCGTCCGATGGCTTTTATCTCGGTGACTGTCAAGTCTGACAATGGACTGAAATCACCGGCTGCATCACCGAATTTTGTTGAATAGCCGACCCACTGCTCACTGAGATTACAGGTATTTGCGACCCTACCTCCTACAATGCCGGAAACAGCATATAACGTCGCCATGCGAATCCTCGCCGGAGTGTTAAATGTCGCAATATCGTTAAGTATCAGTCCTGCGGTTGTAACCCCATCATACAGTGCTTGTACGGGGTTTTTGATATTTATCTCTAAGTACTCAATATCAAGTGTTTTACAAAGGGAGCGTGCAACATCAATGTCATGCTGCTGACCATTCGGCATAAGAACGCCCAGTACGCGTTTTTTTCCCAACGCTTCTACGCACAATGCGGCAACAACGGAACTGTCCTTGCCACCGCTTATACCGATGACGGCTTTTGTCTCCGATGTTCCATTATTTTGGAAAAAATCGGCTATCCATTCCACAACTTGTTGCCTGACATCTTTCTCATTAAACATGCTTTACACCTCGTTTAGGTTTCTATGATACCACGTCTGTGATATACAACGCAATCATAACTTCACAAACTCGGCAGAAACCGTATATTTTTCGCTGCTTTTGCTGAATATGCTGATTATTTATTCATTGAACTTAAATATCTATTATTGTATAATACCGATACTACCAAAGCGAGTATGTGCAGAAGTCTTATATATAATTAGGAAATGGAGCTGAAATTATGCAAGAATTCAATCCAAACAGTATGCTAATGTATATCGTAGCGAGTGCTGTAATAGTTTTCGTAATAGCGCAATCCGTGTTTTTCTTGATTAAGGCAATGAAACGCGCACATGATCTGGGTATGGATAAATCTATTTTGAAAAGAACAATTTCTTCAAGCGCAATATTTACCATTGCGCCGGCTGTAGCAATTTTGTTGGGAGTTATAACACTCAGCAATGCGCTTGGACTTCCGCTTCCGTGGGCAAGATTAAGCGTCATTGGTGCGCTGCCGTATGAACTTGCCGCAGCGGAAATGGCAGCAACGGCCGCCGGAGTAACGATGGCGGAGAGAATTACCGACCCGCAAATATTCTCGACCATTGTATGGGTTATGACGTTAGGCATTATTCCCGGACTGATAATAATACCGATATTCGGAAAGAAAATACAAAGCGGTGTCCTGAATGTTGGCGGAAAAGACAAGAAATGGGGCGAAATCTTTATGGCAGCTCTGTTTTTGGGTATGGTTTCCGCTTTCTTAGGCATGATTTTCTCAAATGTGAGGGATGGTCTTACGGGCTGGATACCGGTGTTTGTCATGTTATGCTCTGCAATAATCATGGTAGTAATCGGTCTGATTATAAAGATACGAAAAATCAAATGGTTGGAAAACTACGCATTGCCTGTATCTATGCTGTTGGCAATGGCTCTGTCAATCCCAATAACGGCTTGGATTGGAGGTTAGCATTATGAAAAAACAAAAAAGTTACATCGACAGTGTTCATTTCACAGGTCGAATTTGGATGATAGCGGCATTAATCATTATGATGATGGTGCCTGCGGTTATATCAATATATTATGATGCATGGCCTGTTTTCGGCGTGTTCCTAATGGGCTTTATGGGGATAGCACCGACATTTTGGACTGTAGGTATTATTGAAACATTCACATATGTTCCTATGCTTGGTGCAGGTGGTTCGTATGTTGGCTTCATAACGGGTAACTTGACTAACTTGAAAGTGCCTGTCGCAATCAATGCTATGGACGCATTCAAGGTCAAGCCCGGCAGTGAAGAAGCAGAAGTTATTTCTACGATATCCGTTGCAGTGAGTGCAATAGTAACAACGCTGATTATAACGATTGGTGTATTACTTCTTGTTCAAATCAGACCGCTCTTGGAGTCGCCCGTGCTTGAACCCGCTTTTGCAAATATTTTACCGGCGCTGTTTGGTGCATTGGGTGTTGTGCTGATGAGCAGAAACTGGAAAGTCGGAATCACTCCTGTTGTGTTTATGCTAATATTGTTCCTAACTATGCCGCAACTGGCAGATGTGGGACCTGTTTTGGTGCCGCTCGGAGTGCTGATTGCTGTGGGAGCGTCAAGAGTGATGTATAAGAAAGGGTGGCTGTGATGATACATTTAATATGGATATTACCGATTGCAGTAATATTACTGTTTGTTATTGTAATTTGTGTACGCGCCATACTGTTTGTGCCCAAAAATAAAAATATAGACACAGAGAAAAGTAAAGAAGTTTCAAAAGAGCAAGAAATCAGCGATGTTGATAGTGAACGAGCGATAGAAAATCTGCAAACTTTGGTGAGATTCAAAACGATAACACCGGATAAATATGATGAATCAATGCCTTCACCCTTATGAAAAGTATTTCGAGCAGTTCAGAGCGTCATTGCCGAAACTCTATCCTCAACTACATGAGCATTGCACATTTGAGAAAGTGGGACATGGCGGACTTTTGTTTCACTGGAAGGGGAAATCATCAGATAAACCATCAGTGTTTATGTCGCATTATGATGTAGTTCCCGCCGAAGATGATAAATGGCAAAAACCACCATTTTCGGGAGAACGCGAAAATGGCGAAATATGGGGCAGAGGTACTTTGGATACAAAAGGCACACTCTGTGCTGCTCTTCAGGCGGCGGAAACACTGATTGGTCGAGGATTTACGCCGGAGCAAGATATTTACTTCGCATTTGGTGGTGATGAAGAAAATCTCAGCGAGGATGCTCCTGCGATTGTGGAGCTTTTGAAATCTCGTGGTGTGCGTCCTGCACTTGTACTCGACGAAGGGGGCGCAGTTGTTGAAAATGTATTCCCCGGTGTTAAAGGAGAAATAGCGCTAATCGGTACAGGTGAAAAAGGACGATTGAATGTCCGGTATAGTGTGAGCGGCATGGGAGGTCATGCATCGGCACCGCCTGTGCAAACACCTGTGAGTGTTTTGGCACGCACTGTAATAAAAGTTGAGAGCCATCCGTTCAAAGGATATGTATGTGAACCTGTAAAGCATATGTTTGATACGCTTGGTCGCCACTCTACTTTTGCATATAAGCTGATTTTTGCCAATCTGTGGTGCTTTAAGGGGTTGTTTACATGGATTTGCAAAAAATCCGCAGGGGAACTTAATGCTTTGGTGCGCACAACCAATGCATTTACTCAAATGCAGGGAAGTCCTGCAAGCAATGTGATACCACCTTCGGCAAGCGTGGGGGCGAATATGCGTCTGATAAGCCCCGATACAGAAAAAACTGTGCTGGCAAAACTAAAAGATGTTGTAAAAGATGATAAAGTCACGATTTCATCTACACTGGGCGTTGACCCGTCTCCGTTTTCAAGCATGAATAACGAGGGCTATGAGCGTGTGTGCAGTGCAATCGGAGCGATATGGCCGCAGGCGATTATATCACCCTACCTCATGATAGCGGCGAGTGATTCAAGACATTTTTGTAAGATAAGTGATGCGGTATTTCGTTTTTCTGCTATGAAAATGAGCAGTGCCGACCGCAAACGCATTCATGGGCATGATGAACGTATTCGAGAAGATCAGTTCTTGGAAGCAGTCATGTTTTACCACAAAATCATAGGAAATAGCTAAAGGCGAAAGTGAAGCCGGAAAGATGTGGCGACAACTGATATGCATATATTTTTTAATATCTTAATTAATAGCATAATACCCATATTTTTACTCATCTTTTTGGGTTTCTCACTCGATAAAAAATTCAATTTTGACATAAAAACGCTCACTAAAATGAATTTTTTTATTTTCGT
>JGI20163J15578_10001401_pt1 | contig 9984 bp, 10 predicted proteins | sample TergutCu122P1_FD_15578 | JGI IMG/M metagenome (IMG submission 15578)
GGACGACTTTTCGACGCTGTTTACAAGCCCTTTCGCTAAATACCCCGGTAAATTTCTTAAAATAATTATGATAAACAGGTGCAATCGCCCTGCCTCAAGAGGGAGGCAATGGCCCCGGGTCAGTTTGACCCCCTGGGCCATAAAATCCACATTCTTCCCTGCTGGCGCATCTTTCCGGCCTGCTCGCCTGCCTCATCGCCAAAACCCCAGAAGAAATCGGCCCGCACTGCGCCCTTGATCGCGCTGCCGGTGTCCTGCGCCATGACCAAGCGATTGAGCGGTCTGTCCGATAGCGGCCAGGTGGTAGACAGAAAGATCGGCGCGCCAAGCGGAACATGGGCCGGATCGATGGCAATGCTGCGTTCGGCGTGGAGCGGCACGCCCAGCGCCCCGACCGGACCGCCGTCTCCGGCAGGCATTTCGCGGAAAAAAACATAACGCGGGTTGCTGTTGAGCATTTCATCGACGCGGTGTGGATTGCGCTGCGCCCATTGGCGAATGCCTTGCATCGAGGCTTGATGGGCGGCAAGTTCTCCGCGATCGATGAGCCAGCGCCCGATGGAGCGGTATTGATGGCCGTTGTGCTCGGCAAAGCCGACGCGCACCCGGCTGCCGTCGGGCAGTTCAACCTGCCCGGAACCCTGCACCTGGAGAAAGAACAGGTCGATCCGGTCGGCCGCCCATAACAGAACGCGGGCGGGGAGACGGCCCTCGTTGTGGCGCTTTTCCAGTTCCGCGCGCGTCAGGTAGGGAGCGCCCTTTCTGCCACGCAGGTCGGCGGGCGGCGCAAGAATCGGCCACGGCGTTTCGGGCGATTTCGTCCGGCTGCCAACAATCAGCGGTTCGTAATAGCCGGTGACCAACCCCTGCATGCTGCCGTCGTTTGCAGCAGCCTGCCGGGGGACGAAATAGCGTTCAAAAAACTGGCGCGCTTCCTGATCAGACAACGTATCGGGCAGTGTAGCGGCGGTCGCGCAGACTGTTGCCCACACGGGCTTACGGCCAATGGCGCGACAGGATTCGCGAAACGCTGGCCAGGCTGCGCCCAGATCGTCGCTGGCCCAACCCGGTAATGCATCCCAGGGTGTTTCGCGCCCGGCGGGGGGAATCGCGGCACTCGGCGTTGTGGAAATGGCAGGGGCAGGAGCGTCACGACGGACGCCCGGAGAACGCTCTTTCGGCGGCGTGTGCTCGCAGCCGCCTGAAAAAAGGGCCATCGCTACAACGGCGAGAAGGGCGGATCGGTGACGGAGAAGCGGGATCATGGCGCAAAGGGGTAAACTGACGAATGGATTCGGCGACCAGTATACCGGCATACTGGCGAGCGCCCGAAATGAGGCATGCAATGAACACGAAAATTGAAACCCTGCTGACACACGCAGAGCGGGTATTGACGAAGCTGGAGGCGGCATTGCCCGGCCCGCCCCAGCCTCCCGACTGGAATGCAGCCCATGCTTTTCTGTGGCGTCGTCATCATGGCCGCGCGCTCTTGCAGCCGGTCGTCACGCCTTCCGTCATCCGTCTGCGGGATCTGCAAAACATCGACGAACAAAAAGAGCGCATCGCGCGCAACACACGGCAATTTCTCGCTGGCCGTCACGCCAACAACGTCTTGCTGACCGGCGCACGCGGTTCGGGCAAGTCCTCGCTCGTCAAGGCGCTGCTCGATGAATACGGCGACAAGGGATTGCGGGTGATCGAGGTCGACAAGGCCGATCTTGCCGATCTGCCGGAAATCATGGAACTGGTGGCCGGTCGGCCCGAGCGGTTCATCGTCTTTTGTGACGATCTTTCCTTCGAGGAAGGCGAAGTTGCCTACAAGGCGCTCAAGAGCGCGCTGGAAGGCTCGGTTTCCGGGCTGGCCGACAATGTACTGATCTACGCCACGTCCAACCGCCGCCACCTGATGCCGGAATACCACGACGAAAACCGGCTGACGCGCCACACTGACGGCGAAATCCATCCCGCCGAGGCCGTGGAGGAAAAGGTTTCGCTCTCGGATCGCTTCGGGTTGTGGCTGTCTTTCTATCCGTTCGGACAGGATCAATATCTTGAGATCGCCGCCCATTGGCTGAACGTTTTCGGCGTGCCGGAGGCGCGTATTCAGGAAGCACGCCAGGAGGCGCTGCAATGGGCGCTGATGCGCGGCGCACGCTCGGGGCGGGTGGCCTGGCAGTTTGCGCGTGATTTTGCGGGGCGCATGGATTGAAGCCGGAAACCGTCGATGTCGCCGCCGGAGTCATTGTCCGCAGTGATGGCCGCTTCCTTCTCGGACGACGTGCGCCGGGGAGCTTTTATCCGGGTTACTGGGAGTTTCCCGGCGGCAAGGTCGAACCAGGGGAATCGCCCGCCGAGGCGCTCACCCGAGAGCTCGATGAGGAGTTGAATCTGCGGATCGAGCGTCTTTATCCATGGCTCGTGCGCACGCACGCCTACGAACACGCGCGTGTGAGACTGCACTTTTTTGAGGTCGCGCAATGGCAGGGCGAGATTTGCGCCCGCATTCATGACGCTCTGGCGTGGGTGATGCCCGGCGACATGGATGCGCCCGCGCCGATGTTGCCGGCCAATGGCCCCATTCTCAAGGCGCTTGCCCTGCCGCGCCGGATAGGAATCACGCATGCCGCCGCGATCGGCATCGAGCCTCAACTCGCTGCCCTCGATCATGCGCTGCAAGCGGGACTGCGCTTCGTTCTGATCCGCGAAAACGCTTTGCCCATGCCCGCACTGTTTGCGAAGGAGGTTGTTCGCCGCGCGCATGCGGCAGGCGCGCTGGCCGTGGTCAATGGCGCACCGGAACTGGCGATCGAGGCCGGAGCCGATGGCCTTCACCTGACGGCGGCGCAACTGCTGGCAAGCGCCTCGCGCCCGGATTTTGCGTGGACAGGCGCTTCCTGCCACACCCGCGTCGAACTCGAACATGCTGCTGCGCTGGGACTCGACTACGCGCTTCTGGGCGCGGTAAAGCCTACGGCAACACACCCCGGCGGCAAGACACTGGGGTGGGAAGGTTTCAAGGCATTGGCCTCGGGATTACCGTTGCCGGTGTTCGCGTTGGGCGGGCTGGAGAATGCCGACATGGAAACCGCGCGCCTGTCCGGTGCGCATGGGATTGCGGCAATTCGGGGGGCGTGGGGCGGAGTTGAATCCCGCTATTTCACTTCCTCATAGGTAACAGCGCCATCCTCATGGCGCGTAACCTTCAGCTTGCCGGCGTTGCCGTAGATTTCGTTACCGTTGATGAAGAAGGTTCGACCGTCTTCATTTGGGTTTTCGATTTCAAAGCCCAGTTTTTCGGCAATGAGCTTGGCGACTTCGTAATTCGTCGGGTGGATCAGCGCCTTGATCTTCTCGAAGAACGCCTCGTCGACGTTCGAGCCATCGAAGATGAAGGGCGTGTCCGCCGTTTCGGGCAGCAGGTGGCCGTGACCCCATTTGCCGCGCTCACCCAACAGTTCGCCGTGGTCGGCAACCAGGAAAACGTAAGTCGGCGCGGTTCCGGCGTCGCTCTTGAAGGCGCGGATGATTTCCGCCTGCACCATTTCGGCATAGCGCATGGCGTTATCATAACCATTGATTTTCGCCTCGTCTTGGGAAGCGCCGGCGGGCGTCAAAAACTGTTCGTAACGTGTTTTGTCCGGGTCGTTCCGGTAGGCGTTTTCGTATGGGGTGTGAATGTTTCGCTGGTGAACCATGATGAAACGCCGCCCGCCCGCCGGAATGGCTTTGATCTTGTCCAGCAGCAGGATTTCGCCTTTTTCCTCCAGTTCCTTGGTGTGGTCTTCTTTCGTCTGGGTTTTGTCTACCCAACTGGCGCCGACGCCGTTCAAGGCCGAGTTCGCCTGCGCCGAAACAATGTAGGTCTTGAAGCCGTTTTTCTTCGCCAACCGAAACAGATTGGCTTGGGGATTCGAGAGCATCTGGTGAAAACCGGGCTCTCTCAGGACGTTCATGAACAGGGGAATGGAAACCAGCGTGACCACGCCACCGGCAATCGCCGGTCTGGCAGCGAAATATCGACTGGTTTTCTGCAGCGCCTCCAGCTCCGGCGTCGTCTGCCGCTCGTAATCGAAGAGCGACATGTGGCGCACGCTCAGACTTTCACCCATGATCAGCACGACCGTCAGTTCCGGTTCTGTCTGAATCTCCCTGATGTCGTAAAGTGCGTAATCGTTCTGGGGTAAATCCGTGCCGCTGAATTGCCTCGGCAAAATGGCAAACAGGTATCCTGAGGCGCTTCTCACGCCGTTATAGAGCGACAGACGGCCGCTCATCGGCATCATGTTGTTGATCCCCGTATCTCCTTTGACCGTTCGGTAGGGAAAGACTGCCAGGAGGATCAACAGCGGAAGGTACGCCAGCCAGCTTTGCCGCCGCTTGTGATCCAGCCGAAAGAAGAAAAACCCCATGACCAGATAAGGCGCCAGCGTCAGTAGCCAGACGGGGATGAGCTCCTTCCAGGCAGAGAGGAAGCCTTCGGCAAAGTCTTCGTATTCCGCGAAACCCCAGGCAATACTGTAGGGCGACAGCGGGCTTTCAAAGAATTCAATGTGCAGGAGTTGCGCCGACTGCAAAATGAAGAAAAACCCGATGACGGCAACGAAAACCGACCTTTTTGGGATGAATGCCAGCGCCACGGCCGTACCAGCCAACCAGGCGAAAAAGTCGTATTCCAACCGAATGTGGTATTCCGGTTTCAGGAAGGTCAGAAACCAGTCAGGTAGCAGAAACCCGGCAAAGCAGATTGCCGCAATCACCAACGAGGTAAACCACGCTCTTTCCGAAGCGGGTTTATGACTGATCGTTGCTTGCATTGGACGTTTCAGATTTCCCGTCCCCTGCCGAATCCGCTATCCGATACTCCCCGGACGCCCAGGCGCCAAGATCGATCTGTTTGCAGCGCGCCGAACAGAAGGGGCGATGCGGATTATCCGTGCTCCATTCGATTTCCTTGCCACACCGGGGACAGCGCACGAGGCGTTTTCCCGATTCGGGCACATCGGTCGTCATCACAGGCCGCAGAAGGTAAGCTCAAACGGCATGTCGCGTTCGAGCGGGCGAGGCCGAACCTGGGTTTCGGGCAGCATGAAGCGGATGTTGAGCGCGTATTTGTTTGCGCTGATTTCGGGCACGGCCGCCTCGGTGCGGGCGATGCGGATGCGGACCATCTGCGCGGTGCTGCCGCTCATGGGCATCTGGAACGTCCCCCCGCGTGCAACCTGCGATTCCACCCGCCCGCTCGAGCGCAGCAGCCGCAATACGATGGCGAGCGCATCTTCGATGGGTTTCATCGGCTTGACCCAGGCATCGAGATCGCGGTGACGGCTCTGGGCGTCGCGGTTGAGCCAGTAGTGATAGGAGGGCAGATCGAATTCGCACGCGCCGCCCGGAATGGAAGCGCGGTTGCGGATGCTCGTCAGCCATTCGTTTTCGCGCAGGTGCTGGCCGAAGCGGCCCGTCATCGCCAGGAGGTTCGATGAGGTCTGTTCGATTTCCTTGAGGGCGTCGCGAAGCGCCTCCTCCGAAATATCCGGGTTGTCGCGGAACGACAGCAGTATCTGGCGCTGCCGTTCAAGTTCCTGCACGAGGTCGATCTTGAGATCGGCGCGCCCGGCAACCTCGATGGTTTCAAACATGGCGAGAATGGCAATGTGGTGATGCATCGCCTCGTCGCTGTTGCGGAAATGGACGCTTCTCTGGAGGAGATCTTCCAGACGCAGGAAGGTGCGTATGCGCTCGCTGAAGGGATATTCGTAGGTAATCACGCGCGTTCCGGAGAAAGTAGGAAGCAACCGAAGATAAATAGCTTAATGAGAGAATGATAACACGCTATTTGCAAGGGCAAGATAGCGGGCGTGCAGGGCGTCAACCCGTGTTTGAAGCGCGGAAAGCGTGCCGCTGTTGTCGATCACGTCGTCGGCAACGGCGAGCCTCGCTTCGCGGCTGGCCTGGGCGGCAAGGATGGCTTCGATCTCCTCGCGCGAATGCCCGTCGCGCCCGGCGGCTCGGGCAATTTGCAGTTCAGGCGGGCAATCGACCACGCAAACACGGTCGCAACGCTCAAACCAGCGGCCCGTTTCGACCAGCAACGGCACATCGACGATGACATAAGGACTGCGGGCGTTGGCTGCGCGGCGCAGGCTCTCGGCCTCGATCAGCGGATGCAGGACGCCTTCGAGACGCGCACGCGCTGCCGGGTCGGCGAAAACCAGCGCACGCATCCGAGCGCGATCCAATCCGCCATCGGCAGCAATCATTGCCTCGCCGAACGCGGCGCGCAGCGCGGGAATCGCCACGCCGCCGGGCGCGGCCAGTTCGCGGGCGATGGCGTCGGTATCGACGATTTCGATGCCATGACTGACGAAGCGCGCCGCGACCGTGCTCTTGCCGCTGCCAAGACCTCCGGTCAGACCGATTTTCAGGGCGCTCATGATGTGCACGGCTTGTAACGCTTGGCAAACGGCTGCCCGCTCAACAAGGTTTCGGCCTTCTTTACGTCGACAGTGGCCTCCACCCGGCGCTCGGGAGCGTTGCGCCCCTCGATACTGGCATTGATCCCCTTTTCTTTCAGCGTTTCGAGATAACGTTCGGCGGCCTGCCGGGTTCTGAACGGCTCACCGAACACAATCGCGAACTTGTTGCCCCCGGCTTCCTCGATCTGGATCGCGCTTCTATCCACGCCCTCATCCATGTTTTCCACCAGAATTTCAGCGGCTTCCCGGGTAGGCAGGGGCGGAGCGCGCACCCTCCACGACGAGGCGACCTGCACATCCCGCGCGGTCGCCTGAATGCCTGCGGCGGAAAACAGCGAGATCAGCTTGGTGTTCTGGGCGGCGTTCAGGCCGCTCCATGCCAGACAGACAGGCTGTTCCGACACCTGATCCGGTAAAACCTGGATATCGACCTGCGCGATTTCCGGCGGCGGCGTCGGCCCAAGAATCCTGATGCGCTCCGGGTTCAGTTCGATGGCAACCCTGCCCGGCTCCCCCGGCGAGCCGAAACCGAGCCACCCGCGCAAGGCGGCGAAAAACAGGATATTGAGCAGCAAAAAAAGAATGAACAGAAATCGTATCGTAGTCATGGCTTATCAGGCGGCGCGCGCAATCCGGTGCAGGCCGTCGAGAACGAGGTTATCGATTCTCTGAAAAGGAATGTCAAGCAAAGGCGCTATTTCATCTGCCGCGCCGCCGCTCAACAGACAGACGGCGCCGGGGGCGTCCATACGGCGGAAAATGCGTTCGATCGCGCCCGCCTGCGCATTGAGGCAACCTGAAATGATGGCGTCGGCGGTATCGCGCGGTTGGCTGCGGAAGCGCCCTCCCGTCGGCGACAACTGCGCCGTGCCCTGACCGAGCGCCTGTCGCATCAGCTCCACCCCGGGCAGGATATGACCACCTGTGAAACGGCCATCGGCATTCAGAATGTCCAGCGTGGTTGCGGTTCCGGCCATCACGACCAGAATGTCCCGCGTGCGATGATAGCCGCGCGCGCCGATCAGGGCCGCCCAACGATCTGCGCCGAGCCGCGCGGGATGCGTGTACATGTTGTGAACGTCGCAACGCTGCGCGCCGGAGCTGATCCACTCCAGGGCAAGACCTCGCCGGGCAATGATTGCCGCCAGAGCTTCGCCCTTGACGGGACCCGCCACGTTGCAACCCAGAACCCGCGAGATACCCGGCGTTTCGGTGCAGACGGCCAGATCGTTGGGCGCGTCATGCGTGCATGCGCCCGACGCGTGGACGTTCTCGCCCACCAGACGCCATTTGATCCGGCTGTTGCCAGCATCGATGAGCAGCATCATGGCGCGGGTCGCAGCGAAACGTCGCCCGCGTACACGCGGTGCGTGCCTTCGTCGCCATGCACGAGCAGGACGCCTTCTTCGTCCACGCCCAGGCAAAGCCCGGTCACGTTCAGCCCTCCGCCGCTCACCTGCACCGGCAAGTCGGCATAGGCGTTACGCTGCTGCCAGGCTTTGCGCAGCAGGGCAAAGCCTGCGCTGGCGTAAGTTGCGAGTATCGGATGAAGTTCGGACAGAATGGCGGCGAGCAGCGTCTCGCGCGTGGGGAGTGCTGCCAGTTCACGCGCCAGATCGGTCACGTTGCCTTCCTGATCGGGAATCACGGCATCTGCGGGCAGGCGCAGATTCAGGCCGATGCCGATCACCGCCATGAGCGCACCGCGTTCCGGCGACACTTCCACCAGTATTCCGGCAACTTTCCTGCCATGCACAAGCACGTCGTTGGGCCATTTGAGCGTCACCGCAGGAGTCCCGAGTTTTTCGAGCGCGCGCGCCAGCGCCAACCCCACCGCCAGAGACAATCCGGCGGGCGCGGGCGCGTCCGGGGCGAAACGCCACAGCGCCGAAAAGGTCAGACTCGCCCCCGGCCAGGCCAGCCATTGCCGTCCGCGCCGCCCGCGTCCAGCGCTTTGCCGGGTAGCGACGAGCACATGCGAGCGTCCGTCGTTTTCGGGGGGCGCATCCAGCAGGGTGGAATTGGTCGATGCGCACTCTTCCACCCAGCGAATATCGAACGCCGTTGCAAGCGGCCCCAATGCCGCAGTGACTGCGGCAAGATCGGGGGCAGGGGTGAGGGCGGAAGCAGTGTTCATGGGCGTTCAGCGTGAAGAGCCGATTATTACATTTGCGGAGCCGAACGTCGTGGAGAAACACATAGTGGTCTGTCACGCCATCATGGTTTTTCCGTCAAACGCTCGATCATCTTCCACACCGCCCCGATCTGCGGCGCGGCGCGGGTGTGGTAGGCTGGGCCGGTGTAGCCCCACCAGTCCCAACAACCGTTCGTATCCCGAGCGTTTGACGTCTGCGGGTAGAGCACGAGCAGACGGTTGGTTTCGGCCCATTCGTTGTAACCGGCCTGACGAGTCCAGGCATCGCCCACCGTGGCGGCATTCTGACGGCAACCGTGGAAAGCGACGTGGATGCGGCACCCCCCGGCGCGACAGACGGCGGGGATGTAGACGTAGGCGGTGTCCGCCATGCCCGCTTCCCGCGCAGCGAATCCGGATTGATCGAACGCGAGCAGCTCGCCGCTTGCCGTCTGCGCCCTGGGATTCTGTTCACCGAGCAGATGCGCAAGGAGACGCCCCGGAGCATCGAAATCACCACAATGATTGATGTAAGGCGACCCGGTCACCGCGCAGGCGGTTTTTGCCGAAGGCACGATCATGGCGTGACCGGCATCCGGCAGATGCTCGTAAATGATGTCCGACTCGGGTAGCCATTGCAGATAAAACGCACGGGCGGCATCCGTCACTGTGTTTTTCACGGTGGCGTCCCGCCCGCCGGAAAGCAGCCAGACCCGGCTGCCGCGCAGCCCTTCGGGCGGATCGATCCGCCCGGCGGCCGCCTGCCTGTCGACTTCCGCGCGCAACGGCTCCGGCCTGGGCGGAGGCGCAAAGAAACTGGGCGACATGCAGGACGACAACGCCTTGAGGACGCTTCCCCCGGCGCAGTAGTACGGCCCGCCCGCCAGGATGCCCACCCCGCGCACCCGCGAAGAATGCGCAACGTGGAACTGCGCGGCCATGAACGCGCCCGAAGAAAGCCCCGAGACGGTCAGGTTTTCAGGGCTGGCGGCCAGCGCAGGCAGCGGCTCAGCGGCCTGCGCAGCCGCGAGGGAGAGCAGGCACGCTGCTGCGAGGCAGATAGCGCGCGCCTTGAGGAAGCGCTGATTCATTCCTACCCCGTCATTCCCGCGAAGGCGGGAATCCAGAACATCCTCTGCCATTTCCACGGCTTTCTGGATCCCCGCCTTCGCGGGGACGACGCAGCGGGGGAAACGCGGGAATAAATTAGTATCATTTCATGCGGGATGAGGCTTTTCGTGCTCCACGGGCCGGAAGCGTTCGACCACGTGGTTGCTCATGCTCTTGGCAAGCTCTTCCTCTTCATGGAAGACGACGCCGATCCCCTCGCCACGCAGCAGACGGGATTCCTCGTCGCTCTGCGAGCGCACCACGACC
>JGI20163J15578_10001402_pt1 | contig 9981 bp, 8 predicted proteins | sample TergutCu122P1_FD_15578 | JGI IMG/M metagenome (IMG submission 15578)
AAATGCTGTGTTCAAATTGTATGATGGGTTAAATCATTTGTTTATGCCCTCAACAATAACAAACATAACGGAAGTCCTTGATGAGTACATGAGAAGATCAAATATCGATCCGGTGGTTTTGCAAGATATATTAGAATGGATAAAAGCAAATTGAGTTCCCGGGGGTGTGATTAAGTTGGCGATTTACGCTATCGGTGACCTCCATCTTTCTTTCGGCGTAGATAAACCGATGGATATTTTCGGTGGAAACTGGGATAACTATGTGGACAAAATCAAAGCTGGGTTTGAGGTTCTGGGGCCCGATGATATTTGTGTGCTGTGTGGTGATACCTCATGGGGGATGTCACTGGAAGAAAGCCTCGAGGACTTCAAGTTCATAGATGCGTTGCCGGGCAAGAAGCTGCTCCTAAAAGGCAATCATGACTACTGGTGGGAAACAGTGGCGAAGATGAAGGCTTATTTTGAGAAAAATGATATTACAAGCATCGATTTTTTACATAATAATTCTTTTTCTTATGAAGGTGTGGCGATTTGTGGTACAAGAGGGTGGCTCGTTGAAGAGGGCATAAGTTCCGAGCACAACTTGAAGATAACAGCGCGTGAGGCACTACGTCTGCGTATCTCTCTCGAGGCATCCGGTAGTGCAGTACCCAAATACTGCTTTTTCCACTACCCCCCAAGATATAAAAATTCCTTATGCAATGAAATTATTGATGTTATGCAAGAATTTGATGTCACCCAATGTTGGTATGGGCACATTCACAGCACAGGTCACCACCACGCAGCCCAAGGAATCATTGACGGCATAAAATATAACTACATTTCCGCAGACTACATAAATTTCACCCCACAAAGAGTGGTATAGCAAAAAAATTCCCCTCAACGGAGAGGTGCCCGCAGGGCGGGTGGTTCCGATGAGGGGTTTTTAGTTATGATGTTTAGCGTGGTGCAGGTGGGACTGTGTCAAATCGTTGAGACTGTCCACCGCCTTCAGGCAATGCGATTTGGTGTTACACACAACCAAAATGATGAAAAATTCTACACATTAACCCAAATTGTGTAGAATTAAACGATTATAGACAAGAGTGTAAAAATAGTGTAGCATTAACCTTAGAAAACTACTTGTTTTCATTGACAAAAAGAAGCCCACAAGTTAAACTTACGGTGTAGCCCACCGTTAAACAGGAGCTACAAATATGAGTGCAAAATCAAATAAATCACCGGACGTACAAAACCCACATGATACCCGACTAAAAGAACTGTTCAGAAACAAAGAAGCGTTCATCAGTCTGCTAAAAGACTGCGTAAAGCCGGAATGGGTCGATAGCCTTGATGTTGACAGTTTGAAAATAAATAACACAAGCTTTATTTTGCAAGATTTCAAGAAAAAAGAGGCAGATATAATTTACGAAGCGACAATCAACCATGATAAAGTAATTTTCTACGTGCTGTTGGAATTGCAAAATAAAATCGATTATCGTATGCCATACAGGCTAATGTTATACATTGTAGAGATACTGAGGCATTACTATAACAACGCTGATACAAAAGAGCGCCTACGCAAAAGCTTCAAGTTTCCTGCTGTGATTCCCATTGTGTTTTTCTCCGGCAGTGAGAAATGGACAGTTCCAACAAATCTAAAAGAAATGTTTAACGCTCATGAACGCTTTGGCGATTCTCTGATAAATTTCAACTACGCTCTTGTTGACACAAACGGATATGATGAAGATAGCGTAAAAGACTTCCAATCGAGACTTCTGAAAGTTATGATGATGTTTGAAAGTGTTACGAGTTCCGCAGAATTATTTAACGCGATTCGTAAGCATGAAAATGATATAAAAAAATTCAATGATGAAGAAATACGAATTATTGATGCCGCAATTAGTATTTTAAGCAGTATGTATGAATCCGGCGAAATAAACGAGCCAAGCTATGCTCAAAATTCGACAACAACACAAGGAGTGAACAATATGTTAGCAAAAGTAGTAGCAAACGAAAAAAAGCGCATGAGACAATTAAAAAAGCAAGCAAGGGAAGAAGAAAAACACGAAACTGCAAAAGTTTTGCTTGATATGGGAATGTCTGTGGAACAAGTCGCACAAGCCACCCGTTGGCCGGTTGATAGAGTTATTGAGGTACGAGAGGCTTCAGTACCATATTCTGATTCTTAAACTGAATTTCAAAATGAATAAAGAGCTGTTTTTGACTTTGCTCTGCCATAATTATAATCACATTTCCTTAATGTTAGGTATTGGACAGTTTGCTCAACACCTAACATTAAGAGTTTAATAACTCTCTGTCATCTAATCTTTAGAGACAGAGACAAATAACCCGAGACGCCGCAGCTCAATTACGAGCGAAGGCGTCTCATTTCGACAATTCGGACTGAGCCGCCCTATCAAAAGCGGCAGTTCCATTTATGTGCATATTATAACTCACAACGAAACTTTCATCAACTATTTTTTAACAAATAAAGTTTGCAATTGTATGCGGTTTCTGTTAGAATACTCTTTGTATGCAAACACGGCATAAGCGATTGCGAAAGTCGCAATCTAGTGAAAAATGGAAAGTTGAAAATGGACAATAATTTTCCATTCTACATTATCAATTATCAATTAGATTGCGAAAGTCGCAATCGCCTACGTTGCCTATATTATGGAGGAAAATTAATTGAAAATTTTACAAAGCGAAAAAAAAGAAAAAGGCTTAGTTGAGGTACTTATTGAAGTAACACCGGAGCAATACGATACGGCGGCAGGAAAGGCTTTTATCAAAAACAGAAATCGCGTATCTGTGCCCGGATTCCGCAAAGGGAAAGCTCCGAGACGAATGGTGGAAAAAATGTATGGCGCGGATATATTTATGAATGATTCATTGGAAATATTATATCCCGACCTTATTAAAATTGTCGTAGAAACAGACGAATATAAAATCGTAGACCAACCTCAAATAACAGACATTGACTTTGAAAATCATGAAGGCGGACTTGGTATTAAATTATCCTTCACGGTATACCCCGAAGTCAAAATTGGCGAATATAAAGGACTATCCGCTCCGAAAGAGAGCTGTGACATTTCAGACGAAGTTATTGATAGCGAGATTGAAGTTGTGAGAGCACGAAATGCGCGTATTGAGAGCGTAGAGCGTCCTGCTGCCGATGGTGATCTTGCCATTATTGACTTTGAAGGCTTCTTAGAGGGAGAGCCTTTTGATGGCGGCAAGGGTGAGAATTACGAGCTTGAACTGGGTTCAAATACGTTTATTCCGGGCTTTGAAGAAAAAGTTGTCGGCATGAAAATAGGCGAAGAACGTGAGATTGACCTTGTATTTCCCGAAGAATACGCTGAAGAACTTGCAGGAAAAGCTGTTGTGTTCAAGGTTAAGCTAAATGAAGTCAAAGAAAAGCAACTGCCCGATATTGACGATGAGTTTGCTATGGACGTTTCAGAATTTGACACAATAGCAGAATATAAAGCGGACATCAGAGAAAGGCTTGAAAAAGAAGCAAAAACACGAGTTGACGAAGCGTTTGAATCAGCTCTGATGGAAAAGCTTGTCGATGGCATGGATGTAGAAGTTCCGGACGCAATGGTTGAAGAACGTATGGATTTTGCCATGAGAAGTTTTACGCGCCAACTGTCCGCATATAACATGGAGCCGGCTCAATACTTGCAAATGATGGGTTTAACACCCGAAGAATTCAAAGAAAATTCTCGAGCGAACAGCGAAAGACAAGTGAAAGTATCTTTGGCGCTTGAAAAGATTGCGGAACTCGAAAATATTGAAATTAGCGATGAAGACATTGAAAATGAATACAAAAAAGTTGCAGAAGAAGTGAACCAAGACATTGAGGAAATAAAGAAATCCGTTGACAAAGAAGCTATAGTGAATGACTTGAAACTTCGTGCAGCCTCAAAGCTGGTGATTGACAGCGCAAAAGCGGAAAAGCCGAAACCAAAGGCTGAAGATTCACCAAAAACTGCAACCAAAAAATCCGCACCAAAAAAAACCGCAAGCAAAAAGACTGAGCCTAAGAAGGCTACAACTAAAAAAGCTGCAACACCGAAAACCGAAACAAAGAAGCCTAAAGAAAAACAAGATGACAAAAAAGGAGATGACGCATAATGGCTTTGGTTCCATACGTAGTTGAACAAACATCACGCGGTGAGCGTTCATATGATATTTTTTCCAGACTATTAAACGACAGAATCATAATGCTCAATGATGAGGTCAATGATACAACTGCCGGTTTAATTGTCGCACAACTCCTATACCTCGAAGCTCAAGACCCTGACAAAGACATACAATTCTACATCAACACAGTAGGCGGTTCAGTTTCCTCCGGATTTGCGATATATGACACAATGCAATACATCAAAGCTGATGTATCGACAATCTGCGTAGGGCTTGCCGCAAGCATGGGGGCGTTTTTGCTTTCAGCGGGCGCAAAAGGAAAACGTGTAGCACTGCCAAACTCTGAAGTAATGATACATCAACCATCGGGTGGCTTTAGAGGCCAAGCCACGGATATAATGATTCATGCAGAGAAAATACAGCGCACAAAAGACACGCTGAATAAAATTCTTGCAGAAAATACGGGTAAATCCATTGAGGAAATCCGTGAAGCATCAGAGCGTGATAATTTCATGACGGCTGAAGAAGCAAAAGAATTTGGTCTTATTGACAGCGTGATATTTAAGCGTTAGATAGCGTGGAATCAACATTAGGAGGAAATACACCAAGTGCGTTACAATGAAATACGAGCCGAAGTCTGCAACTTTTGCGGTAGAGCCTATGACCCTGAGGAGTTAATTTTATCACGATACGGAGAAAGAGCGTGGATATGTTATAAATGTGTTTTGCAACTTTACGATCTTCTAAGCGGGCATATATTACCAAGCAGAGTAGCGCAGAAAGACAAGAAAGAACTGGACATTGATTTTCAAAGACTTCCCGTTCCGGCTGAAATACGAGCCACACTTGATGATTATGTTATAGGTCAAGATGATTCAAAGATTGCTCTTTCCGTAGCTGTATACAATCACTATAAGCGGCTCATACATGATGATTCGGATAGTACGGAGCTTCAAAAAAGTAATATTCTCATAATCGGGCCTACAGGTTCGGGTAAAACTCTTTTCGCACAAACTTTGGCAAGAATTCTAAATGTTCCTTTCGCGATTGCTGATGCGACTACATTAACTGAAGCGGGATATGTCGGCGATGATGTCGAAAACATATTACTCAGACTAATTCAAGCCGCCGATGATGATATCGAAGCAGCCGAGCAAGGAATAATATATATCGACGAAATTGACAAAATCACGAGAAAAAGCGAAAATGTATCTATAACTCGTGATGTTTCGGGTGAAGGTGTACAACAAGCACTACTCAAAATTCTTGAGGGGACGATTGCAAACGTGCCGCCGCAAGGTGGAAGAAAGCATCCCAATCAGGAGTTAATCAGTATTGACACTTCAAATATTCTGTTTATTTGCGGCGGAGCATTTGAGGGCATCGATAAGATAATTGAGAACAGACTGGATAAAAAAAGCATTGGATTCGGAGCTGAAATCAAGAGCAAAAAGGAAAGAGATACCGGAGAAATCCTCAAAAATATTCAGCCCCATGATTTGCTTAAATTTGGCTTAATACCTGAAATAATTGGTCGCCTGCCGATCGTTTCTTCATTGGATTCGCTCACAAGAGACGATATGATAAGAATCCTAAAAGAGCCGAAGAACTCTCTGATAAGGCAATACACGAAATTATTAAGTTATGATAATGTCATGCTTAGTTTCACAGATGAAGCACTTGAGGCTATTGCAGATAGAGCTATTGAACTGGATATCGGAGCTAGGGGTTTGCGCAGTGTTATGGAAAAAATAATGCTGAAAATAATGTATGATGTTCCATCTAACAAAAAAATAGCAAAAGTTATTATCACAAAAGATTGCGTTTTTGGAAAATCTGCACCAACAATAAAGCTAAGACCAAAACCGCAAATTGACCCGGATATAATAACTGCAAGCTAAAACTTAACTTACCATTCCTGAGGAGACTTTATGAATACCCATGATTTAAACAATCAAAATGCTGATAATATTGTGCGTTTGCCGCTCTTGGCTTTGCGTGGACTTTCGGTGTTTCCGAACATGTTGCTTAATTTTGACGTCGAGCGTGAAATGTCAACAGGAGCATTGGAGATTGCGGTAAACGGGGATCGTCAAATTTATCTTATTGCACAGAAAGATATTTCAAAAGAAAATCCGATAGAACGTGATTTGTATAGCATTGGTACTGTTTGTCACATTAAACAAGTTCTGAAAATGCCGGGTAGCGGTATAAAAGTGTTGGTTGAAGGCAGATATCGAGCTCGGCTGAAATCAATGCACTCGGAAAAGAAATACATTATGGCTGATGTTGAGGTTATCCATGAAGATCAAAAAATCCGAAACACCGCAAAAGTGGAGGCTTTGATTCGTAAGGCCATAACGTTCTTTGATACATATGCCTCAATATCTGTCGGTATGCAAAAAGATGTGATTCTTGCTCTATTTTCCATTACAGATCCGGGTCAGCTTGCAGACCATATAATTCAAAACATATTCACGAAACCGGAAAATAAACAACTCATTCTGGAAACAATCCCACCGATAAAACGTCTGGAATTACTTTGTGACATGCTCTCACGTGAAATTGAGGTACTGGGGATTGAACGTCAAATTGATGCTCAGCTTCGTATGCGTCTTGAAGGAAATCACAGAGATTACATTTTGCGAGAGCAACTAAGAGTGATTCAGGCAGAGTTAGGCGAAAGCGGCGGTGGTGATAAATCACTAAATGAGCTTGAGACTTATAGAGAAAACATTCTTAAACTTAACTTGGAAAAAGAAACTGAAGAAAAAATACTTAAAGAAGTAGATAAACTCGAAAAACAATCATATGGCTCGGCGGAAGCCTCTGTTTTGCGTAATTACCTTGATGTATGTCTGGAATTACCATGGAATAAGAAAACGAAAGAACGCATAGACATTAATGTCGCTCGAAAAATATTGGATGATGATCATTTTGGGCTTGAAAAAGTCAAAGAACGCATCCTTGAGTTCTTGGCTGTAAGGCAACTATCGCCTGACATAAAAGGTGCGATAATCTGTCTTGTAGGTCCACCCGGAGTTGGAAAAACGTCTATAGGTATCAGTGTTGCCAAAGCTCTCAACAGAAAACTTGCAAGAATTTCACTCGGAGGAGTGCATGATGAGGCAGAAATTCGCGGACATAGGAGAACCTACATAGGAGCTATGCCCGGTCGAATTATATCTGCTTTGAAACAAGCAGGCAGCCGTAATCCGCTGATGCTGCTTGATGAAATCGACAAACTGGGGCGCGACCATAGGGGAGACCCTGCATCAGCACTTTTGGAGGCTCTTGATCCGGAGCAGAACACGACGTTTCGTGATAATTACATGGAAGTGCCGTTTAATCTCTCAGATGTAATGTTCATCACAACAGCAAATACCACATCAACAATACCTCCACCGCTGCTCGACAGAATGGAAGTAATTGAGCTTTTGAGTTACACAGATAATGAAAAACTTGAAATAGCAAAACGTCATTTATTACCCAAGCAACGCAAAAAACATGGTCTGTCTGTTCGTCAGCTCAAAATAAAAGACGATGCGATACTCGCTATTATTTCAAACTATACAAGAGAGTCGGGTGTCCGTATTCTTGAGCGTGAGCTTGCGGCGGTGTGTCGCAAAACAGCGGCGAAAATAGCGGCAGGTGAGATAAAATCAGTCACACTTGATGTGAATAAACTCGACGAATATCTGGGTGTCCGCAAATATCTACCCGAAACAGTATCACAGGGGCTTGAAATTGGTCTTGCCAATGGTCTTGCATGGACATCTACAGGCGGCTGTGTGCTTGAGGTTGAGGTCAACACTCCGGTTGGAACCGGCAAACTCAAAGTAACAGGGAATCTGGGTGATGTCATGAAAGAATCAGCACAAGCGGCGGTATCATACATCAGAAGCAGAGCTGACAGACTGTCTATTGATCCTGATTTTTACAAAACCCACGATATACACATTCATTTTCCTGAAGGGGCGATACCGAAAGATGGTCCGTCAGCGGGAATAACCATGTGCATAGCTGTTATATCGGCACTTTGCAATGTGCCCGTTCGACGAGATATTGCAATGACCGGTGAGATAACCTTGCGTGGGCGTATAATGCGAATCGGGGGCTTAAAAGAAAAGACAATGGCGGCTTTTCGTGCAGGGGTCAAGACAGTAATTATACCAACGGAAAATGAGCCGGATCTTGAAGAGATAGACCAAACTGTACGAGAAGCGTTAAACTTCATAACGACGGATAATATTGACAGTATTCTTGATATAGTGATGGATTTCAAAACTGTTGTAAAAACGAAGCCCTTGCTTGCTGCCGAAACCATTCCGATANCGGAANCNGAGTTTCCGACTTCAACCACAGCAATAAANCATTAGTGATATGATTAATTACAATAACATTGAGTTTATTAAATCAGCAGCAACCGCAAAGGATTTGCTAAGCGACGCTATACCGCAGATTGTATTTTCCGGCAAGTCTAACGTCGGAAAGTCTTCCGTGATAAATAGGTTATTAAACCGCAAAAACATAGCCAGAGTCGCTTCAAAACCGGGAAAAACAATACATATAAATTATTTTTTGATAGACAAAAAGATATACTTTGTTGACTTACCGGGATACGGCTACGCAAAAGTCGCAAAAACCGAAAAAGCTCGTTGGGCTAAGTTAATGGAAAATTATTTTTCCGGTGATAGCCATGTTACATTGGGTGTTATGATTGTTGATTCGCGGCATAAACCTACAGAGGATGACGTAATCATGTCGCGGTGGTTTAATGAAACGGGATGCCGTTATGTTGTTGTGGCTAACAAAATTGATAAGGTGAAGAACACACAAAAAGAAGCAAATCTTGAACTAATTCGTCAAACGCTTGTACTTAATGAAGATACACGTATAATTCCGTTTTCAGCCGAAAAAGGGACAAACAAAGCAGAGTTGTTGTCAGAAATTCATCAAGTAATATTGGAAAGATAATAGGGAGAATAAAAGTGGCAAATTTTATTGATGGTCTTGATTATACACTATTAATAAACGCACTTATGAGATTGATTCCGCTTCTCATATGCATTACTTTGCATGAACTTGCTCATGGTTATGCAGCAAATAAACTGGGCGACCCAACAGCGAAAATGATGGGACGACTGACATTAAATCCTATTAAACACATAGACCCTGTTGGTGCTCTGATGATTTTGATTGTTGGATTTGGATGGGCAAAACCGGTGCCTGTTGACATGCGAAACTTCAAAAAGCCAAAAAGAGATATGGCGATAACAGCGCTGGCAGGACCCCTGACAAATGTAATACTCGCAGTGGTTGTACTGATTATACTTGCCTCGGTTTCAGGATTGTTAGCCGGTGGGGATTCACGAACAGCTAATATATTTTTCGTGCGTTTTGCCGAAGGATATATTCCGACCGGTGTAAACGAATTTATTTATCAAATAATTGCTCGTACGGCGTTATTAAGCTTAGTTCTTGCGATATTTAATCTTTTACCGATACCGCCGCTTGATGGAAGTAAGATTCTATTCTCGATTTTACCGGACAGAACATACATAAAACTTATGAGGTATGAGAAGTATGGTATGGTGATTTTACTTGCTTTGCTTTTTATTCCGACCATTCTTGGGTTACCAGATTATTTCAGAATGATTATATTTGAACCGGCTTCATTTTTATTTATTACGGTGTCGTCTTTCCTTGGCATTATCTAAAATAAAGTGCATTAATTTCTAATCTGAGGTTTAAACTATATGGAAGCTCCCGTATTTAAACTTGAAGGAGTTGTGAAAACTGTTGATGAGGATTCAGATTTTGAAGGTCTCTGACTTTGATTCTACT
>JGI20163J15578_10001404_pt1 | contig 9978 bp, 8 predicted proteins | sample TergutCu122P1_FD_15578 | JGI IMG/M metagenome (IMG submission 15578)
AGACCGTGTGCAGGGAAAATGCGTGGGTTTTAGTGGAGCATGTAAGAAGCGGAAACATCAAGGCGATGAAATTTGAAGAGAGCTTTGGACAGTTTTCGGGCAAAGAAAACGGTGGATTACCTCCGATTGAAGTTGAAACTAGCACAGGAAAAAATGTTTTAATAAGAGGAAAGATAGATAGAATTGACACTTTGGCGGATGACAGCGTCAAAATAATTGATTATAAGTCGGGCAATGAGAAGTTTCGTCTTGATGAAGTCAGAGCAGGAACTAGGCTTCAACTAATGCTTTATCTCAAAGCTGCGCAAGATAAAGAAGCCGAACCTGCAGGAGTTTTTTACTTTACTATTGATGAAAACATTGAATCCGGGCGAATGAATGGGGTTGTTGTAAACAAAGTATCGGTAATAGACAGCATTGCAGGAGAATTTGAAGGAAAATTTCCTCAGCGTTCAAGCATTATACCGGTTCAAAAAACGAAGGATGGAATCATAAAAGGAAATACCGAAGAAAACCTTTTAAGCGAAGAAGAATTCAAAGAACTTCAGAAACATGTAGAGCAAAAGGTGAAATCACTTTGCTCGGAATTGGCAAATGGTCAAATTAGCATTAAACCAAAAAGAACTAGCAAAACAACCGCATGTACATTTTGTGATTACAAAAGTATTTGCACTTTCGACATTGCATTTGACGGGTTTTTGTATGAGAGTGTATAATTAGGACGACATAACGTATTTGGCAGATAGCTGCAAAAAGGAGAATAAGGAATGGGTAAAATTTTTGTTGGTATGATATTTGTGTTTTTGGATTTCCACATTACACTTAGTGGTGGTGCACAAGGTGGAGTTTTTCGTATTGGTTTGATTCCGGATTTTGTTGGATATGCAATTATGTTGTCCGGTTTAAAGGAACTGAAAGGCTTGAGCGAACGATTTACCCAAGTGAGACCGCTTGTCATAGGCATGATTGTATTTTCGGCAATTGAGTATTTAATGAATTTGCTGGGAATCGGGCATACGGTAACGTTTATGCATGCGCTGACTGTGATTGATTATATTGTACTGGCTTTTGTGATAATTTTAACGGTGGTTTCATTTCTTATTTCATACAATATCATTATGGGAATTAAAGACATTGAGGTTTCAAAGACAGTGTTTCTGAATTCCGATGCGCTTTACCTTGTTTGGAAGCTAAAAGTGATATTTGTAATCGCTACATACGTGCTGGTGATGATACCTCTGCTTGCGTTAATTTCCATAATAATTGGGTTGGGCATAAAAATTTGCTTTTTGTGCTTTTTCTATAAAACTAAAAGAATGTTTGACCAACAACGCGCTCAGATTTATAGGGAAGGTGACCAGTTTGATGGTGGATTCAGGCAGGTTGATGAGTCAGAAAGACAATTTGGAGGCGACCCTAATCAATTTGAGGAGCAACATAGACAATTTGAAAGTGAACTTAATCAACGTGAAGAGCAAATCAGACAATTTAATGAACAGACTGTTCAAAGAAACAATGAAAATGATGACATATTTGGCAGGTAGCAAATAATCAAGTAACAACGAAATAGAAGATATATCTGATGACTCGCAAATAACCGGTAAATACAATAAAGCTGTGCCCAAAGATTGTTATAGGCACAGCTTTTTGAATACTAATACCCCAAGTTTTCNCCAANTACGATAACTTCCAAGTGTTTTAATGCCATGGTTTTTTTGTAAATAATTGATGCTACACAGCAAATTCGCGCAGGGCTGCNGCAATCATAACATTTGTCGGCCTTTTCTGCACAAGGTGTTTTCATATTAAGCCTTTTNGCGTTTTTAGGTGCGGCNACATTTCTCGCATAGTCAATAGCCGATGCAAGGTCAGGTTTGATTTTGTTGATTCCTACAACGATATATGATATCTTCGGCGCATAAAATGAGCCGGCGATTCTGTTGCCGTGACCATCGATATTAAAGATTTCGCCGGTTTCGGCAATTCCGTTTGCAGAACAAAGATACACTTCTGAGGAGTTAGTAAATTCTTTGCGATCGGCATCTAGCTTCTTCCAGTGCCATTGCACGTCATTTTTTTCGGAAAGAGCTTCATAAAGTCCCATCTCTTGTAGTGTTATTGACCCCCCAAACGTGACTTTTTTTCCTGAAATGTTCGAAACTAAATAATCACGCGCTTGTTCTTTAGTATCAAAATATTTGTGAGCGATATCGCCTTTTTCAAAGGCTGCGAAAAGTTTATCTAAATTCATCTGTTACCTCCATCGCTACAGAATTGTAGCTAAAAATTACTGAAAAAATTTGGCTTTCGATTTGTTGCCAAGTTGAAAACAGTTCATATAATCAAATTGCGCAGCAACTTATTCAGCAAACCTTAATTTCAAGTGTGCCACTTGTGATAAATTAATTGTATCGCATTTAAGGCGAAAAGCAAATATATTTTTGTCAAAAGGATTTAGGACATTGAATTTGGGAAATAGTCGACAATCACAATTTCTCATGTTAAAATTGTTGCATGGATAAAATGAAAAAATTGTTATATATAATAGCCGGGTGTTTTGCTTTCGGGTTAGGTATGATTGGGGTTGTGGTGCGTGGGATTCCGACGACACCACTTCTGTTATTAACGTTGTTTTGTTGGTCAAGAGGGTCGGAGAGATTGGAAACTTGGTTTAAAAGCAAGTATTTTTATAAAAAGTATTTGCACAACTATGTAACAACGAAAGCGATGCCTTTCAAACAAAAGCTGGCAACACAGATTTTTGCAAGCCTTATGATGGCGATTTCATTTGTCCTTATAAATGTTTTAGTCGTGCGAATTATTTTAGTAATATGCTTTATTGTATTTCACTATGTTTTCATTTTTCGTATTAAGACATATAACCCTGAATCGGTGGAGACAAGTATGGGTTGCGGTGCAACTGAAAAATCAGTAAGTCCTAAGTGAAGCACAAATAGAATGGAGATATTAGTTTAATTGGCACTAAAAAATGTTGAAAATACAGAAAAAGTGCTTGATAATATGAGGAGGATACTTTCTACATGAAAAAATGCATAGTACTTTCTTTGATTATAGTTGTCGCATTTCTATTGGCTGCTTGCGGAAAGCAGGTTTATTACGAGCCGGCCGCCGCGATTGATGACGAATATGTGACTACGGCAATTTCGGATTACGACCCGGACTACGGCTATGACCCGATTTATGATTCGGACTATGACAACTCAGAACCCGAGCAAGAACCAGAACCAGAGCCTGAGCCTGAGCCAGAACCAAAGCCGGAGCCGGAGTCGGAGCCGGAGCCAAAGCCGGAGCCGCAACCGGAACTAGAGCAGCAGCCGGACCCAACTCCCACAGCAGAACGTGTGGATAATGTTGAAATCTCGATAAGGACGCCCGGCGGGATGCGCACAGGCACATTTAGCGGGTATCTTGTTGATGGAGTGCCAAAGGGGCAGGGTGTATTTTCCACCGTCAGTCCGACAGGCAACGCCTGGACATACACAGGAGAATTTTATAATGGTCTGTTTAACGGATACGGAATAACGCAATGGGCGTCCGGGCAAAGGCGTGAAGGATACTTTAGGGACGGTTATATCTTTAACGGAAGAAGTTACAACGACGCCGGTGAGTTTGCGTACGCCACTGTAGACGGAAGACGAGTTCGTCCGTAACATGCTTTTTAAACATAATGACAACTTTGCTTGCGACCGATAATAATGAAGTATAAATAAGTTATAGATGCGGTGCAAACTTAAAAAAGAAAAATCTTGTTCCGCGCAATGGAGGAGGAAACATATGGAAAAGAATAAGAGAATTGAACTTGCAATTGCAAATTTCAAAAAAGGATACAATTGTGCGCAAGCGGTGGCATGTGCATACAGTGAAGATTTTGGTATCGACGAAAAAACGGTTTTTCGTATGGCGGAAGGTTATGGGCTTGGCATGGGTGACATGGACGCCTGCGGTGCGGTGACTGCAATGGCTATGGTTATAGGAATGAAAGAAAGCGATGGGAACCTTGAAGCGCCGGGCACAAAAAAAATATGTTATGCCAAAATGAAAAGCCTAATTGACGAATTCAAAAGAATGAACGGCACAATAAATTGCCGAGAGATCAAAGGCGTAGATACCGGTAAAGTAATAAGAAGTTGCACAGGTTGTGTTGAAGATGCAATGTTAATTCTTGAGGAAAATTTATAACAAGCAGGAAATTCCCCCCGCCGCAATAAGTGGCGAGCACCTTTTCCCAAAACAGGCGGCGAGCATATCTCCCGCTTTGTTGAAACGCCTCAAAGGTAAGATTTTGAAAATAAGTTGTAGGAGGGAAGCATATGAGAATTGCAGTAGTAGGTGTAGGCGCAATAGGAACAATCATAGGTGCGCTTTTGACAGAAAATGGCCATGATGTCGAGCTTGTTGACAACTATAAGGAACATGTTGAAGCGTTACGAAATAACGGTGCGAAAATAATAGGTGAAATAGAAAAAACAATCCCTGTTAAGGCAATCTATCCCGATGAGTTAAGTGGGAAGTATGATCTTGTAATTTCAACCACTAAACATGGCGCATTAGAAGCGTCGTTGCTTGGAATTAAACCATTTACTCATGATGAAACAGTTATACTTACACTTCAAAATGGAATACCTGAAGAAAAATCTCGAAAAATTTATAACGAAAAAAATCTAATGGGCGGAGGAGTTGAACTTAGCGGAACGTTTATCGGCCCGGGAGTTTCAAAATTGGCATCAGGAACAGAAACAATGTGTATTTACTTTGGAAGCTACGAAGGCTCTTTGACGGATAAGGTTTTCGAAGTTAAAAAAATCTTGGAATGCATTGGGCGAGCGGAAGTTACTGATAATTTGCGGGGCGTAAGGTTAACAAAACTTACAGATAATTCGTGTTTCAGTGGACTGCCTACGGCACTTGGCTGTACGGTTGGAGAAGTGCTAGACAATGATTTTGCACTTGAGTGTGCTGCGCATCTCAACATGGAATGCGCAGAAATCATTGAAAAGCTAGGAGTAACACCTGTTGAATTGTTTGGGCTTTTACCAGTGAAGCAACGACTTGGCTTTACTAACAAAGAAGAAAAAGAAAAAGTGAAGGCATATTTAATAAGAATTTACACTCCATTTAGAGCTCAAATCGCCAGTATGTTGCAAGACATTCGAAAAGGAAAAAGTTGCGAAATAAATGAAATAAATGGTGAGATGGTTAGATTAGCAGAAACCGTTGGAGTTGATGCACCTTTTAATCGAAAAATCGTGGAGCTTGTTACAAAGCTCCAAAACAGAGAAATCGAATTAAAGGATGCATGGAACAATTTGGAAGAATTTAAGAAACTTCAGTAAGCCTAAGTAAGCGGTGTTAATTCTTTAGAATAACTTGTAGGGTAAATAGCCAAATTGCTGATGCGATTTTAACTACAATCAATTTTAATAGCGGGCAGGATTTTTTTGACTAAATCCTGCCAATTGTTTTTATTTTAAATACAATATTGTCTTTGTGATTATTTCGCTCTTGTCATAACTTCCGTAGTAAGCTCAAAATCATCGCATGAAAGAGGTGTTTTTTCAGTATAATAAACCGGCATTTCGCGCCTTGCTAATTCCTTGAAATAAGGGAGTGCAGGGATGCATTGCTCAGGAGAGCATACGCCTGTTTCTGTGATAACTTTATTGCATATCATTTGTGCCACGATTGATGGAGGAATTGCAGTATCAAGAACGCCGGCCATAATTCCCCATTTTTTACTTGTCCTTATGATTGATTCGACCATGATTTCTTTTTCGATGCCGTCTTTTTTGCCTTTCACGATGGCTCTCAAAATATCACAATCGTTGAGTTCGCCGTCTTGCGACGAATCGTAGCTATCAAGATATTTATTTACTACGCTTAAAAGTGTTTTCAAAGGATTTACTTCTTTACCGTCAACAATTACAGGATCTTCTACACCAAATCCTAAATCGGCAAGAAATGCAAGTCTCTCTTCAAAAGCATCAGGAAGAGAAAGTTTGAAGCTTGAATTTTTGATTCCTTTGTCTTTAAACGACCTTGCAAATTGCGCAGGTTCTGAGTGTAAGCAGTAGAATACTGTTGCAGAGCCCACAGGCTCAGGAAAGCTCATCACTTCTTTTCCACTACCTGCAGGAACAGAAACAAATTCACCGTCTTTGAGGATGACAGGATCTTTCGTATGTTCTTCCATTATTGTAATGAGTGAATACGGAATTCCGATTACGGCGTTTGATTTTGTAAAATCACCACATGCGCAGATAACATCTGCAGTTTCAACAGTATCAAGTTTGCTTGCAGCATATCCTGCCATGACGTTCATGGTTCCCGGCGTGCTTCCCATTCCCAAAACTGCGATAAGTCCTGCTTTTTTGAATTCGTCATGAAGGTCGAACTGCTTCCTTGTAACATGAAACAGGCCGCCAAGATCAATATAGTTTGCGCCTACCTCAAGGCAGGCTTTCATAATGTCAACATTCCAGTCATACTGCACGCAGTTTATAGCGACTTCGGCGTCTTTTATGCAATTAATTAAGGCTTCCTTTTTTGTGACATCAACTTGCGCAGCCTTAATGCCGAGACTTTTAGCCGCTTCTTCAGCTTTCTTTAAATCGTAATCGCAAATCGTTATATCTTTTTCTCCGGGACTTAACTCTTTGTCGCACAAATCCATTGCGACGACACCACCTTGTATTCCTGCTCCTAAAATTACTATTTTCATTTTCCACGCCTCCTATTACACTGTTCAACTCAAATCTTTCATAGCTAGTAGACACTATCTTACACGGTAATCGTAATACCGTAATCTGATTTAACTGCATCAATAGTTACAACCTCATTTATAAGATCCGCTTTTATTGCTTCAATATCTCTTTCTTTCGGATTGCCGTACCCACCGCCTCCTTGTGTTATTATTGTGACGGTATCGCCGGCTTTCACCGGATAACCATCTATCATTGTCATTTCATATTTTCCGCTTTCTGTATAACCGCCGATTATTTTTTCATCTTTAGTACCTTTGTTTACTATTACTTTACTCGGCATACCGGGTTTGCCACCACATACTCCCGGAGGACCACTTCGGCTTCTCCCCATACCCACACAAAGGGATGCGTTTTTTAGGATTTTCCATGAAATTTGCATGCCGAGACCACCTCGGTATTTTCCCGGTCCTCCTGAATCAGTCAAAAACTCTCTCTCTGTACACAATACCGGATACAGCATTTCCATCTGCTCAGGGCTAAAGTCCATGCAGTTTCCATGCCTGCTGTATGTTGTATTCATGCCGTCACCGAAAGGTGTACCACCCCAACCGCCGGGAGGCAGATCACCAAATGTTTCCGATAAACCGGTTCTAGCGTCAACTACGCCAAAAACGGTGGTGTTGCAGTCAGCGTATGGCATACCAACTATCCTGTCAGGAATGGCTTTTTCAAGGCTCTGCCAAATTAGATCTGCAATTTTTTCGCTTGTTATGAGATTTCCGTAATAAACAGGTGCCGGCCACTTAGGGTTAAAAATCGTATTTTCCGGCGCAATTATTTCTATCGGTCTGTACATACCTGCGTTCGCCGGTGTATTTGAATCAAGGAAAAACTTGAGTCCCCAATAAACTCCTGAACAGGTGCCGGCCCAAGGATAATTTACAGGACCGTCTACAGTTGCGCTGCTGCCGGTAAAATCAACGATAACATCTTCGTCTTTGATGGTAAGATTCACACAGACATGTATAGGTTCATTGTTAATGCCGTCGGCATCAATATAGTCATCCGCAAAATACGATCCGTTGGGTAGCGTTCGTATGGCGGCTCTTGTCATTCTTTCTGTATAATTCAACGTTTCTACCATACAGGCTTTTACCATCTCTCTGCCATATTTTTCAATCAGCTCAATTACGTATTTTTCCGCAGTATTGAGCGCTCCCACATGCGCCATAATGTCACCATCAATAAAGTACGGAACCCTTGAATTCGCTCGTAAAACGTCCACAATAGCCTTAACCTGTTTCCCGTTTTCATAAATCTTTACAGGTGGTATCCTTAACCCTTCTTCTGCAATATGTATTGCCGTCGGACTTTCGGAAGATATGCCCTTGCCGCCCAAATCCGCCCAGTGACCTCTGCTACACGAATAAGCTACAAGCTTTCCGTTGTAAAAAATCGGTGAAACAAACGTGACATCCATGTTGTGCGTTCCACCCTTGTAAGGATCATTTAAAACCACAATGTCTCCTTCATTAAAGTTGTCTTGAAATTCCGTAACTGCTGCATTCACACAATGATGCATTGCCGCAAGATGAACAGGTACGTTTGTCGTTTGACCTATTAAATTTGCTTCGTCGTCAAACAAAGCATTTGAAAAATCAACCATATCGTACAAAATAGGCGAAAATGATATTCTCTGCAATGTCTGCGACATCATTTTCGTAACGTAATCAAAGGAACTTCTGACAACTTCAAAAGTAATCGGATCAATTTTTATATTTTCCATATTTGCCTTGTATTATGTAATCACACTTGGATTACACAATACGCTCCTTTCTCAATTTTAAACTTTGATATAATTCATATAACGAGCGGGAGGTTTCCCCTACCTCTATAAGTGATGGGTTTTTATTTACTCAACATTTTTTATAATAATGCTGTAATTAGAAGGATCTACAACACATGCTTTTCCCGGTGGTATGATTGTGGAACTTTTCTTTTCCCTAATAATTAATGGCCCGACAAATTCTTTATTTGGCGTCAGATTATGCCTCTGATAAACAGGAGTATCAATATACGCCCCATTAAAAAATGCTTTTGTTGTTTTTTCGTGTGCTTTTTGCTCATCGCTTTCGGCTTTTTCAAGTTGCACGTCTTCGGCAATATCGCCAATAATCGTTGCGCGAAGTTTTGTAATCTCCAGTTCACTTTCGGGGTCATTTACAGAATACAACTTTTTATGAGCGGCATGAAAAGCACCGGTGAGGTCAGATATAACAGAATTCGTAATTACCTTTTCGTCACATGGAATTTCAATTTCATAGCTTTGCCCCACATACCTTATTGAAAGCGTATGCTTAACTGTTTCACCCTTTGTCTTGATATTTTGCGACCTCAGCAAATTCAAGCCTTCTTTGTCCATTTCGCTAAATTCGTCGCTTAAAGTTGCAATATCAACATCTGCCATCTTAACATAGAAAAATCTCTCAACTTCATTGTGCAGATTCATATTAATATCTCCCAAGGCACACAAGTTACCAGGGTCAGGAGGAATCACGACAGTTGGAATACCGACTTTTTCAGCGACGGCTACAGCGTGCAACGACCCTGCGCCGCCAAATGCTGACAATACAAAGTCTCTAGGGTCTCTGCCTTTGCCTATCGTAATCTCTTTAATTGCATTTGACATGTTTTCGTTTACTATTTCAAGGATTCCTTCTGCTGTTTTAATCATATCCAAACCAAGGCTTTTTCCTAATTTTTCAATGGCAATTTTCGCTGCTTCCACATCAAGCTTCATTTCACCATCAAGAAACTCTTCCGCATCGAGATATCCTAAAACTAAATTTGCGTCACAAACAGTCGGCTCCGCCCCCCCGAAACCGTAACAAACCGGTCCGGGGCGTGCACCTGCACTTTGAGGTCCGACTTTCAATACACCGCCGGAATCTTTCCAACCAATACTACCGCCACCCGCACCGATTGATGTAATATCTATTAAAGGAATCGGCACCGGCATATCCCACTCGATTTTAAATTCAGTGCTATAAGATGGGACGCCTTTTTCGACAATGGAAATGTCAGTACTGGTGCCACCCATATCGTATGTAATTATATCTTTTTGCCCTGACAACTTATGTACTGCCAAGGCACCAATAACGCCTCCGGCAGGTCCGGACATCAGTAGATTTTCCGGCTTTCGACGTATCATTTCTGAAGTAGTCGACCCGCCGTTTGACTGTACAAGTAACAACTT
>JGI20163J15578_10001405_pt1 | contig 9975 bp, 10 predicted proteins | sample TergutCu122P1_FD_15578 | JGI IMG/M metagenome (IMG submission 15578)
ACTACAGCTTCAACGCTCCGCCTTGTAATTAAGCATTATCGCTACTTTAAACTCTTCGACCTTGAATTTGTATAACTAAGTAGTTCAAGGAAGAAGAGTGAGTCATAGTGAATCTATGACGAATGATGATGACGCAGAAATACGACGTTATAAAAATTCAAGGCGCATAAGTTCGATTCTGTTATCCCTAACTAAGCCATCAAGAAAAATGGAGGTGCGAAAATGGAATGGAAGATAAAAAAGTTTAATCAACTGAGCACATTAGAATTATACGATATTTTAAAAGCCAGAGAAGAAATCTTCATCATAGAACAAGAGTGTTTATATTATGACATTGATTCCAAAGACCTAGATGCCATCCACATTTTTGCCATGGAGGAAGGTCAAGTAGCGTGTTATCTTCGGATATTAGAAAAAGGAGCGAGGTTTGATGAGGTTTCAATTGGTCGGGTAATTACAAGACCTGCCTATCGACGAAAAGGTTATGGGGAACAAATGATGGAAAAAGCCATCCACTACATTGAAGAAGTGATGGGGGAAAGTGAAATTCGAATATCTGCTCAAACTTATCTCGAAAAATTTTATGGAAATGTGGGATTCGAAATCGTTTCTGATGTTTACCTGGAAGATGGAATAGATCATTGTGAGATGTTGTACAAAAGCGGTTAAAGAGTTTCCAAGAGCACTAGAATTCTAAAGGAGAAAATGAGATGAATTTTATCACCACTTACACAGGGGTAAGATTTACCCCACTAAATCCTGATATTTATCAAATGAATATTGAAGATATTGCTCATTCTCTATCTTTGATTTGCAGAGGGTTTGGGCATCAGACAAGTTTCTATTCAGTGGCGCAGCATGGGTTGAATCTTGCAAAAGAGGCGAAAGCAAGAAGGTATTCAAAGCGAGTTCAGTTGGCTTGTCTGTTGTGCTATGGGAGTGTGGCTTACATACCAGAAATTGTGAGACCTGTTAAAAATCGTTTGCCTATTTATATGGAAATGGAAGAGGATATTCAAGAGTTAATAGTTGTAAGATTTTTAAACAGCGAACTACTGGGAGAAGAAAAGTTTCTAGTGAGAGAAATCGCTGATGTCATGTCAGTGTGGGAGGCGAAAAAACTGATGAACAAGGAAGTAGAAAAGTTGCCACCGCTGATGAGTGCTCCCAAGTTTAGTTTTGTGGACTTTGCTGTTGTAGAAGAAGAATTTAAGACGTTTTATGAATCTTTGGTTGCCTAGAATGGAAAAATTTATGATGGATGAACGGATTATACTGGCTTCAGGATCACCTAGACGTAAAGAATTGCTAGAGATGTTGGGGTTGAAGTTTGAAGTGATGATAAGCAATCAAGAAGAAAATTATACCAGCACCAACCCAAAAGAGATTGTGAAAGAACTGGCACTCAAAAAAGCACGTCATGTGGCTTATGAAATTTTGGAGCAGGGTTCCCTAGGGGAAAAAAAAGAGTTTGTGGGCGAACAAACAGAAGACAATAAGCCTGCTGGTGTGACCAAAAACAAAGAGGTCATCATCATCGGTGCGGATACGATAGTGGTAGTTGTTGACCAAGTATTAGAGAAGCCAGAAGATGAAATCGGGGCCTTTGAAATGATTAAGAAGCTACAAAATAATGTACATCAAGTATATACAGGGGTGGCTTTACTTAAAAGAAGCAATTTGATTAAAGAAAAAGACCCAAAGAACGATGGAAGTGATTGTAACTTGACACCTGAATGGTTCCAAAGAATCAACTTTGTAGTTGAAACCAAGGTGTTTGTAAGCCCAATGACCGATGATGAAATTTGGGACTACATAAGAACTGGAGAGTCTTTTGATAAAGCAGGAGGATATGGAATCCAAGGAGGATTTGCCAAGTTTATAGAAAAGATAGAGGGAGATTTTTATAATGTGATGGGGCTTCCTGTTGCAAAGTTGTATCAGGAAATGAAGAAATTGCTGTAAAGAGTTGAAAGGCGCTGTTTACAGCAAATTTTTAAGTCTTTCCCTTAGCGAAAAGAACATCATTAACTCTTAATGAGGAGCAGAACACAGATGGATGAGAAAATAAAAAAATTACAAAAAATCATTGATGAAAGTGAAAATATTGTATTTTTTGGTGGTGCAGGAGTTTCTACGGAAAGCAATATTCCTGATTTTCGTAGCGCAGACGGAATCTTCCACATGTCTTATCAGTACCCTCCAGAACAGGTGGTAAGTTATAGCTTCTACAAGAAATATCCAGAAGAATTTTATAAGTTTTACAAAAGTAAGATGATGGTTTTGGAGACGCTGCCTAATCCTGCTCATTTGAAACTTGCCGAACTAGAGAAGGTAGGTAAGCTAAAGGTAGTAATTACTCAGAATATTGATGGGTTACACCAAAAGGCTGGAAGTAAAAATGTTCTGGAGTTACATGGCTCCATCTGGAGAAACTATTGTATAGATTGTAATGCTTTTTATAAGGCAGAGGTGGTCAAAGAGGCCGCTGGAATTCCACGCTGCTCTTGTGGCGGGATGATTAAGCCAGACGTGGTTCTTTACCAAGAGGGATTAAACCCTTCAATTATCGAACAAACCATTGTTGCAATAGGAAAGGCAGACACATTAATTATTGGGGGAACTTCACTAGCAGTCTACCCAGCCGCTGGATTTATTGATTATTTTAGAGGGAACGCTCTTGTGGTGATTAATAAGTCTAACATGGAAAAGTCTGTGGATGCGGATTTAAATATTGCGGCCCCTATAGGAGAGGTACTTGGTTCTCTCTATGTTGACACGGTGTGAATCAGATTTTTATTTCAAAAGAGCAGTAGAGATAGCGCCCATTGCTACCTACGAAAGGATTTGGTAAAATAAAAGAGAAATCACAAAGGAGGCAATAATTTATGGGAAGTAGTCATGTTAAGGAGCAACTCTTCACTAAATTTGCAGAACTATTTGGAAACTCAGAGGGAGCCAATTATTATTTCGCACCTGGACGAGTGAATTTAATTGGAGAACACACAGATTATAACGGGGGCCATGTTTTTCCTTGTGCTTTAACTTTAGGGACTTATGGAGTGGCCAGAATACGAGAAGACCGTAAAATGAATTTTTACTCGGTGAATTTAGAAGGTGTAGGAGTAATCGAAGCCACTTTAGATGATCTAACCCATAAAGAGTCTAATGATTGGGGGAATTACATTCTTGGTATGGTGTGGGCATTCTTTGAAAAAGGATACCCTATCCCCACTGGATTTGACCTAGTGATTTGGGGAAATATTCCAGGAGGCGCAGGCTTATCTTCATCAGCATCATTAGAGGTGTTGACGGGATTAATTCTCAAAGATATGTTTAACAAATCAGAACTATCCATGATTGAGATCGCCTTGTTAGGGCAATTTGCGGAGAATAATTTCTGTGGTTGTAACTGTGGCATTATGGATCAATTCACTGTGGCAATGGGCAAAAAAGACCACGCCATATTCTTAGATACCAGTAATCTAAGTTATGAGTATGCTCCCATTGTTTTAACAGATGAGAAGATTATTATTACCAACAGTAAGGTGAGTCATAGCTTAGTAGACTCGGAGTATAATGTGCGAAGAGAAGAATGTGAAGACGCCCTTAGTCAACTACAAAAAGTCGTTGATATTGAATCTTTAGGAGAGTTAGACATTGAAACCTTTGAGAAATTCAAGAATAGTATTGAAGATTTTACTAAAGAAAAACGAGCGAAACACGCAGTTTATGAAAACCAACGAACCGTTGAAGCAGTGAAAGCATTAAAAGCAGGAAACTTGGTAAAGTTTGGTCAGCTAATGAATCAATCCCACATCTCTCTAAGAGATGATTACCAAGTGTCTTGCAAGGAAATTGATATTTTAGTAGATTTAGCATGGGGCGTTCTTGGTGTATTAGGCTCGCGCATCACAGGTGGTGGCTTTGGGGGTTGCACCGTAAGTATAGTGAAGAATAATAGTGTGGACGAGTTTATCCAAGTAGTTGGTGAAGGGTACAAAGAAAAAACAGGAATTGAACCAGATTTTTATGTTGTGGAGATAGGGGATGGGGCGAGAGTGTTATTTGAGGCGTAGAAAACCTCCTCTTTTCATATACGGAGCTCTCTTTGAATAGAAGAAAAACGTTTTCAAAAAAATGATAAAGAGTAAGGCAAAACAGAACAAGTAGCGTAAAGTAACTTATCATAATTCAAGAAAGATTAAAAAGAAAAAGGAGAAAAATATGAAACGCTCAAAAATCAATCAATGCATCAAAGAAATGGAAAAACTGATAAAAGATAATGGCTTTCACCTGCCACCGTTTTGTGATTGGACACCTGAGGATTGGGAGACCAAAGGGAGCGAGTATGACGAGATCCGAGACAATATGTTAGGATGGGATATTACCGATTACGGCCTTGGAGATTGGGACAAGATGGGCTTTGCTTTGATTACCTTGAGAAATGGCAATCAGAATGATGAGCGTTATGAAAAAGTGTACGCGGAGAAGCTTTTAATGTTAAAAGAAGGTCAATATTCTCCCATGCATTACCATTGGACCAAGTCAGAGGATATTATTAATCGCGGTGGTGGTACAATTATTATCACGGTGTATAATGCAGATGAAAATGACGATTTAGCAGATACAGACGTATTGGTAAATTGCGATGGTCGTTCCCATCTTGTGCCTGCAGGTACAGGAGTAGAACTAAAACCTGGTGAAAGTATTACCTTATGGCCTAAGCAGTATCATGATTTTAATGTTAAGCCGGGTACAGGAGACGTATTATTAGGAGAAGTATCCATGTGCAATGACGATGTGAACGATAATCGATTCCATGAAGAAATGGGACGTTTTGCCACTATAGAAGAGGATGAAGCCCCTTATCGTTTACTTTGTAATGAGTACCCAAAAGCGAAATAAAAAAGTAATTGTTTAGAATAGGAAAGGTATGCTCATAATAAATCTAAAACGGGGTTTGGTTTGATGTCCGGGCCTATTTTCTAAGTTCGCAAAAAAAGGAGAATGTCATGTCAAAATATGAAGCAAATCGCAAATTTATGCACTGTCCTAATTTTTTTACGAAGATGAAGGAAAGTGATCAAAGTAAGGGAATTGCAAGACCGCCATTTGGTAAAGAAGTGGTAGGAGAATTGGTCACTTTGCCCACATTTGAAAATATTTTAACGGAATCTTCTTATGAGAAGTTACTTGACATTCGTCGAAGCATCCGCAATTACACCACAGAACCAATAAGTCAGGAGCAGCTTGCTTTCTTGTTGTGGAGCATTCATGGAATGCAAGACTACCGTGGGGAGAGCAAAGATGCTATCTTACGGCCGGTTCCAAGTGGTGGAGCACGTCATCCTTTTGAAGTGTATGTTGCCCTGCGCAATGTAACAGGGCTTTCGCCAGCTTATTATCGTTATGCCTCTTTGGAAAATCCCCACGAGAAGAAGGTTACTCTTGAATACATCAAAGCATTACCAGCGAATTATAAGAGAGAGATGAAAGCAATGTTAGCAGGACAAGGTTGGGCAACCAACACAGCAGTGGTACTGTTCATCAGTTGTATTCCTTATCGGGGAGAATGGCGTTATCTGGACATGTCTCACCGAGTCATGTTAATAGACGCAGGCCATATGGGACAAAATGGCATGTTAAGTGCAGCAGCTCTTGGTCTAGGAAGTTGCAACATTGCTGCTTATAATCAAGAACTTTGTGACAAAGCATTGGGCTTTGATGGAAGTGATGAGTATACAGTGTATATCTTGCCTGTAGGTGTGGTGAAAGAGTGAGCATACAAGAAAGAAAGCGATACAACCTAATTATATTGGTGTTATTTATTACTGGGTTTTTACTTTTTGGAGGGATGAGTCTGTTCTTTTGGATGCCAAGGGACATGAGCTTTCATTATGAAGTGCTTTTAGAGCAAGGCATCTATGAGGATATTGAATCAATACCTGAATTTTCTGACGTTCTTCCTTTTGAGCAGTTGCCAACTCCCCTTCGCCAGCTGGTCATTTTGACGATTTATGGCTTGGGAGGAGGCTGGTTCATTACGGGTATGGTTGGAGGGTTCTGGTTAGGCCTTAGATTTATCATGAAGCAGAATAAAACCGTTGTTATCTTAGCCTGTGTATTTTTCATGATAACATGGGTGGTAATCATGTACGTTGGAATCTTCGTGACGATTCCTTACGCCATATACAATGTAATAAAAATAAGGAAAGAAAAGCTTTCGCCAGAGGTTATGGATTGGCAGATATAGCTATGATTGAGAGAATATAATACAATCCAGTTGTATGGATATTTTTTTGGGATTTACTTTTTTGGGGAAAAGTATAAATTAGGAGGAACTAAAATGTTTTGTGAATCATGTGGGTACAATGTAGAAACAAATAAGAAATTCTGTGGTAATTGTGGTAATCCTCTGGGTGCGGCGACAGAAGGAAGCCAGCAAGAAGGACAATCCAGAGTGGTGGATCCTGATCAAAGCCAAGGGGATTCTGCCCCAAAAAAATCCAACCCAAAGCTGGCAATTATTATCGGGGGCGCTCTTGTATTGTGTGCTATTGTCGCTAGTGTTTTATACTTTGCCGTATTCTCACGTTCAGACCAAATCTTCACAGAAATTGTGGAGATTATGCCGCCTTCTTACGATTACATCGACCATATGTTTATGGTAGGTGAAGGTTTAGTCCCAGTACGAATTGGTGAAAGAGAAGAAGGATGGCAGGGGGAAGGCAAATGGGGCTTTGTAGACCTTGCCATAGGGGAGGAAGTCATCCCATTAATCTATGACGAAGTGAGAGGATTTAGTGACGGTTTAGCGCCGGCACGAATAGGAGATTGGCGAGATGGGGTTTGGGGCTTTATCGACCCAGAAGGTGAGGAAGTGATTCCTTTTATTTATAATCATGCAAGTGGATTTATTGGTGGTCGCTCAATAGTAAGGATAGGAGACTGGGTAGATGGTAACTGGGGGATGATTGACACAGAGGGAAGAGAAGTCATCCCTATAGCATTTGGAAATTTGAATTCATTTCATGAAGGGTTAGCAGCTGCACGTGATGGTGATTTTGATGAAGGTTTATGGGGGTTCATCGATGAGAACGGGGATGAAGTTATCCCATTCATCTACGATGATGCTCAGCATTTTAATGAAGGTTTAGCACCAGTGCGTGTGGGTGATTGGCAAGACGGCTTATGGGGATTTATCGATACAGAAGGCCAAGAGGTAATCCCTCCAACCTTTGGTGGGACTTGGGGATTTCGTGAAGGTTTGGCAGCAGTGCTTCATGGGGATTGGAGCGATGGCAAATGGGGAGTTATCGACACCGAAGGAAATGAAATTGTCCCTCCAATATATGCCCAAATCTCTACATTCATCAATGGGTTTGCCAAAGTTCGAATCGGAGATTGGGAATTCGGTAAAGCAGGAATCATCAATACAGAAGGAACAGAAATCATTCCACCAATCTATGAAGATATACTTATGATTTCAGAGGACTTATTCGCAGTGAGAAGCGCAGAAGACGGAACTGGCAGATGGGGGCTGGTGGATTCAAACAGAAATGAGATTCTTCCCTATACCTATGGGCTAATGGCTCGTGTAGGTGCAGACTTGCTTTTGGTAGGAATGGAGGTTAATGGAGAGGGATATCGGCTAGGGCTGATTGATTTTGAAGGGCAAGTCATCATATCCTATTCAGACCCTAATGCAGAAACTCTTGTTGTCAAAGACATTCAACTCATCTTTTCGGTAGATGAAGTAGAAGAGGGAACCCCCACAGAGGATAAAGTACGAGTATTTTTTGCATTTGAACGAGAAGAAGGTTGGGGCATTGGCCGTTTGCGGTAAAAAGTGGCGAATATTTGTTCTGTTTTTCTGGACGTTCCTTCCTTGATGTAGTATAATTTTCTAGGAACCCTAGAATCAGATTGACGGGGTAGAATGCGCCCCTTTTATGTGAAGTTCATTCTGAACTTCACATAGGGTGAGAAGAATAAAACGAACACGGTTATATTCTTCTCACCCTAAGATATAATTCTTATAACGTTAGGGTGTAAGGATGCTGCAGATGAATGATAACAACAAAGAACTTAGAAAAATTATCCATGTAGACATGGACGCCTTCTACGCAGCTATAGAGGTTCGAGATGACCCAAGCTTAACAGGAAAACCTCTGATTATGGGAGCGCTACCTGGTGAACGAGGAGTGGTCTGCACCTGTAGCTATGAAGCTAGAAAATATGGCGTCCGCTCTGCCATGAGTGTTGCAGAGGCCTATAGGCGTTGCCCACATGGAATCTATAGGGAACCCAACATGGAGAAGATTGTAGAGGCTTCTCGCCAAATCCGTAAAATATGGAGGAAATATACCGATGTTTATGAGTACATTTCTCTTGATGAAGGGTTTCTTGATGTGACAGAGACAGAGCATCAATTTGGCGGCTCAAGAAACATCGCACATGAGATTAAGAGAAAAACAAAAGAAGAAGTTGGCTTAACCTGCTCAGTGGGAGTGGGTTATTCTATGATGTCTGCTAAAATCGCCAGTGAGGAGAAGAAACCAGACGGTTTTTTTGAGATATTAACTCCCCCTGATTTACATCATTTGATTGTGGATCGCAATGTTCGGATTATCTATGGCGTAGGGCCAAGTACAGCAAAAGGACTACAACGAATTGGGATGACAACCGTTCGGGATATTCTAGAGAATCCTCAAGGGGTAATCGATTTATACGGTACTTATGGTCAGCTTATTGTAGATCTAGCAAATGGCATTGACGAACGCCAAGTTACCGTATACTCAGAGTCAGATGGCAAATCTATTGGAAGAGAACGAACCTTTCAACAAGACATTACGGATGTGGAAGTTTTGAAATATGTTTTGGTTCTTATTGCGGAAAAGTTAAGCCATAAAGTGAAGGGGAAAGGAGTGTATGCCAAAACCGTCACCTTAAAGGTGACTTATGGAGATATGCAATCCATCACTCGTTCCAAAACCGATGAAGCCACCGACAAAATGGAGGAGATCTATCAAAGGGCAACCACTTTATTAGAGGCCATAGAAAAAAGACCCATACGTTTAATCGGAATCTCAGTAAGTGGCTTTACCCCTCACTTTCAACTGTCATTGTTTGAAGAGGAGAAGGAAGATTGTAGACAAGAGATAGATGAGATAATGAGGAGGTTCCAAAAAAGGGTTGGGGGAGATATTGATGAACTGTTTTTATAGAAAAATTCAAGAAAAATCACAACTTTGGTGAGTAAAGATTGACACTCGCACGGAATAAAGTTATTATTAGATACAAGACAATCAGACAAATAAACAATAGATTAAAGGAGAGTAGGATGGATTATAAAATAATTGTAGATAGTTGTGGTGAATTGACCCAAGAAATGAAAGATAGCGGGATATTTGAAAGTATTCCATTAACCATTGAGTTAGGAGGGGAAGTAATTCGGGATGATGAAACCTTTAATCAAGCAGAGTTTATAAAAAAAGCAGCAGCTTGCCCCGAGGCTCCTAAGTCCTCATGCCCGTCACCAGAGGAATTCAAAGAAAGCTATGAAGGGGACTACCAGCGAATTTATGTGGTAACCATTTCCGATAAATTAAGTGGCACCAACAACAGTGCCGAGCTTGCAAAAACTTTGTATCATGAAGAAAACCCAGACAAGGTGATTCATATCTTCAACAGTTTTTCCGCATCTATAGGAGAAACTTTAGCTGCTCTAAAGGTGTGGGAATGTGAAAAAGCAGGAATGACTTACCAACAGGTGGTGGAGACGGTGAAAAGTTACATTTCAGAAATGCATACCTACTTTGTTCTGGAAACCTTAGATACGGTCCGCAAAAGTGGTCGTCTCACAGGGGTGAAAGCTCTAGTGACCACTGCTCTCAATATTAAACCGGTAATGGGCTCTACTGATGAAGGAACCATCCAGCATTTAGGACAAGGAAGAGGGATTAAAAAAGC
>JGI20163J15578_10001407_pt1 | contig 9954 bp, 8 predicted proteins | sample TergutCu122P1_FD_15578 | JGI IMG/M metagenome (IMG submission 15578)
AATATTCTCTGTGTTTTGCCTCACAAGTTCACCGTCAAGGACCCAATCTCCGGAATCAGAAAAGAGTTTTTCGATATCGGAAATAATATGATCCAAACCTGTGAATTCTTTGCCTTGTCTGCTGAATATTTTTCCGTCATAGAAAGTGCCCCTGACGCCATTTAATTTAAGCGACAGCGAGAACCATTCGTATTCTTTGAGCGGCGATTTTTCTATGTTATACCCTTGTTGCACTTCCCACTGCGGTATGAACTCAAATCCCAAGGCTTTATTAACAGACTTTACATCACAGCCGATGCGAGCACTTTTAGTTATTATCGAGGTGTAAAAATCACGCATTTCATCGTCAAAGTCGGATAAAAATTGCCTTATATTAGCTATGATTTCATCGGTTCCGGTATTATTGATAAGCAAATAATCCATTAGCTGCGAAAAAGAAATGAACTCATGAGTTGGAGCTTTATCCGTGTTTTTTGAGATTTTCTTAGCGGATATTCCTGTTATTAAAAATGGGTTTAACAAGTAGTTGAGAAAATTTTTGAAATTCTCATTTTCGCTATTGTTGCTGATAATATCTTTTTTTGCAAGGCTTGAACTCGTTTCAGCCAAAAGCTTAAATAGTTCTTTTGTTGCGATATCACATGATAAAGTATTTCCCATGCAAGATACTCCTAACCGAAAGACTTTGAAAAATACCAAGTTTTTCACTATCATTTTACTAAGTATGATACTATTTTGCAATATCAAAAATAAAAAAAACTCAAAAGCTTCAAGTAGCTCTAAAGTTTTTACTGCCTTTAGATGAATTATAGTGTGGCGTAACTTATGCAAAATAAAAATTAAATGAGGTGTATCGAATATATGTAAAATAAATCATGTTTACTTGAAATTTTTTATATTTTGCAGTATCAAACTGAAAATGATTTTAATATCTGATTTCGTTGAAATTGATATTGACATTGAGGTTGCTTTAAGATGTAGAGTTATAACACCTCTCGTTATTAATTTGAGTATTAGGAAAGGAAAGGACATGGCTATGACTTTAGGAGAAAAGTTGCGCAATCTGCGCCTAAAAGACAAAAAAACTTTATCTGAACAAAGTTTAATTTTTGGCGTGTCAATGAATTCAATCTATCGATGGGAAAATAACTTGTCAACCCCCAGAAAACAAATAATGAAAATTATGGCAGAGTACTATGGCGTATCGATAGATTGGATAATCTCAGAAAGCACATCGGCCGCATTGGTGAGCAACGTTGAGACGAGGCTTCTCAATATGTATAGAAAACTCTCTGATTACAGCAGGTACAAAGTCATAGGTTATGTTGAGCGCATTTGCATAGAAGATTACGCAACTGATACTCCAAGTTATGTTGCGGAAAAAGCAAATGTCGCAGAAAAAGCAAACAAAAATGATTTAACCATCGAAAAATGAATTATATTTAAAACGAAAAAGGACTGTAGTAAAACAAAATTTCCTACAGTCCTTTTAGTCTCGCAGCTCTTAATTATCAACTATCCGTTGTCTTTAAGCTTTACCGTGCAGCCCAGTACGTGTATAAGCTTATGCTTAACAAGATCCTTTATGTTTTGACGTCCGGGGGCAAGATATTGGCGTGGGTCAAAATGTTCGGGGTGTTTGGTGAAATGCTCACGTATGCCCGCGGTCATGCCTAAGCGCAGGTCGGAGTCGATGTTTATCTTACACACAGACATTCTTGCAGCTTCACGGAGCATATCTTCCGGAATGCCTATGGCATCAGCCAAGTTGCCACCGTTTTCATTGATTATTTTTACGTATTCCGGAACAACCGAAGAAGCACCATGCAAAACGATAGGAAAACCGGGAAGTTTATTTGAGATTTCTTCAAGGATGTCAAAACGCAGTTGCGGCGTTTGTCCCGGCTTAAATTTGAATGCGCCGTGGCTTGTACCGATGGCGATTGCAAGTGAGTCTACGCCTGTACGAGCGACAAACTCCTCGACTTCCTCAGGACGCGTGTAGCTTGCATCTTCTTCTGAAACATTAACATCATCTTCAATTCCGGCTAATCTGCCGAGTTCACCTTCAACGGAGACACCTCTGTCATGAGCGTACTTTACAACTTCGCTTGTGAGTTTGATGTTGTCTTCAAAAGAATGTTTTGAACCATCAATCATTACCGATGTAAAGCCTCCATCAATGCATGCTTTGCATATTTCAAAATCCTCGCCGTGATCAAGGTGCACACAAATTGGCAGACCGGTATCAATTTCGGCAGCTTCAATAAGTTTCATCAGATACACATGTTTGGCGTACTTCCTTGCACCTGCAGAAACTTGCAGAATGAGCGGTGCGCGCACTTCTGCCGCCGCTTCGGTGATTCCTTGAATAATTTCCAGATTGTTGACATTGAAAGCTCCGATAGCATATTTGCCTTCATACGCCTTCTCGAACATTTCTTTTGATGTGACTATAGGCATTACAAAATCCTCCTAAAATTATAACTACATAACGTGTAGTGGTTTTACTAATTATACTACAAAATCGCGCAGAATTACAAGTTTGATTCCACTGCAATCAAGTTTACAGTGCTAACTCATAGATGGCTCGAATGTCATCTGCATCAAGTTCTTTGAACACACCGATTGTTCTTGTGCCACGGAAAGTGCAAATGTCAGTGAGCTCATCAAGGACACCTGCTGCTTCCGAACCAATCGCTTGTGTTAATGAAACCGGCGACCCAATTTCGGAAAAGAAATTTTTTGTTGCTTCAATTCCCTCTATAGCAGCCTTTTCATCATCATGCTCTATCGAGCCCCAAACGAAGCGTGCGTACTTTGCAAAACGGCTAATATCAGTACGATAAACGTATTTCGCCCAAGCCGGCCACATGATAGCCAGTGTTTCGCCGTGTGGAGTGTCGTATTTTGCGGATATTGGCGCACCGAGTTGATGTGCAGAAAAATCCATAGCTTGTCCGAGACCGGTTAACCCATTGTGTGCTAGGCTCCCTGCCCAGAGTAGTTCGGAACGAGCTTTGTAACTTTGTGGATTTTCAAGTACACGACGTCCATTTATTATAACAACTCGCATGAGCCCCTCAGCAATAACATCAGTAAGTTCGTTATCAGCATCAGGCGCGAAATAACGATCCAGCGTATGCATAAATATATCTATTATTCCGCATACCGTATGTCGCTTCGGTGTGGAATAGGTCAAAACCGGATCCATGACTGCAAACTTTGGACGATTAAGCTGTGTTACTACACCACGTTTTATTCCGGCGGCAACACTTGTTAGAACAGACGAGTTGCTTGTTTCGCTGCCTGCTGCTGCAAGTGTTAACACGACGCCTACAGGAAGTGACTTAGTGATTGGCTGTTTTAATGTGAACATATCCCAAATTTGATAATCGGGATTTGCAATTCCATGAGCCACGGCTTTTGCCGTATCTATCGCACTACCGCCGCCAACACCAAGAACAAAATCAATGTCTTGACTCTTGTAGTCGTCTGCGATTTCTTGCGCAAACTCAGCAAGGGGATTTGGCTGAACACCGCCAACGCAAAAGCAGTCAATGGATTGTTCTTCAAGAGATTTTTTTACTTCATCAAGCAGCCCACTTTTTACAACGCTACCGCCTCCGTAAATAATTAAAACTCGCCTTCCGCCAAACTCTTTGACTTCGGAGCCGACTTTTGCAGCCATTCCCTCACCAAAAAGTACCTTCGTGGGAGACCAATATTCAAAATTATTCATAAAATCACCCTTTTTAGTTAACAAGTTTAGTTTATCTGTTCTGCAAGCCGACATCGGCGTCGCATTATAAGTGTGCGATTACATTTATACTTTAATCTTCTTTAACTTGGCAAAACGTGGTAAACCATTTTCTGTTTTGCGTGAGTTTTCACCTTGGATGAGAGGTAGTATATAGTCGATAAACTCCTGCGTAACATTGCTGCCGTCTTCATTTATCCATTCACGAGGAACTGTTTTTTCTGAATTTGCAGTAATTGAGAGAGGTTGTAGAATTGTCTTACATTTGTATTGTCCATTAACATATTCACGCTCAAATCCTACCATCTTTCCTGTTTTACCGGCAACTGCGCTTTCCACCGCTGTTTTTCCTGCAAGGAAAGACTCATCAATATCAGTTTGTGAAGCAATATGAGCTGCACAACGCTGCATAAGGCTAAACTCAATGGGTCTTACTTTAGCACCTGTTCTATCTTTTGCAGCGGCAGCAAGTTTTGCAGCCAAACCGCCCAGCTGAGCATGACCAAACCCGTCTGTTGCAGAAACCTCTGCTTCGGAGACAAATGTTCCGTTGGCATAGGAAAGACCTTCCGACACAGCGACAATACAGTTTCCGTTTTTCTTGTATGTGGCTTCAACATTGTCTAAAAATTTATCCATATCAAACGGTACTTCAGGTAAATAAATATAATCAGGCGCAGAACCTGCTAAGCCGGCAAGTGCTGCAGCACCGGTTAGCCAACCTGCATGGCGTCCCATAATTTCGATGATTGTAATTGTTCCGGTGTTATAAACTCTTGCATCTTTATACACCTCAGCAACTGTTGTTGCTACATATTTTGCTGCGCTACCAAACCCGGGACAATGGTCTGTACCAACTAAATCATTATCGATTGTTTTCGGAACACCCATGACACGGCATTCATATCCGACTTTTTCCATGTACGCACTGATTTTATTACATGTGTCCATTGAGTCATTTCCGCCATTATAAAAAAAGTAGCGAACATTGTACTTCTTAAAGATCTCTAAAATACGCCGGAAATCTTTTTCTTCTGTGAGTTTGTATCTGCATGAGCCAAGTTCGGAAGAAGGAGTGTTGAGAAGAAGTTTCAGCTCACTAGGATCTTCTTTGCTCATATCGTAAAGCTCATCATTAAGTACACCAACGATTCCATGAGCTGCGCCATATACATTTGTAATTTCACCGGCATCGAGAGCGGTTCTAATTACACCGTATGCACTTGCATTGATAACAGATGTTGGTCCTCCGGATTGCCCAAAAATGCATGCTCCAATAAGTTTTTCTGACATTAAATTATCCTCCGGTTTTATTAATAATCACGATGTTTATATCGTGCTCACACTAAGTAAAATAATACCATATTTTCAGAGTGAAATCAAATAAATCAGCGTAAATAGTTGCATAAAAATACATGGCTTTTCCGGTCTTTATTGGTATATACCACAAACGAAAAGGTGAGCGACAGATTTGCCGCCCACCTTTTATTATTTACCGAATGAATCTTACTCTCTATCAGGATTTTCTGTTACAACTTTATCATAATAAGTAGCTCCAAGTGCCACTATAATGATGATTAATGCGATTACTGCAACAATATATATTAATGTTCCGAGAACCGGACCGACAAACGGAATGAACATTATGAAAGTTGCAATTATTATAACAACTGTATAGCCTAATAAAATGAGTAAATCAGCAAGGAACATCTTACCTTTGTAGCCTTGAGTTTGCACCATAGATTTTTTCAAAGCTTCGGTTGCGCCAATATCCGGGTCTTTAATCAAAATGTATGGAACAAAGCGATAGGAGTAATATTTTATAACATTAACGACCGGTACAAACATCCAAATAAGTAGCCAGAGTTCTTTCCAACCCATACCTGCTGCGTTGCGTAAGAAGTTCTTCTTGGTAAAGCCCATAAACATTTCTTTGGTTTCCATCTCGCCACCACGCAAGCCGGTGAGGTAGATAGAATAAAGACCAAGCGAAAGAACATAGGTTATTGGGAGCCAGATAATGGGAATAAAGGCAGCACCAAATATTGCAAGATAGACTAAAAGTACGAAAAGCAGAGTCAGCCCGAGAAGAAGTCCCGGTTTCTTAAAAACAAATCCAAAGGCTTTAGAGTATGTATCAGCTAAAAATCCTTTTGGTGGGGGAGGATAGGCGTATCCGGGTGGTGGTGGGTATCCCGGTTGTGGCGGATAGCCGGGTGGTGGAGGATATCCGGGTTGCGGTGGATAGCCGGGCGGTGGCGAATATCCCTGTGGTGGCGGGTATCCGGGAGATGGTTGATGCTGAACTTGGGGCGGAGGCGGTGTTTCTGCTGTTGGTGGTGGGGGAGCTGCTTCCACTACAGGAGGTGCTTCTGCTACGGGAGCACAATTCAGACATACGCCACTTTCGGATAACTTAGATCCGCATTTTGAGCAAAAAGACATGTACAACACTCCTTTGATTTATATTTTTACTTGGATTTTTGTCCAAGATTTGGACTTTATATTAGACGCACTACACCCAACCACGTAGCTTTACTGCATGGCTGACTTTGTTTATGGCGATAATATATGCTGCATCACGCATATAAATATCGCGCTCTTTGGATAACGCATAAACATCGCGGAATGCTTTTGCCATTGCGTATTTGAGTTTTTCCAGAACTTCATCATAGCTCCAGAAGAAATTCATGTTGCATTGAACCTGTTCAAAGTAGCTAACAGTCACTCCGCCTGCGTTAGCTAAAAAGTCGGGAAGCATTATTATTCCGCGTTCTTTGATGAGCGGGTCACAATCGGGTGTTGTCGGTCCGTTTGCGGCTTCACAAATAATGCGAACCTTGCTTGAAATAGATTCAAATGTTTTAGGCGTAATTTGATTTTCGAGTGCAGCAGGAATGAGAATATCAACATCTTCGGAAAGCCAAGCGTTACCATCAAGTTTTTCATAGCCGAGTGCTATTGCTTTCTCTTTATCGATACTACCGAATGTATCCTTTATGCTGACAAGTTCATCAATGTCACAACCTGATTTTTTGCGGTATGTATAAGCTTTATCATCTGATTTATCATAACATGAAACAGATATGATTTTACCGCCGAGTTTAGTATATAACTTGGCAGCATACTCACCAACATTACCAAAACCTTGCATGCTTGCTGTTGTTTTTGTGATGTCAATGTTTTCAGCATCCAATAAATCTTTTAGGATGTAGACCATGCCGTATCCGGTAGCTTCTGTACGACCAAGAGAGCCGCCCTGACCGACGGGCTTGCCGGTTATAACGCCGGGATAACTCCCACGAGCTAAGGTTTCATATTCATCAAGCATCCAAAGCATGTGTTGTGCGGTTGACATAACATCCGGTGCCGGAACATCAATATTAGGACCAATCAGTTCATAAACTTTACGAACATATCCACGGCACATGCGTTCTTGCTCACCGAGTGACATTGTGCGAGGGTCGCAAACAATGCCACCCTTACCGCCACCGAGAGGAATATCGACAACAGCACATTTCCACGTCATCCACATAGACAGAGCTCGCACAGTATCGGCTGTTTCATGCGGATGAAAGCGAATACCACCTTTTCCGGGGCCTCTGGCATCATTATGCACTATACGAAAAGCCTTGAAAACGCTTGTCGTACCATCATCCATTTTTACAGGGATAGTGAAATGAAGTTCTCTCATAGGTTCGCGGAGCAAATCACGCAGGCTTTGATCGAGGGCGATTGAATCAGCGACTGCATCAAATTGTGCTTGAGCGTTTTCAAAAGCATTATATTCCATGTCTTACCTCCCTGAATATTTATGTAGCGAGTTTATTATCTGAAGTTTACAGCTGCATTTGTTGGAATAATACAGACATATGTTCTGCCTACGCCCAGCAACAAAGGTGAACCATCTGATAGAGTGAAACTGAACGGGTCAGACACGTTTGTTCGAGACCAATTAATTTCGATATATTTGCCACCATTTATGAAATACCCTGTTCCGGAACCCTCTGTTACAATGCGTTGTCTGCCTGCATCATCGCCGGGGATATTTGAGATACTTGTTCTTATGACTATGACATTGGTGACACTGATTTGTGTGTCGTCGTTGGCATCCAGATGAGGTCTNCCAAATTGTTCCAGATAATAGCGATTTTGTTCTGCATTGTACACAAATATGGTCGANTTAGCACCTGAGAACACAACAGTTACATTATTTGCAACATTACCATCGNCGGGAGTCCCATCTTGAACAAANTCAAACGAATGTTGATAGTCGGCTTCGTGNTCTAATCTGAATCCCAAATCTGCGAGTTCGTTAGTAATGCGTTCTCCCGAAGTCATTAAGCTATGTTCGGAACCGAGACGAGCNCGTCTGGTTGAATCTCTAAAGAAAATATTTCTGCCGCGAGGACCGCCTATTTCGTTAATAGTATCCAAATCTCGTCTGTTTATTACCAGGATTGCTTCAGGGCTGCCGCCGGCATGCATGAGTATTGCATCATGAGCTTGCGCGATATCAACATACACAAGTCTGGCACTGCGAACACCGCCGAGGACTCCGGCTCTTGAAACATCTTGAAAGATGGCAACAGTTCGAGTAAGTCCGCCTTCAACCAATGTTTCGTATATAATATCCGCTCGAGATGTGCCTTGTTGCGGAAGACCGGCTCGCACGTTATTTATCATAACAGCTATCGGTCTGTTGTTTGAGATATCTTCCCATGTTGCCATACCGGTTAAAGGGTTATAGAAACCTGTGTCTTCAGGTTCAGGCTCAGGTTCGGGTAAAGGCTCAAGTTCGGATTCAGATTCCTGCACAGGATCAAGCTCTTGTTCATCATCTGAAACAACTACAACGGGTCCGTTTTCGGGTGTAACATTGGATTCTGCGTCATTTGCGCATGCAGCGAGTATAACAGCAGTAAGAGATATTACTAAAATTAGCGAAAAAATGCGAATGAGATTACTGTTGATTTTCATAAAAAATTCCTACTTTGATTTTACGTTTAAAATATTCTATTATAAATAGACGATGTGCAAAAAACACCATCATATTCTATTATTTAATTAAGGTTATGTCAATGTTTATTTTAAAATTTAAGATAAATTTAANATAATCGGTCGTTGACGCATAGTAACTAATAAGCTATACTGGGGCAATGANATTTAACTCCAANTATTCTNCAGTAAATAAAAAGTTTGTTTACAAGGAGNANGTACATGGAACAAGATGTATTAAGCAAAAAAGCCAAAGGCTTTAAGGTAACTGCGGGAGTGGTTGCACTNGCAGTGGCNATATTATGGGGATATCGAGTACTATCTGAAATGGAACATATACGCTTTGTAGTTGTCAGAGACGCAATAGACCATATTGGTNTTTTCGATTTGGTTGATTATTTGAGCGTTTTGAACTGGTTGCTAATCAAACCTGTTGTGATTGTTGTGGCGATGATTTTATTCGCACTGTATGTTTTTGTGTTCTANAGCAAAAAACAAAATCTTTTTCTCGGATTGTCCNTCGGCATTTTGGTAACATGGGGGACTCTTACGTTCATTATGAACTTTATCGTTATTATGATGGATTATATCCTTAGAATGCAATTTTCACTTTTTAGCATTATTTATATAATTGAAACATTTTCTCGTTTTGCGATAACAGTTAGCTTTATCATCATATTAATAAAGACTTTTGGTAAGATAAAGTTTGACATCAAAATAATTCCGATAATTGCAATCGTTTTTTCAACTGTTTCTATGATTGCAATATCGTTGATTGAAAATTATTTTTCTGTGCTGATTATTTCTTTCTTATTGCTCGATATATCGCATTTAGTTCCATTTTTAGTGTTTATGCTATTTTGCCCCATTATTCATAAAAACTATGAAAATAATGAGGCAAAAGACACATAGAAATATCCTAACTTTATAACGCTTGCATGCCTTGCATATTATTCAAATCGTACATTTTGATCCAATGGGATAATGCAGACATACGAATTTCCGCGACCTAATTGGAGCGGTGTGCCGTCTGTGTGTGTAAAGCTAAATGGAGTGTCCATATTAGCTCGACTCCAATTAATTTCAATGAATTGTCCGCCGTTGATGAAATAGCCGGAACCTGTTCCTGTTGTTTCAATTTCACGTCTGCCGGCGTCATCTCCGGGAATACCCCTGATGCTTGTTTTTATAACAAT